>Ga0209963_1000255_pt1 | contig 148179 bp, 139 predicted proteins | sample ThiBio_1000_biof_2_FD_183957 | JGI IMG/M metagenome (GOLD analysis project Ga0209963, IMG submission 183957) | Wastewater bioreactor microbial communities from Cape Town, South Africa - Thiocy_cont_1000_biof (SPAdes) | ecosystem: Engineered > Bioreactor > Thiocyanate-remediating >... | reverse complement strand
ATCAACATGCTCAAGCAGCACCGCGGCTTCGCCACCCGCTACGACAAACTCGCCGTCCGCTACGCCGCCACCATCCGAATCGCCATCATCGACCACTGGCTCCGACGACTTTCGTAACAGGCCCTAGTCGCCGAGCAACGCGTCGACGAAGGCCTCCGGCTCGAACGGCGCCAGGTCGTCCGGGCCTTCTCCGAGCCCGACCAGCTTCACCGGCACGCCGAGTTCTCGCTGCACGGCGATCACGATCCCGCCCTTCGCGGTGCCGTCGAGCTTCGTGAGCACGATGCCCGTCACGTCCACCACGTCCGCGAACACCTTGGCCTGCGCGAGCCCGTTCTGCCCGGTCGTGGCGTCGAGCACCAGCAGCACCTCGTCGACCGCGGCCTGCTTCTCGACCACGCGCTTGACCTTGCCCAACTCGTCCATCAGCCCGGTCTTGGTGTGCAGCCGGCCAGCGGTGTCGATCACCACGACATCCGCGCCGGCACCGACGCCCTTCTTCACGGCGTCGAAGGCGACGGCGGCCGGGTCGGCGCCCTCCGCGCCGCGCACGATCGCCGCACCCGCCCGCTGCGCCCAGGTGGCGAGCTGGTCGGCGGCAGCAGCCCGGAACGTGTCGGCCGCGCCGAGCACCACCGAATGCCCGTCGGCCACCAGCACCCGCGCCAGTTTGCCGGTCGTGGTGGTCTTCCCGGTGCCGTTGACGCCGACCACCAGCACCACGGCCGGCCGGTCGTCGTGGGCCAGTGCCCTGACCGATCGGTCCGCGTCCGTGCCGACGGTGTCGACGAGCACGGACTTCAACATCGCCCGGGCGGCCGCCGCGTCGGCGACACCGTCGGCCGCCACGCGTGTGCGGAGCGCCTCGGTGACCTCCAGTGCGGCCGTGGTACCGAGGTCGGCCATCAGTAGCGTGTCCTCGATGTCCTGCCACGAGTCCGCGTCGAGGTCGCCGGCGCCGAGCAGCCCGAGCAGCGACCGGCCGAAGACGGACTGCGAGCGCACCAGCCGACCGCGGAGCCGGGAGAGTCGGCCGGCGGTGGGCGCGATCTCCTCGGCCGCCGGTTCCGCCGGGGTCTTTTCAGCGGGTATGACAATGTTCTCCGGCCGGGCTTGGTCATCGGCCGGTGGGGCCACCTCGGGCACGGGTTTGACGGCGGTCGGTTCGGTCGGTTCGGTCGTGGTCGGCTCCGGCCGGGCCGCAGGCGGTGCCGTCGAGGGGTCCCGCTCCGCGGTGGCCGTGCCTCCGGCGGAGAACGAGATGGAGCCGCCGGCCCGGTAGCCCCCGCCGGCCGGGGGCCGGCGCTCCTCGCCGGTCGTCGGCGGCGCGATGGCCACCTTGCGGCGCCTGCCGAGGACGAGCCCGACAACGACGGCGAGCACGACGAGCACCGCGACAGCTATGACGATCCAGATCCAGGTGGGCACCCGGCCATCATCCCAGAACGGGATCGGCGGCTATGCCGCGAACGGCGTCATACCCGGTCGAACAGGACGTCGACCGCGTGCCGGGCGTGCCGGGTCGCACGCCGGTAGTCGTCGACGAACTCTCCCGGATCGGTGTCCGCCGGGTAGCCGCAGGCGCGCGCGATTCCAGCGAGAACCCTTCCGTGCGCGGGAATCTCGTCGCCGGGCTTGCCGGTGACGAGCATGATGGCATTGCGGGCCCGACTTGCCATGGTCCAGCCTTCGATGAGCGCGCGGCCGGCGTCGGCGTCGATGAGGCCGGCGTCGACCGCGGCGTGGATGGCCGGGATGGTGCCGGTGGTCTTCAGGGCGGGGATGCGGTGGGCGTGCTCGAGTTGCAGCAGTTGCACGGTCCACTCGACGTCGGCCAGGCCGCCGCGGCCGAGCTTCGTGTGCAGGGTGCGGTCGGCCCCGCGCGGGAGCCGTTCCGTATCCACCCGCGCCTTGATGCGGCGTATCTCCCGCACGTCGGCCGGGCTCAGGCCGCCGTCGGGGTAGCGGATCGGGTCGACGGCCCGCACGAACGCCTCCGCGAGATTGTCGGCAGTGTCGCCGGCCGGCTCGTCGGTTGTCGAACCGTCACGGCCGAGCAGCCGGGCTCGCAACAACGCTTGCCGCTCCCACGGGCGGACGTTGCGCTGCCAGTACTGCGCGTACGACTCGACGGTCCGCACCAGCGGCCCGCTGCGGCCCTCCGGACGCAGGTCCGCGTCGATGAGCAGGGCGGGGTCGGGGCTGGGCCGGCCGAGCAGGCGGGTGGTGATGTCGGCGATCGCAGTCCCGTCCACGAGCACCTTCGCGGGGTCTGCCCCGGGCCACGCCGGCGCGGCCACGAACAGTGCGTCGGCATCCGATGAGTAACCCATCTCGGCGCCGCCGAAGCGGCCCATGGCGATCACCGCCACACGTGCGGACGGCGGCTCGTCCGATGTTGCGGCCGCCTGCCGGTGGGCAGCCGCGAGCGCGGCCTGGACGGTCGCATCGGCGACGGAGGTGAGACCGGACGCCACCACGCCCGAGGGCACCAGCCCCAGCAGGTCGGCACAAGCCAGCCGCAGCATCTCGTGCCGCCGCGCGGATCTGGCCGCCGCCGCGGCCGCGACCGGGGTCCGCGCTCGCGCCGCGCGGGCGAGCAGCGCCGATGCGGCCATCTCCTCGGTGGCCTGCGACTCCGGGCCCGCCAGGTCCGCGTCCGCCGCCAGCAGGCGGAGCACCTCGGGCGCGCGCTGCAGCAGGTCCGCGACCAGGCGGGACGTTCCGAGGAGCGCCGCCAACCGCTCGGCGACGAGCCCCTCGTCGCGGAGCAGCCGCAGGTACCACGGCGTGTCGGCGAGGGCGTCCGACACGGTGCGGTAGCCGAGCAGGCCCATATCGGGGTCGGGAGCGTCCGCGAACATTCCCAGCAGCACCGGAAGCAGGGTGCGTTGGATCGCGGCGCGCCGGGACACCCCGTCGGTAAGCGCGGCAATGTGCCGCAGGGCGCCCCCGGGCGCGAGGAATCCAAGCGCACCGAGCCGGGCGGCTGCCTCGTCCGTGGTGAGCCGGAGCCCGTCCGCCGGGACCGCGGCGACGGCGGCGAGAAGGGGCCGGTAGAAAAGCTTCTCGTGCAAGCGGCGGACCACCGCGCCGTGCCGGGCGAGTTCCGCGGCGAGGTGCCGCGCGGCGCCGTCCACCCCCGGCCCGCCGGTCGCCGGCCCGCTTGTTCCTGAACCCCCGATCGCGAAGCCCGCCGTTCGGGCAAGCCACTCCAGATCGTCCTGGCCGGCCGGCAGGCTGTGCGTACGAAGCAGGTGTTGCAACTGCACGAGGTGCTCGACCCGCCGCTCGAACTCGTAGGCCCGCGCCAGTTCGGCACCGTCGACGCGGCCCACGTAACCCCCCGCCGTGAGCGTTTCCAGCGCCGTCAGGGTGTCCGGGCGGCGAAGGGTCTCGTCCGTTCGGCCGTGCACCATCTGCAGCAGTTGCACGGCGAACTCGACGTCTCGCAGGCCGCCGGCACCAAGCTTCAGTTCTCGATCGCGCTCGGGCATCGGCACGGCGTCACGGACGCGGCGGCGCATCGCCTGTACGTCCGCGACGAAATCGGCCCGCCCGGCAGCGGCCCACACCTCCGGCTGTGCCACGGCCAGAAACTCGTCGCCCAGGTCCTTGTCGCCGGCGGCGGGCCGCGCCTTGAGCAGCGCCTGGAACTCCCAGGTCTTCGCCCAGCGCTGGTAGTAGCCGCGGTAGCCGGCGATGGTTCGGACCAGCGGCCCGGCGCCGCCTTCGGGCCGCAGCGCGGCGTCGACGTCCCAGGCGACCTGGCGGCAGATGCTCATCAGTTCGGTCGCCCACCGGGTCGCCGTCCGTAGCGCCGTCGACTCGTCGGACGGGTCGGTGTCGGGGCTGGGGCCCACAGGCGCGGGGCTGCCGCCGGTGTTGTTCGTGTCGCCGGCGTTGGTCGCGTTGTCGGCATTGGCCACGTTGTCGGCGTTGCTGTCGGTGCCGTCTATGGTGTTGCCGTTGGCAGGCCGCGCGGACGCGACGAACAAGACGTCCACGTCAGAGACGTAGTTCAGCTCGCGCGCACCGCACTTACCCATGGCGACGACGGCGAACCGCACCGGCGCGCGGCTCGGATGCGCGTCCCGGGCGACGGCGAGCGCGGTCTCGAGCAGCGCATCGGCCAAGGCGGACAGAGCCTGCCCGACCTCGGCGACCGTGGGGCCTGGCCGGCCGAGTTCGATTGCCGGAGCCACATCGGCGGCCGCGATCACCGCGAGTCTGGTCCGATACGCGATGCGCAGGGGGGCGACCACCTGCCGGGCCGACAGCCGGGCGCCGGCCCGCCCCCGCGTTGCGGCGTCGAGCGCGCCCAGGCATCGCGCGTATGACGTCGCGTCCGCGAACGGCTCGTCCGCGGCGATCGCCTGCCATTCGCGTGGATGCGCGACGAGGTGTTCGCCGAGCGGTTCGCTCGCGCCGACCAGGCCGACGAGCCGGGCGCGGAAAGCGGCATCGGTGCGCAGGGTATCCAGGAAGTCGGCTGCCGGGTCGGCTAGCGCGGTGGTTCCCAGGTCGGCCGGGGCATCGGTCGACGCTTCGGCTGGCGCACTATCCACGCCATCTCCCGTACGCAGCGCGGTGACCATATCCGCGAGCCGGCGTACCGCGAGCTGTGGGCGGCCCGCGCGGCCGAGGGCGAAGAGTACCGCCTGCGGGTCGGAATCGGCGGCAGCCGCCGCGATCAACGCGTCCGAGGTCGGCCCATCCGCGACCAACCCCAGCACGCGGAGCCCTGCACGTACCGCGTCGGTATCCAGCAGGCCGAAGCGAGCCAGCGTACGGGCGCCGCGCGCCATCTCAGCCGCCGAGTTCGCTGGCCACGATCGGCAGGCGCGGCGCGTGCCGACCGGTCGGGGTCTGCGGAATCCCTTCCCGCACCAGATCCACGAAGCGATGCGCGACCACCTGCCAGGTCCCGGCCATCATCTCGTCGGCCTCGTCGAGCGCCGGACCGAATCTGGCCGCGGATCGCTCGCGGTCCTCGTCGCTGACCCCACGGGCGGGGTCGTCGAGCCAGCCGCGCACGTCGCCGGCGCCGGCCTCGACATGGAATTGCAGTCCCCAGGCGGTCGAACCCACCCGGAACGCCTCCACCGGATCCGCAACGGATGCGAGCAGCAGCACGGATCCGCCGGGCAGCGCCACGATCGAATCGCGGTGGAATTGCATCACATCCGGGGTGATCGGCACCGATCCGAGCAGCAGATCCTGCTCGGTGATATCCCGTTTGGCGGCGAGCGCGGCGCCCAGTCGATACCCGCTGCCGGCGCGCTCGACCCGGCCGCCGGCCGCAACAGCAAGGATCTGTGCCCCGAGCCCGATCACGAGAAGCGGTGTGGCATCGGCAATCACGCGCGAGACGAAGGCACGGACGGCGGCGAGCCACGGAGCGCGGTCGTCGTCATAGACGCCGTAGGCTCCGCCGAGGACGAGCACCGCGTCGTACCCGGCGGCGCTGTCGTTGGCACTGCTCGCGGGAACGCCTGGGGCGCCAGCGGCGGGAACGTCGCCGGCGGGAACGCCCACGGCGCCGCCGGCGGGATACCCGGGAACCGCGTCACCGGCATGCACGCGGCGCACCTCGACGGACGCGCCCGCGTCGGCCAACCACTGGCCCAACCGGAGCGGAGGGTTCGCCGGGTCGAGTTCGAGCGCGAGGATCCGAACCGGCCGATCGCCCGATCCAGCGACAGCGTTACCTGCGGCTGCACCGTCTGTGGCGCGACCCGCTGCGCCGCCCATCGCTCCGGCTGCCGCGCCGCCCTCGGAACTCGTCACCACAGCTGCACATCACCTTCGCCATGGCCTGTCGATCCGGTCGGCTCCACGATCGCCGCCCCCGGCGGCACAGCGACGATCGGTGCCGGTCGGTCGACGTCGATGACGACGGGTGCGTGGTCGGAGGCGCCCTTGCCCTTGCGCTCCTCGCGGTCAATATGTGCCCCGACGGTCGCGGCCTGCAACGCCGCCGAGCCCAGCAGGAAGTCGATCCGCATGCCCTCCTTCTTGGGGAACCGCAGTTGCTGGTAGTCCCAGAAGGTGTAGACGCCAGGCCCCGGCGCGTAAGGGCGCACCAAGTCCGCGAATCCGGCGTCGACCACGGCCTGGAACGCGTCACGCTCCGGTTGCGTGACGTGCGTCCGGCCCTCGAACGCGGCCATATCCCACACGTCGTCATCCTGCGGCGCGACGTTGAAATCACCGCACAACGCGATCAACGCAGTCGAGTCGGCGGCCAACCGGGCGGCGCCCATGTCGCGCAGGGCGGCAAGCCATTCCAGTTTGTAGGAGTAGTGCGGATGATCGATCTCGCGGCCGTTGGGGACGTACAGGCTCCACACCGTGACGTCGCCGCATCGCGCGCCGATCGCCCGCGCCTCGATGACGGGCGGGTCGCCGAACGGCGGGCAGCGCGGCAGGCCGATCTCGACTTCGGCAAGGCCGACCCGGGATACGATCGCGACACCGTTCCATTGCGAAATCCCGTGCCGCGCAACCTGATACCCAGCCTGGGTGAAGGGCTCGACCGGGAACTTCGCGTCGGTCGCCTTCGTTTCCTGGATCGCCAGCACATCGGTGCCGGTGCGCTCGAGCCAGGCGATCACCCGGTCGATCCGGGTACGCAGCGAGTTCACGTTCCAAGTGGCGATGCGCATCGTGCTCAGCCCAGTACCAGTCCGGCCGGCGGCGCCGTGACGAAGAACCGCAGCGACCACTCGGCTCGGCTCTCCCCGTCGATCCGGGCCCGCCACACCAACACGCGACCGGCAGGCAACGGCAGGCCGGCGTTGAAGTACAGCACCATTTGGGTGCGCGGCGGAAGCGCATGCCGCGGCACTACCACGCCGCGAAAGTTCGGCTCCTCCACCTGAAGCGTCTGCCCGAACCGCATCACTCCGCCGGTACCCGGCCCGCCCGGGCCGTCCAATTGCGCAGGCGTGCCGTCCGGATCCTCCAGCACCACCTCGAACGCGTATTGCTCGTTGATCACCGTCGGTTCGAAAGACATGGTGACAACGAGCGCGAACGCCGAGCTCACGCCCTTGCCGTGATCCCGGCCGACCACCTGGAGGCCGCCCCCGATCACCTGCAACTTGTTCAGCGGGTCGGTGACAGCGAAGTCGCTCATCATCAGGGTGACGGACGCGGCGTCGAAGACATCACTCATGGGGACTCATGGAGGCGCTCGACGAGACGTTCGGTGCGGCGCTCGGGAGGCCCGCCGGCGCGCAGCGCGTCCGGTGGGTGTGGCGAGGTGTCATGCCTCGATCCTGCCGCATCGCCGGCGGTGGCGCGGCGTCGGCCGGGCAAGGCGGCTCGAGTCCGTGTGGTTTCGAATAGCGTCATAGGCGGTCGGTTCTCATCGGAAATCGCGCGAGGGCAGCGCGCCGACTATGTCGATGGCGGCGATCCGAACGGCGAGCAGCGACAACGCGCCGCGATCCCGTTCGATGATTCCGCGCACCAGCAGCGACCGTGAGGTGCGGGCGACCCGTTGGTAGCGGTTCCACAGGCCGGGTTGGCAGATCACGTTGACCATGCCGGTTTCGTCCTCGAGGTTGATGAATGTCACGCCGCCCGCGGTGGAGGGGCGTTGCCGGTGGGTGACGATCCCGACGACCAGCGCCCGCGTCCCGGGCTCGATCTCGTACAGCCCGGCGACGGTAGCGACATCCATCGCGGTGAGCCGCTCGCGGGAGAACTCCGTCGGGTAGGTGTCCGGGGAGATGCCGGTGGCCCAGATGTCGGCGAGGGTCAGTTCGATATCGCTCATCCCCGGCAGGGTGGGTGCCGCACCGCCCATGACGCTGTTCGGGAACATGCCCGATCGAACCGCCGCTGCCGCTCCAGCCGCCCACAGCGCCCGGCGCCGCGCCGATCCGGGCGAGACGGGCTCACTGGGTCGGCCGGGCCGGCCGGAATGGCGGCGTTGGCCGGGTTCGCCGGGGCGACCGAGCCCGTCGAGCGCCCCGGCGGTAGCCAGCGCTTCCGCCTGGGTCGCGGAGATCTGGCGCTCCCCTGCTCTTTCCACCGCGGGAACGGATTGCACCGCGAGCATCACCTCGGTGATGTCGCGATACCCGCCGGGCGGGCGGGCCGCCACGATGGCATCGGCGAGATCGGTTCCTATGCCGCGGATCCCGGCGAGCCCCAGTCGCACGGCGGGCCCGCCGCCCGGCCCGGGTTCCAGTCCGGCCTGCGCTCCGGAGTGGTTGACGTGGGCGCGGCGGACGGTGACCCCGTGCCGGCGCGCGTCGGCGACCAGGGACTGCGGCGAGTAAAAGCCCATCGGCTGCGCCCGCAACAGACCGGCCAGGAATGCGGCCGGGTGATGCAGTTTCAGGTAGGCAGAGTGGAACACCAGCGAGGCGAAGCTGAGCGCATGGGATTCGGCGAAGCCGAAGTTCGCGAACGCCTGCAGTCGCTCGAAGATGGAATCGGCGAGGTCCCCGGTGATGCCGTTCTTCTCGCGCATGCCGTCGTATAGCGCCTGCTTCAGCTCCAGCATCTTTTCGACGGAGCGCTTCGACCCCATCGCCCGGCGCAACTGATCGGCCTGGCCGGCGTCGAACCCGGCGACATCGATCGCCAGTTCCATGAGCTGCTCCTGGAACAGCGGTATCCCCAGCGTCTTGTCCAGCGACCGCTTCATGGCCGGGTGTTCGACAAAGGAACCACGCCACATACCGGCCCGCACCGCATCGCGCCGGGCGAGATAGGGGTGCACCGATCCGCCCTGAATGGGGCCGGGGCGGATCAGCGCGATCTCAACGACGAGGTCGTAGAACCGCTCGGGTTTGAGCCTGGGCAGGGTGGCCATCTGCGCCCGGGATTCGACCTGGAACACGCCGATCGAATCGGCGCGCCGCAGCATCTCATAGACGGCGGGCTCTTCGAAATCCAATGCGGCAAGATCGATCTCGATGCCTTCATGCTCGCGGACGAGGTCAGTCGCCTCGTGCAGGGCGGAGAGCATGCCCAGGCCGAGCAGGTCGAACTTGACGAGCCCGATGGCGGCACAGTCGTCCTTGTCCCACTGCAGCACGGTGCGCCCGGGCATGCGAGCCCATTCCACCGGGCACACCTCGGCGACCGGCCGGTCGCAGATCACCATGCCGCCGGAATGGATCCCCAGGTGCCGCGGGAAGTTCTGGATCTGTTCCGCGAGCTCGACGACGTCGTCGGGGATGGGGATGTCCTGGTCGTGTTGCTCCCCGAGTTGCTTCCGGAGACTGTCCCACTGACCAAGCTGTTTGGAGTAGGCGTCCTGCTGGCCGGGCGAGTAGCCGAGCGCCTTGGCCATATCACGCACCGCCATCTTCGACCGGAAGGTCGCCACGTTCGCGACCTGGGCAGCCTTGTCCCGGCCGTATGTGTCGTAGACGTGCTGGATCACCTCCTCACGGCGTCGGGCCTCGATATCGACGTCGATGTCCGGCGCCCCCTCCCGCACCGGGGAGAGGAACCGCTCGAAGAGCAGCCCATACCTGACAGGGTCGATCGCGGTGATGCCGAGCGCGTAGCAGACCGCCGAGTTGGCCGCCGATCCGCGGCCCTGACACATGATGTTCGCACCGCGGCAGAACTGGACTATCTCGTAGACCACCAGGAAGTAGCCCGGGAAGCCCAGCCGCTCGATCATGCGCAGCTCCTTCTCAATCTGCGCGTACGCCTTCGGGTTTCGCTCCGGCGGCCCGTAACGGCGCAGAGCCCCGGCCATCGTCAACGCGCGCAGGTAGCTCGTTTCGGTTTCGCCGGGCGGAACGTCGTAGGGCGGCAGGTTCGGGGCGACCAGGTGCAGGTCGAACGCGCATTCCGCGCCGATCGCCGCCGCCGTGGCCACCGCCTGCGGGTAGCGGGTGAACAGCTGCGCCATCTCGGCGCCGGACCGCAGATGGGCCCCCGGGCCGGCGGGAAGGTAGCCGTCGGCGTCGTCGAGGCTCCGGCGCGCCCGGACGGCAGCCATGGCCGCGCCGAGCCGCGACTCCCGCGGGGTCGCGTAGTGCGCCGCCGTGGTCGCCACCACCGGCAGACCGAGTTCCGCGGCGAGGTGGGCGAGCGCATCGTTGTCGTCGTCATCGGTCGGGACCAGGTGCCGGGTCAGTTCGACGGCCACGTTGTCCGCGCCGAAACGGTCGACGAGGCGGCGGATCTCGCGTCTCGCCCCATCGATTCCGTCGCCCCGCCCGTCGCTGTGTTCCCCACCGTGCTCCCCCCGGTGCAGGGCGCGCCGCACTGCTCCCTTGCGACACCCGGTGAGGATCAACCAGTGTCCGCCGGCTGCATTCGCGAGCGCGTCGAGATCGTAGATAGGGCGGCCTTTCTCACCACCGGCCAGGTGCGCATCGGTGAGCTGCCGCGACAGCCGCCGGTAGCCTTCCTGGCCTCGAGCCAACACCAGCAGGTGCTCCCCGACCGGGTCGGGTTCGCCGAGCTGCGGAGCCGGCAGACCCAGCGAGAGTTCCGCCCCGTACAGGGTTTTCAGACCAGCATCCCGGGCGGCCTCGGCGAATTGGACCACGCCGTAGAAACCGTCATGGTCGGTGATGGCGAGCGCATCCAGGTGCAGCCGTAGCGCCTCGGAGACGAGCTGCTCCGGAGTCGACGCGCCGTCCAAGAAGCTGTAGGCCGAATGACAATGCAGCTCGGCATAGGGAACATGCACGGACGGCGGCATCTCCGGCACCATCACAGACGGCGCCGCGGTCGGCGGGTATGACGCTGTTCCGGGCGGCGGCCCGTCCGGCCCGCCAGGCTCGTCGGCGGGCCGTGCCTCGTCCGCCAGGACCGTCCGGATCCTCTCGTGCGACCAGCCGCCCGGCGGTGGTCTGCCCTCCATCACCCGGGAGAGCTGCTCCCAGGGAATCGGCGGATTGGAGAAGGGCATCAGACAGCACCCATCAGTCGTACACCGCCTCGAGAAGCCAACCGCGGTCGCCGAATTCGAGCAGCATCGGTGGGCCAGACTCGGGAATCACCTGCATCCGGGCAGTCCGCCAATGCGCAGCGGGGTCTGTGCCGGCCCACCAGCGCTCGTCCAGCAGCCAGGGCCCCGCCCACGACATCACCCGTCTGCCCTCGACGACGGCCGGCGGCTCGGTCAGCATGCCTCGTTCGGTGACGGCGACGCGGCACCCGGCCTCACCGCAGACGGAAACACTTCTCGGCATTCCCCGCCGGGCCGGAACGGCGTTCGCCCGTGCCGCCCCTGCGATTCGCGCGGGCGACGGCGACGGCAGCGCACCCGGCCAGGGCGCCGCGGGGTCCCGTTTCGCGGCGTTCTCCTCCCCCCATGCGACCACCGCGATGCGGTCGGCTGCCCCCCGCCCGCCGGTCAGCGCCATACCCAGCACCGCGTCCGGCCCCAGCAGGCCCTGCACGCGGGCGAAGGCCGACCTGGCCCGGTGCTCACGCACCCCGTCCGAGCCCCACAGTCCGTACTGGATCCGGCCGGCATCAACCGCCTCGATCGCCTCCAGTCGAAGTGCGGTGATCGCCCCGGCTCGCGGAGCGGCCCGGAGGCCAGGGCGGGGGCCGGCCCCGTCGGTCCCGCTGACCCCCGGGCCGGTCCCGTCGGTACGGCGGGCCAGCCCGGTCAACCATCCGTCGAGCTGCCAGCGCAGCCGGTCGGCGGTGGCCGCAGCGGTCAACGGGCGTGTGCACCGCCAGATGCGGCTCACCGTCTCGCCGTGTTCGGTGGTGGCGCTGATAGCAAGTCGGATACAGGCCAAACCCGCTGCGGCCAACCGGGTGTGGAACCTCTCCGCAAGTGCCCGGGCAACGAACGCCGCGGTATCCACCCGCTCCAGCGGCGGATCGCAGGTCTCGACTACCGCCACGTCGGTGTCGATATGACGACGCGACAGTCCCCGCTCGGCGAGACCCGATGCCAGCCGGTGCATGGCCACCCCGTCCCCGCCGAACCGGGTGGCGACCTTGTTCAGCGGCAGCGCAGCCAGGGCGCCGGCGGTAGTGATGCCGAGCCGCTGCAACAGGCCTGCCAATTCACCCCATGCCGGGAGGGCGATCGCCGGATCGCGCGCCAGCTCGGCGACCGGCAGCCCGGCGCAGAACGCTGCATCACCCCCGGGCGGCACGATCATCGACCGATGCGCAGCCAACACCGCCACCGACACCCCGCCGGCGATACCGATACGGCACTCGACATCCAGCGCCTCCACAGCGTCGACAAACCGTTCCGCAGCCGCGATCTCGGAACCGAAGTACCGGGCGGGCCCACGCACGCGGCAGGCAAGCAGGCCCGGGCGGAGGACCTCGATGCCGGGAACGAGCGCTTCCACAGCGGCGGCAACCGGCTCGAACATCCGCGCATCGCGATCGGCGTCGACGCGAAGCACGACCACCCCGGGACAACGGGACTGCACGTCCCGCCGGCGCATCCCGACACGGATCCCACCGGCCCGAGCCACCGCCGTGGCCACCTGCACCCGGCCGGCGGACAGCACCACAGCAGGCGCCGACCCAGGCCGACCCTCCTCTTGCAGAGCGGCAACCGCCGGCCAATCCGGACACCACAACACCAGGGTGCGGGACCGTTCCACCGATCCCGCCGATCCTGCCGACACCTCCGATGCCGCCGACACTGCCTCCGACATCAGGCCGCATCCCGACAAGCGCCGTTCCGGGCATGAGCCGGAGCGCTCTGCCACATCACCGTCCAGCCCTCCGGAACCCAGCTGTTCATGGCCCTCCCAGCATCATCGAACCTCTGTTCGGGATACTAGAACAAAGGCACGACAATGCCGTTTTACCGGCCCCTACGCGTTACCACTGTGACGACCGCGTACTCCTGCCCGAATTTCCCGCACCGAAAGGCCCGAAACATCGCAACACGGGGCGCCGGGCTCCCCGCCGAGCCGGAGCTCACCGGGACACCACTGCTCGGAACCTGGCCCGGGCCCGGAACCCCGTCATACCCGGAATCCCGGCGGCAAGCGAGTATGACGTCGTTCGCAGCCGCGCACCGTCTTGACACGGTGCCATGGTCGGCGGGTAGCAATGGGTGATGAGCGATGTCGACTCGATCGTGCGCTCGCTAATGCGAGACCACGGGACGACCTACTGCGAGCAGGCCGGGATCACCCTTCGGGACAAGCCGAGCCCGCTGTTCGACCTACTGGTGCTTGCCATCCTTCTCGCCAAGCCCATTTCCGCGGACATGGCGGTCGCGGCGAGCGTCGAGCTGCGGCGTATCGGCGTGCGGACGGCGCGCGGAACACTAGGCACCACCTGGCAACAACGCGTCGACGCACTGGGCCGCGCGCATTACCGGCGGTACGACGAGAGCACGGCGACCCGGCTGGAAGAAGCGGCGCAGCTCGTCCTGAGCCGATGGAAGGGCGACCTCCGTCGGCTCGCCGCCGAGGCCGGCGGCCGGCCGCAGGAGGCCGCCCGCCTGCTGACGGAGATCCCGGGAATCGGACCGGCCGGCGCCGACATCTTCCTGCGCGAGGCGCAACGCGTCTGGCCGTGGTTGATGCCGTACCTGGACCAGCGGGTCCTGGACGGCGCACGCCGCGCGGGTCTACCGGGATCGCGTAAGGAGCTGATCGAGGTGTTCCGGGGCCGAGATGCTGCGGCCCTCGGCGCCGCGCTCGTCCGCCTCACCACCCGCGGCGGACGCTGATTCCGCGTCGCTACCAAGGCGCACCGAACTCGACTCAGGCGGCGTCCGTTCCGGTGCCACGCAGCACGTAGTGGTCGTCACCGAAGACCGCTGCGATCTGCAGCTGCCCGCCAATGGCCTGCACGTAGCGGGCAATGACGTCGACGGTGGATACCTCGCCACGCTCGATCTGCGACACCCGGCCCTTGGTCACACCCATCCGCTCGGCAACCTCGGCCTGGGTCAGCCCAAGAGCACTGCGACGCTCGGCGAGCCGGTAGGCGTCGATGTATACCTGCTGGCGATGCCTGGCCTCGGCAACCATCTGCTCGCCGCCTAGCTCGGCGACCAGCTGCGGGCGAACGTCGCTCCACTTCGCGTTCCCGGCCATGCTCACCCCTCCTCACTTCGTCGTTCCTCGAGGTACTGCTCATACAGCCGCTCCGCCTCCAGGATCATGCGCCGATACCAGCCCTGCCAGTCCCCCGACTTATCCCCGCCAACCAGCAGGATCGCCGACCGCCACGGATCGAAGACGAACAGAATCCGGATCTCCGAACGGCCGCTCGACCCCGGCCGCAACTCCTTCATGTTGTGCACGCTCGTGCCCTTGAGGCGATCGACGAGCGGGCGACCCAAGTTCGGGCCCGCCTCAGCGAGCCGGTCTACCGCATCGACGATCAGCGCCTGGGAATCGTGGTCGACGGTCCGGAACCAGACGAGCCACTCGTCGGTGACCCGAACCTCCCACTCCTCCACACCTGAAGTTTAGCATATCCTCTACCAATATCGGTTGGCGTCAGGCAGGAACGAACACTGGGAGCGGGATCGGGCCCGCATGCCACGGCTCAACAACTCCACAAGACCAACGCACGCCGCGCGGGCCTACCGGGATCGCGTAAGGAGCTGGTCGAGGTGCTCCAGGGCCGAGATGCCGCGGCCCTCGGCGCCGCGCTCGTCCGCCTCACCACCCGCGGAGCCCACCCTCGATGGTTATACCCCCTAGACGTTGATAGTTGAGCCCGGCTAAACTACCCTGATGAAGGCGATGGCCTACCGGCTGGTCCGCACGGCGCTGGAGGCGCAGCACTGCACATGGAAACAAGGCAAGGGTGACCACGAGAAGTGGTATTGCCCCTGCGGCAAGCATCAGACCGTGATCACCCAAGCACGGATCGTTTCGCCAGGCGTCATTCGGAGCGTGATCGCCCAGCTTCCGTGCCTACCCGAGGGATGGTTGAAATGAGCACGTACAACGTCGCCGCCCGGCGGTGGGAACACGGCTGGGAGCTGCATGTCGGCGGCATCGGTGTCACCCAGAGCGCGACCCTTGTGGACGCCGAACAGACCGTGCGCAACTTTCTGGCGACTTGGTTCGACCGCGACGAGTGCACCGACGAGATCACCATCGTTCCGGAACTCGGCGGCCTTGAGGTCGAAGCGCGCCACGCCGCCGAGCACACGGCGCGAGCCGCCGAAGTACAGCGCGAAGCTGCCGCCGAAGCCCGCTCGGTGGCCCGCCGGCTTCGCAGCGCGGGGCTCTCCGTGGCCGACGCGGCCACCGTGCTCGGCGTCAGCAGGGGACGCGTCTCACAACTCACCAAGGCGTAGCGCGCTCGGTCGCGGGACCGGCCCGGCAAAGGAACGCCCCACCCGGCGATAGGCGATGTCCACCGGTCAGTGGTCACCGCTTGTCTCGTCCAGCAATGCCTCGACCTCGGCATCGGTGTACCTCGGTCCGCCAGGGTGGCTCGGCCACGGTGCCGGCGTCGATGACGGCGGGACGTATCGCCCCTCGCGCTCCCACCGCGCCAGCGGTGCATCCTGGTCACGGAACGCACTGACCCGCCAACGCCGCTTACCACGCTCGGTCACGACCACGTCATCGGCGCCCGAGACCTGGCCGAGCACCGCAGCCGTGTGCTGGTTGAGGTCGCGCTTGGTGACGGTCCGCATGGAGTCATTGTGCTACCAGTGTCAGACATATAGAGCGGACTCAGTGCAATCCCGAGCGAATCGCCTATGACGTGGTACGCAGCATCGCCGCGCCATGTATGGAAGTGGCGGGATCCCTACTGGCTCGCTGCGCTCACCAGCGGGGGATGCTGCGCCCATCACGTAGAGGCACGGTGGCGGGATCCCCTACTGCTCGGCTAACGCTTTCAATAGCGGATGCAGCACTCATCACATGGGTACAGGGAGGTGGCGGGATCCCCTACTGCTCGGCTGGCGCCTCGCAGCGGGGGCCCACTCGATTACAGCACCCGAATACGGCTGTAGGGCCAGGCGAAAAGCGTGCCTGGCCCTACAGCCGTAGTGGAGGTGGCGGGAATCGAACCCGCGTCCAACGGTGCTTGGTGAAGCCTTCTCCGGGTGCAGTTCGCTTCGCCTCTACTCGGCCCCGCCGATCATGCGAACAAGTCGGTGTGACAGGCCCAGCCACTGTGAGTGTCCCGACGAACCCCGTGGCCGGGATCGACGGTGATCCTCCTGATCGACGCCAGGGTCCGGGTCGGAGGAACCCCGGTCTGACGGACTTTCACACTCGCTCAGGCGGCGAGGGCGAAGTCAGTGCGCTGAGAATTGGCACTTGATTTTTTTGCGACCCATGGTTAACGAGATCATTGCCGCGTTCCTCGACCCGCTTCTCCTCACTCGACAGCCGCTGTCGAGACCAATCACCCCCGTGTCGTTGTTGTCTATCTGTACAACGCCGTCCATGGTACGGAACATTCCCCCGCCGCACCAGCCGGCCGTCGACATGGTTGGCAGACTACGTCTATGACCAAGTCGGCCCCGATCAGCGCCGGGGTGCGTCAGGCGAAGACGCACCTCTCCGAGTTGCTTCGGCTGGTCGAGGCCGGCCAGGAGGTCGAGATCACTCGCGGTGGCACGCCGGTAGCCCGACTGATCCCCAGCGGTCCGCAAGGTCAGCGCAGGCTCGGCACCGACGAGGGCGTGTTCACGGTGCCGGACGACTTCGACGATCCGCTGCCTGCCGACATCCTCGAAAACTTCTACGCGTGAGCCGCTACCCGCTCGACGCCCACGCCTGGCTCTGGGCCCAAGCGGACCGCATGCAACGATCGCGCACCACGGCTCTCGGGATCGAGCTCGCACACACCCTGCGCGTTGCCGACCTGCCCGATCACCACCGCGATCCGTTCGACCGCATGATCATCGCGCAGGCGCAGATTCTCGACATCCCGATCATCACCGCCGACGCCAGATTCAACGACTATGACGTCACGGTGATCGCCGCGTAAGCGGCGCGAACAGCGTCATACGCGGTTCGGCACACCCCGGGGCGGCCGCAGCGATTACTCCGCGCGCCCCTTGGCCCGCCGGCCGAGATACCGCGAAACCTCGCGCTCCGAGTCCCGTTTCGCGATCGCCTGCCGCTTGTCATAGAGCTTCTTGCCGCGGCCGAGCCCGAGTTCCACCTTCACCCGCCCGTCGACGAAGTACAGGGACAGCGGCACCATCGTGTAGCCGCCCTCGCGGATCTTCGCCCCCCACTTCTCGATCTGCGCCCGGTGCAGCAGGAGCTTGCGCGCACGCCGCGGGGCGTGGTTGGTCCAGGTGCCCTGCACGTACTCGGCGATGTGGACGTTGCGCAGCCACACTTCGTCATCGGAGATGGTGGCGAAGCCGTCGACCAGGTTCGCGTGCCGGTCACGCAGCGACTTGACCTCGGTGCCGGTGAGCGAGATCCCGGCCTCGAGCGTGTCCACGATCTCGTAATCGTGGCGCGCCTTGCGGTTCGAGACGATCGGTGTGCGGCCTGCTGTGCGACCGGGTTTCGCGGACTTGTTCGACATGGCAGGAGCCAGCGTAGCCGAGGGCCCCGACAGCGGGTATGACGCCGTTCGCGGCCGACGCCGGATGCTCCGCGGTTACAACCGCACGTACAGACGCAGCGTCGCATACGACGCGATCCCGGCGAGCCCGACGGCGATCCCGCCGAGCCAGGGCGAGACCCACACCAGCGCCGTGCCGTCGATCGGCGGCAGGATGCCAGCGTTCATGATCGTGCCGAGCGTCTTGTCGACGAACAGGTATTTCATCGCGACGAGCCCGCCGATCGCCAGGATCGCCCCGGCGACGGCGGCCACCACGGCCTCCAGGATGAACGGAATCTGCGTTCGCCATCGCGAGGCGCCGACGAGCCGCATGATCGATGTCTCGGTTCTTCGCGTGTACGCGGCGACTTGGACGGTGTTCGCGATCAGCAGGAACGCCGCGAGCGCCTGAACCAGTGCGACGATGATGGTCGCGTTCCGAATCCCGTTGAGCACGTTGAAGAGTCGGTCCAGGGTCTGCGACTGGTCGTTGACCGATTTGACGCCGGGGAAGTCCTGGTACCGCGCCTGGATCACCTTGTACTGCTGCGGGTCCTTGAGCTTGACGTGCCACGAGGAGTTGAGGTCGGACTGTTTGGCGATCTGTAGCATCTCCGGCTGCCCGGCGAACATCTGCTGGTACTGCTGCCACGCCGCCGACTGGCTCTGGTACGTCACGCGATCGACGTCGGAGTCCTTGTTCAACGCGTCCCCGAGCGCCTGGCAGGTCTTCGCCTGGCAGTTCGGGTCCTGCGACGAGACCTTCTCGTTGAGATAGATGGTGACCTCGACCTTGTCGCCGTAGATCTGGCGCATCTGGTCCGTCATGCGCGCGACGATCAGGCCGGCGCCGAGCAGGCACAGCGAGATCGCGGTCGTCAGGATCATGGCGATCGTCATGGTGACGTTCCGGCGCAAACCCCGCAGTACGTCGGCAAACATTCGTGAAGGCTCTTCTCGCAGGTCGGTGGGAGATGGTCGGCGCTATCGCTGGCGGTGTCGCTGCGTCGGGCTGCTAACGCCCGACGCCGTAGACTCCGCGAGCCTCGTCCCGGACCAGCTTGCCCAGGTGCAGTTCGATCACGCGGCGGCGCATCGCGTCGACGATCGTGTTGTCGTGGGTGGACATGAGCACCGTGGTACCCGTCCGGTTGATGCGCTCCAGCAGCAGCATGATCTCGCCCGAGGTGTCCGGATCGAGGTTCCCGGTGGGCTCATCGGCCAGCAGCAACAGCGGCCGGTTCGCGAACGCCCGCGCGATGGCGACCCGCTGCTGCTCGCCGCCGGAGAGTTCCCGCGGCATCCGATTCGCCTTACCGTCGAGGCCGACCAGTTCCAATACCTCCGGTACGACGCGACGGATGTGGGCCCGGGCCTTGCCCGTCACCTCCAGGGCGAATCCGACGTTCTGCGCCACGGTCTTGTTGTTCAGCAGCCGGAAATCCTGAAAGACGCAGCCCAGCCGCCGCCGGTGCCACGCCACCTTCGACCGGCGCAGTTTGCTCAGGTTCTTGCCGGCCACCTCGACGGTGCCGGAGGTCGCGATCTCCTCCCGGAGGAGCAGCCGCATGAAGGTGGTCTTGCCGGACCCGGACGGTCCTATGACGAACGCGAACTCGCCCTTCTCCACGTCCAGGTTGATGTCCGACAGTGCCGGCCTTGTCGATGCCTTGTACTGCTTGGAAACATGGGCCAGGTGAATCACAAGAGGTAACTGTACCGGCCGAGAGCGTTATCTCGGCGTTATTCGGGCCGGTGAGGCGGGTGGTGCCCCTCTCAATTCACCGTCGGTTCGCGGCGAGTTGGGCGCAGACGTCCGCATGTAATCGCCCATTGGTGGCCAGAGCGGACGTTGTGCCCGCGTCGATCGGCGAACCGTCGATCGTGGTGAACTCCCCCCCTGCGGATATGACGATGGGTCCGAGCGCAGCCAGATCCCACAGCGAGAGCTCCGGTTCGGCGGCCACGTCGACGGCGCCCTCCGCGACGAGCATGTACGAGAAGAAGTCGCCGTAGCCGCGGGTGCGCCAGCAGGCGCGGGCGAGCCGGTGCATCTGCTCGCCGCGGCCGGCGTCCTCCCACTCGCCGAGGTCGGAGAGCGACAGCGACGCGTGGCCGAGGTCGGCGACGCCGGAGACGTGACATTCCCGAGCCGGCCCTCCGGCGAAGACCATGTGCGCGCCGGTGCCCGATGCCCCCCACCAGCGCCGGGCGAGCGCCGGCGCGGACACGACGCCCAGGGTCGGCGTCCCGTCGACCAGCAGGGCGATGAGCGTGGCCCAGATCGGCACCCCGCGGACGAAGTTCTTGGTCCCGTCGATGGGATCGATCACCCATGCTCGCCCGGTCGCAGCGCGCTCGGCCGGCGGCGTGTCTCCCCCGAACTCCTCCCCCACCACGGCGTCGGCAGGTCGTCGAGTCTCCAGGACCTCCCGCAGCGCCCGCTCGACCGCGAGGTCCGCGTCCGAGACGGGAGTCATGTCCGGCTTGGTGTCGACGTGCAGGTCCGCCGCCTGGAAGCGGGGCAGGCTGATCGCATCGGCGGTGTCCGCCAGCGCGAGCGCGAGCGAAAGATCTTCTGCGGCGGCGAATGTCGTCATACCCGATGACCCTACCGCCCGCGCATCTGTGCATAACCCGGACGAGTCGGGCGCGGATGCGTTACCGTCTGCTATCCCGTCCGCAGCAGACCAGGGGAGCCGACGTTGCCGACCGCGACCCAGCACATCCACGACGAGGTTCGCGAGCTGGTGCGCCGGCGCGGCCTCGATCCGCTCAAGGATCCGCGCGGCACGCGGTTGTTGATCGACGAGGTGATCGGCCACTACGAGGAACGGGTGGCGACCTCGGCGCTGCCGCCGCTGCTCGACCGGGGCGACGCCGCCCGGTACGTATTCGACCAGGTCGCGGGCTTCGGGCAGTTGCAGCAGTTCTTGGACGATCCGGACGTCGAGGAGCTGTGGGTGAACGAACCCGGGCGGGTGTTCGTGGCCCGCGGCGGACGTTCCGAGCTCACCACGGTGGTGCTCGGCGCCGACGAGATCCGTGATCTGGTTGAGCGGATGCTCAAACCGTCCGGGCGTCGCCTCGACCTGTCCAGCCCCTTCGTCGACGCCTTGCTCCCGGACGGATCGCGGTTGCACGCCGTGATTCCCGACATCACACGTGAGCATCTGTCGCTGAACGTGCGCAAGTTCGTGGTCGCGGCGAATTCGCTCGATGATCTTGTCGCCCGCGCGACGCTGCCCGCCCGCGCCGCACGCTTCCTGGAGGCGTCCGTCGCCGCCGGCCTGAACATCATCGTTTCGGGCGGCACGCAGGCCGGGAAGACCACCATGCTCGGCACGCTGGTGAACTCCATCCCGCCGCAGGAAAGGGTGGTCACCTGCGAGGAGGTCTTCGAGCTGCGGCCGAACCTTCCGGACGTGGTCGCGATGCAGACGCGGCAGCCGAACCTGGAGGGGAACGGCGAGATCCGGTTGCGCCGGCTGGTGAAGGAAGCGCTGCGTATGCGGCCGTCGCGGATCATCGTGGGCGAGGTCCGGCAGGAGGAATCGCTCGACCTGCTGATCGCATTGAACTCCGGGCTACCAGGAATGTGCTCGGTACACGCGAACTCCGCGCGCGAGGCCGTTACCAAACTGTGCACGCTGCCGCTGCTGGCCGGTGAGAATGTGACGGCGCAGTTCGTCGTCCCGACCGTCGCGGCGTCGGTGGACCTGATCGTGCAGATGGGGCTGGAGGCCGACGGGACACGGCGCGTCCGCGAGATCGTGGCCGTGCCCGGACGGGTGGAGGGCGGCGTCGTCGAGACCGCCGACATCTTCACCACCAGCGACGGCGCGCTGCTGCGGGCGGAAGGATTCCCGCCGCACGCCGACCGGTTCGCCCGCTGCGGGCATCATTTGCCGGACCTGCTGGGCGACGCGCCCTGAGGTCGCGGGCGGCTCGACTCGGCGGTGCGACTCAGCTGTGGGACTCGCTCGAGCTGCGCAACCGCGTTACTCGGTTGCGCCGCGCGCGAGTGCCGCCTCCCGGATCCGGTAATGCCTGTTGCGCGCGCCCAACAGCAGTGCCGCGAGCGCCGCCGCTACCAACGAACCTGTGGCCACGCCGATCTGGACGTCCGCCGCGTGCGCGGCATCGCCGCCGAACGCCAGGTGCCCGATGAGCAGCGACACCGTGAATCCCACGCCGCCCAAGACGGCCAGACCCACAAGATCGGGCCACCCAAGCACGCGCAGCAGTGGCGACCGGACGAGCCGGGCGGTGACCACGGTCGCGGCGAAGATGCCGACGGCCTTGCCGACGACGAGCCCCGCGACGATGCCGATGGTGATGCGGTTCTCGAACGCCGAGCGAAGTCCGTCGAAGCCGCCGACCGTGACGCCCGCGGCGAAGAACGCAAACAACGGCACCGCGACGCCCGCGGATAACGGGCGAAGTGCCCGGTCGAGCCGATCGGCGATCGTAGGCGCCTGCCGGCGCGACGCGCCGCGAACAGCGTCATACTCGGCGGTTCCCGTGCTTCTCCCGTCGCCGTCACGCCCCTGATCGGCGCTTCCGTCGAGGGCGCGCCGACGTGGGGCACGCCGCGGCTTGCGCACCGGCACGGTGAACCCCATCAGCACGCCGGCGACGGTGGCATGCACGCCGGACCCGTGCATCGCGGCCCAGGCGACGAGCGCGAGGAGCGGTAACACAACCCACCCCGTCACCCCGGCGATACGACCACTGCGTCCACGAAGCTGCATCAACGTCCCGAATGCCGCGATCGCGATGAGCGCGACGCCGAGCAACGCCAGGTCCACGTGATCCGTGTAGAAGAGCGCGATGACGACGATGGCGAGCAGGTCGTCGACCACGGCCAACGTGAGCAGGAAGGTGCGTAGTGCCGACGGGAGGTGGCGCCCGACCACGGCGAGAACCGCGAGCGCGAAAGCGATGTCGGTGGCGGTCGGGATCGCCCAGCCGATGTGCGCACCCTGCTCACCGATCGTGACGACGATGTAGACGACGGCCGGCACCGCCATGCCGCCGACCGCCGCCGCCACCGGCACAGCGGCGCGCCGCGCGTCACGCAATTCGCCGACCACGAACTCCCTCTTGAGTTCCAGGCCGGCCAGGAAGAAGAAGAGCGCCAGCAGACCGTCCGCGGTCCATTCGCCGATGGACAGGTGCAGGCCGAGCGAGGCCGGCCCGATCTGCCAGTCGCGCGCTGCGGCGTAGGCACCGGCCAGCGGCGAGTTCGCCATGACCAGCGCGGCCACGGCGGCGATCACCAGCAGGGCGCCGCCGACAGTCTCGGTGCGCAGCAGCGCCGCGAGGTGCCGGCGTTCGCGGCGGCGTTCACGGCGTTCACCGCGGGGGCGTTTGCGGTAGGGACGGAGGCGCCGGAACTGCGACGCACGCCGAGGGGGCGTTGGCGCAACGGTATCGGTGGTGTGTGGCACAGGGCTCCGATCGCGGTACTGGCAGTAAGGGGCAGAACGCCGACCAGACTTCCCGGCACACCAGACATTCAGTGTATGACGCTGTTCGCGCCTGCGGCGTCGAGGTGCGTCACGACGGGATGGCCCCGCGACAACGTCGGTCCGACTCGTCGATTCCCTGTGGATAACCTCCGTTCCGTATCGCATGTGAGGCACATCGCATTAGGGTGCTTTTGCGAAGGTCGTCGTTCGAGTGGTGACCGGAGCGGCGACGCGGCCGTATGTCGATTCAGGAGGCTCAGCGGTGGGGGCAGTGGTCGGCTTGCTCGGCGGCACCGGGCTGCTGCTGATCTGGCAGGGCCTGACCGGTGCGCCACGGCCGAGAAATGCCGGGCGCCGCATGATCCGATTGCGCGAGACGCTGGCCCAAGCCGGGCTTCCGGGCGTCACGCCCGCCCGCATGATCGCGCTGCAGGGCGCGGTCGCGCTGGTCGTCGTGGCGGTCTCGTTCGTCTCCACCGGTTCGATATCCATCTCGATCGTGTTCGCGCTGTTCGCCGGATATTCGCCGTGGCTGCTCGTGCAGCGGATGCGCCGTCGCCGCCGCGCGGATCTGCGGGAGCTGTGGCCGGAGGTGGTCGACAACCTGACGTCCGGTGTCCGTGCCGGCTTGTCGCTTCCGGAGGCACTCGCCGCCATCGGCCAACGCGGGCCGGAGCCGCTGCGCGAGCCGTTCCGGGCCTTCGGGCGGGACTACCGGGCCACCGGCGCCTTCGACGAATCGCTGACCCGGCTGAAGGCAGCGCTGGCCGACCCGGTCGGCGACCGGATCTGCGAGTCGCTGCGCGTGGCACGTGAGGTCGGTGGGACCGATCTCGGCCGACTGCTGAGCACGCTCAGTGGCTTCCTCCGGGAAGATGCCCGAGTTCGGGCCGAGCTCCTTGCCCGACAGTCGTGGGCGATCAGCGCGGCGCGCATGGCAGTGGCAGCACCGTGGCTGGTCCTGCTGCTGCTCTCCACCCGCCGAGAGACCCTCGCGGCCTACGACAGTGCCGTCGGCACAGCGATTCTCGCGATAGGAGCGGTGCTGACCGTGGCCGCCTACCGGGTGATGCTGCGTATCGGCCGCCTACCGGAGGATCGGCGGGTCCTCCGATGACGGCGTTCTTGGGAGGCACGATCGGCTTGGCCGCGGGCGCGGGGCTGCTGCTGGCGATCCTCGCCGCTCCTCCGTTTCGGAAGCTGTCACTGTCCGAGCGCATCGCACCGTACCTGCGCGATGCGGCCACACCGTCGCGACTGCTGTCCCCGGGCGGCACCGTGCGCGAGTCGTTGCTCGGCCGGTTGACCGGGCCGTTGCTGGCCGACGCCGTCCGAATGCTCGACCGCGTCCTGGGCGGGCGTGCCTCGGTCCGCCGGCGACTCGCGGCGTTGCGATCTCCGATGTCCGTGGAGCAATTCCGCGCGGAGCAGGTGATGTGGGCCGGAGTCGGGAGCGGCGTCGGCCTCGGCGTCGTGCTCCTCGCAATCATCAGCGACCACCGGAGCCCCATCCTGCTGGTGATGATCGTGCTGCTGTGCGCGGTCGCGGGCATCGTCGCGCGCGACTGGTGGCTGACGCAGACGGTCTCCCGGCACAACGCCGAGATACTGGCCGAGTTCCCGGTGGTGGCCGAGATGCTCGCGCTCGCCGTCGCCGCGGGCGAGGGCCTGGCCGGTGCCATCGGGCGGGTGTGCCGCCTGACCCATGGTCATCTGGCCGACGGCCTGCGGGCGATCCTTGCCGATGCGCGGGCCGGCGCATCGCTGCAGCAGGCGCTGCTGGTGGCGCGAGACAACACACAGGTAGAGCCGCTGGCGCGGTTCCTCGACGGCATGGCCGTCGCCCTGGAGCGCGGCACGCCGTTGGCGGATGTGCTGCACGCGCAGGCGGCGGATGTTCGCGCGCTGAGCAAGCGGCAATTGCTGGAGGCCGGCGGAAGGAAGGAGATCCTCATGATGGTGCCTGTGGTATTCCTTGTGATGCCCGTCACTATCCTGTTCGCCTTCTTCCCCGGGATCATCGCGATCACGACCGTGGCGCGGTAGGTGTCCTCGCCATGGTTGAGCCGCCCGAACTCCGGAACCCCGACCTCCTGAAGCCCGAACGTCCCCCCGATCCCCACGAACGACCGCCCGACCCCCACGAAGGAGCCACCGATGATCTCGCGCAGCGCAACAAGGGCGTACTACATGTTCGAGGCGACGGTCTCGCAGCTGGCGACGTTGGCCGGCCCGGCGCGCCACCGGGGCACCCGCACGGATTCCGGCGACCGGGACCGCCGCGACCGGGACCGCGGCGACGTGCCGGGGTGGGTCATGGTCACGATGATGACGGCGATCGTGGTAATCGTGCTGCTCGGGGTATTCCAGGAGGCCGTCGTCAACGCGGTGAAGAACGCCTTCGATTCGATCAGCGGGCAGGGCGGCCAGCCGTAACCGACCGCGGATCCGCCGTCGCGGAATTCGCGATGGTGCTGGTCCTGCTGATGCTGTTGTTCCTGGCGATGGTCGGCGTCGGGCTGTGGCTCTACACCCAGTCGCTGCTGACCAGCGCCGCAGCCCAGGCGGCGCGGTTCGCGGCCAGCGCCGACGTCCAGGACACCACCGCCGCTTCCCGACGCGCCGCGGACATCATGGCGCAGACGATCGCGGGCCGGCTCGCCGATACCGTCCGATGCGATCCTCCGGAGTCTCCGGATCCCGTCATGATCGAGGTGCGTTGCACGATGGCGGCGCCGGCGATCGTTCCGCTGCTGGACGATGTCATGCCGACCATCGAGGTGACTGCCCACGCGCTGCGGGAGATTCCGTGACGAGGCAGGCCGCAACCCCGCGCCACCCGAACCATCGGCGCCGCGACGAGGGCCGCGCCGTCATCGAGGTCGTGTTCCTCGCCGTACTCCTGCTGATCCCGACCATGTACATCCTGATCGGCGTGCTGCGGCTGCAGGCCGCCACCCTCGCGGTCGCCCAGGCGGCGCGCGATGTGGGGCGGCTGATCGAGACGTCACCCGGCCTGCCGTCGCTCGACCAGGCGGCGGCGGTGGCGCGAGTGGCGCTGGCGGATCAACGCGTGCCGGGCGACGGGATGCGCATCGGGACGATCGATCCCGGCGGGGACTGCACCCGCGCCGGTGCGGCGCACTTCAGCAGACAGGCCGGCACGGACTACGACGTATGCGTGATCGCGGTCATCGACCTGCCCGGCGTGCCGACAGCCCTGACCGGTTCGCGCAACACCGTCACCGGCGTGTACACGGTGCACATCGACGAACTACGAGAAGGCCGCTGACGGGCCAGCCGACACACCGGTGCGATGCCGGCCGCGTCAGCTGTCCTCCGCGGCCGTCGCAGTCTCCGCCGCGGCCACGGGCTGCGCGTGGCGCCCCGCGCGCAGCCGGTGCGGCGCCATCGTCTGCTCGGGACGCGCGAAGAACAGCACCGCAACCAGGCCGATCAGCAAGATGGCGGCGGGCAGCAACAGGGACTCGCCCATGGCCCGCGCGAAGCCGGGCTGCACGAACGCCGGCAACGCCCCGGACGCGTCATAGGAGCTACCGGCCGCCGCACTTGCGCCGAACGCCGCCGCGAGCCGCGACTGCATCACCACCGCGATGCCCGCGCTGCCCAGCACGGCACCGACCTGCCGGGTTGTGTTGTAAACCCCGGATCCCGCACCGGCGGCGTGCATCGGCAGATTCCGGGTCGCGGTCGCGGAGATCGGCGACCACATGAACGCGTTCGCGACACCTATCAGCGCGATAGGCAGTTCCAGCTGCCAGATCGCCCGCCCCGGCGCCATGATCTGCCACAGCCACACGAGCGACGTGATCATGCAGGCTAGCCCAAAACCACCGAGATAGCGGGGATGCGTCCGGTCCACCAGATTCCCGACCGGTTTCGCCAACCCGCCCGTGATGATCGCCATCGGCACCATCAGCAAAGCCGACCGAACCGGGGACAGGCCCAGAACCTTCTGCGCGTACAACATCAGCGGGAACGACAGCGCCGTAATCGTGAAACCGACCGCCGCGATCCCGATGTTTGCCAGCGAGAAGTTGCGGTCCTTGAACAGTGGGAGCGGCACCAGCGGCTCGGCGGCGTTCTTCGCCTGCCACAGCACGAACGCGGCGAGCACCACGGCACCGGCGATGATCAGCGACCACACCGAGATCGGCCCCGCGATCGTCCCCCAGTGGTAGGTCTCGCCCTCCTGGATGCCGAAGACGAGCAGGAACATGCCGACCGCGGACAGGGCCACCCCGGTGACGTCGAACCGGTGCGAATGGATCTCCAGGTGCGGAACCAGTTTCATCGCGAGCCCCAGACCGACGATCCCCACCGGCACGTTGATGAAGAAGATCCACTGCCAGCCGAGCGAATCGATGAGCACCCCGCCGAGGATCGGCCCGACCAGCGTGGCGACGCCCGCGACCGCGCCCCACATCCCCATCGCGGTGCCGCGCCGGTTCGCCGGGAACGTCCGCGTGACCACCGTCATCGTCTGCGGCGTCATCATCGAGGCGCCGAGACCCTGGAACACCCGCGCCGTGACCAGCATCCCGATCGATCCGGACAGCCCGCACCATGCCGACGACGCGGTGAAGATCACCAGCCCGGTCTGGTAAAGCGCCTTGGGGCCGAAGCGGTCGCCGAGCCGGCCGGTGATGAGCAGCGGTACCGCGTACGCTAGCAGGTACGCGCTGGTCACCCACAAGACCTCGTTGATGCTCGCGTGCAGGCTCACCATCATGGTCGGGATCGCCACGGAGACGATCGTCGAATCGACCAGGATCATGAAGAAGCCCAGGCACAGGGCCCACAAGGCGGCCCACGCGCTGCGGGTGCCGTGCGCCTGAGCTGTCGTCGATTCCATCACCAGTCGATTCTTCTACAAGGCTCCGACATCCATCGTGCCGACCGGGTATGACGCTGTTCGCGACCTCGCCAGCACCGGACCACAGCGCCCGTTCGCGTAGGCTGGTCAGTTGTGAATCTCGACGACGCCGCCGCTCTCAAGGAACTGCAGATCACGATGGGCTCCATCGAGGCTGTCGTCGATGTCGACCGGTTGAAGGCCACCATCGCGGATCTCGCGCAGCAGGCCGCCGTCCCCGACCTGTGGAACGACCAGGAGAACGCCCAGGCGGTGACGAGCCAGCTCTCCCACGCCCAGGCGGACCTCGCGCGGGTCGAGGAACTGCGCCGCCGTCTCGACGACGTGGAGGTGCTCTTCGAGCTGGGCGAGGAGGACCCGGGCACGCTCGACGAGGCTCGCAGTGAGATGTCCTCGCTCGCACGCGATATCGAGGCCATGGAGGTTCGCACGCTGCTTTCCGGACCGTACGACGAACGCGAGGCGCTAGTCACGATCCGCTCGGAGGCGGGCGGCGTCGATGCCGCCGATTTCGCCGAGATGCTGATGCGCATGTATCTGCGCTGGGCGGAGCGGCACGGCTATCCGACCGAGGTGTACGACACGTCCTACGCCGAGGAAGCGGGGCTGAAGTCCGCGACGTTCCAGGTGAAGGCGCCGTTCGCGTACGGCACGCTCTCGGTCGAACAGGGCACGCACCGGCTGGTGCGCATCTCGCCGTTCGACAACCAGGGCCGGCGGCAGACCTCGTTCGCCGGCGTCGAGGTGGTGCCGGTCGTCGACCAGGCCGATCACGTCGACATCGACGAGAAGGAGCTGCGGATCGACGTGTACCGCTCATCAGGCCCCGGCGGGCAGGGCGTGAACACCACCGACTCGGCGGTGCGCATCACCCACCTACCCACCGGCATCGTCGTCTCCTGCCAGAACGAACGCTCCCAGCTGCAGAACCGCGCCTCCGCGATGACAGTGCTTCAGGCCAAACTGTTGGAGAAGCGCCGCCTGGACGAGCAGGCCGCGATCGATGCGCTCAAGGGCGACGGCGGCAACTCGTGGGGCAACCAGATGCGCTCCTACGTGCTGCACCCCTACCAGATGGTCAAGGACCTGCGCACCAACTACGAGGTCGGCAACCCCTCCGCCGTGTTCGACGGCGACCTCGACGGCTTCCTCGAAGCCGGCATCCGCTGGCGACGCTCCCAGGAGAACCGCGCGAACTAGCCGACGAGCTGGTGGTCCCGCGCGAACACGACGATCTGGACCCGGTCGCGCAGGTCCAGCTTGCGCAGGATCGCGCTCACGTGCGTCTTGACGGTCGATTCGCTGAGGAATACTCGGCTCGCGATCTCCGTGTTCGACAGCCCCTCGGCCGCCGCGGCGAACACCTCACGCTCCTTGTCGGTAAGCGTCGAATAGCTTTGCGGCACATCCGGTTTCGGCTGGAAGCGATGATCCAGCAGGTCAATGAGGTTCTCCGGCGAGAGAACTGCGTTGCCCTGATAGGTGGTGCGGATGGCGTCGGCAAGCTGCGCCGGGGTCACGTCCTTGAGCAGGAACCCGCTGGCCCCGCAGCGGATCGCCTCGGCGGCTCGATCATCCAGGTTGAAGGTGGTGAGCATGACGACCCGCACCGGTTTCTCCCGCGCGGCGACGCGATGCGGCTGGAAGATCTGCCGCGTCGCCTCAACCCCATCCATCTCCGGCATGCGGATGTCCATCAGCACGACGTCCGGCGCCAACTCGTCGACGAGGGTCACGGCGTCCAGGCCGTTCGCGGCGTCACCGACCACCCGCATCCCCGGCTGCGCATCCACGATCACGCGCACACCCTCGCGAAAGAGATCCTGATCGTCCACGAGCAGGACGGTGATCTCCGGTCCCGCTGGGTCGCCATCCGGGTATGACGTCATGGGCGCGATTCTCCGCCGTGCTCCTCCTGGATCCGGTCGGCCCCTCGCCCGCCGACGTCGCGAACGGGGACCCATGCGGTAGCGGTGAAGGTCGATCCGTCACCGGAGTCACGCCGCCGCACGTCGAGCCGACCGCCGACCGACGCGAGCCGTCGCCGCATTCCCTCGATTCCGGACCCTAGCCCGCCCGGCTCATCGTGATCCAGCGTCGATTCGGCGCGTTGCCCCGCCGTCTCGGCCACCGATTCGGTCGCGTTGACCACCTCGATGCGCAGCGAGTCCGCCAGTCCGTGCTCGTCCGGCCAGGCGAGCTCCACGTGCAGCCGCTCCGCCGGATCACCGTGTTTGAGCGCGTTCGTCAGCATCTCCTGCAGCACCCGGCAGGCGACCTCGTCGAGCTCTGGCGGGAGGGGGCGTGCTACACCAACGCGGGCGATATCCGTTTCACGGCCGTTCATTTCGGCCACGCTCGCGAGAATCGCCTCCAACCGCGCAGAGGTCCGTCGCGGCGAGCCCGGCGACAGGACCCCGCGGACGTCCTGGAGCGACAGTCGCGCCGAGGCGGCAATAGTGCGCATCGTCTCCTGCAGCGCCGCGACATCGTCATGGCCGCGGAACTGTGCCGACTCGGCCTGCGCAAGGATGACGGTGAGTGAGTGCCCGACCACGTCGTGCACATCGCGGGTCAGCCGGTTCTGTTCCTCGCGCAACCGAGCTATCTCGTGCGCCTGTGCCGTCAACTCCTGTGCCTGCGCGGCCAGTTCCTCGGCCTGCGCGGCCCGCTCCTGGGCGGTGATCGTCTGCTCGTGAGCCAACGCCGCCTCGGCCTCGGCGGACTCCTGCAACCGTCTCGCGCCCTGCGCACGGTCCACGAACCGCATCGTCAGGCCCAGCAGCCACGGGAGGACCAGCCCGGCGAAGGCGACCAGAGCAACGTCGGAACGGCCCCAGCCGCCGGACAGCACCTCGGCGAAACCGAAGCGGTAGAAGCGGTAGATGCCCATCATCCCGGCGAGCAACACGGCAACGGGAGCCGCCGGTATCGCGGCCGCGGCGGCGATCACCGTACCCAGACTCCCCCACCTCGCCGCGCAGAACATGACGGCCAGCAGCGGCACCTCCGCAACCGTGAGCGGAACGTCTCCGAAGATCTGCACCAACCCGGCAGCCCAAGCGGCGGCGAGTGCCACCGCGGGCATCATTCGCATCGTGGCGATCCCGCCACCGACGAGAAGCGCGAACAGCACGGCCGTCGCGGCTCCCGACGCCGACATCGACCCGCGGCTCAGATCGACGGCGGCGAAGAGCGCCGCCACCACGCCCGCACCGCCGTACACCCACCAACGCTGCTGCACCGTCACGCCACACCCGCCCGGTTCACGTGGAGTCGCCGGCCATCGCCGCCATCGCTCCATCGAAACATGTCCGCCGCGCCGTCATCGTCGAGCGGTCGAGGGCGTCCCGAGCCATCAGGTCCACCAGGTCCCGATACGAGATCCCCGCGGCGGCGAACATGCGTGGCACCTGCGAATGCTCGGTGAACCCCGGCATCGTGTTGACCTCGTTCAGGACGAGCCCGTGCGAGGTGAGGAAGAAATCCACGCGGACGACGCCGGAACAGCCCAGCGCATCGAACAGGGCGATCGCCGCCGATCGGAGACTCGCGCGCTGCGCCTCACCGAGCGGGGCCGGCACCACGAACCGGGCCGTGCCGTCATACTTGGTGGCCAGGTCGAAGACGCCGGCCTCGGTTGGCAGGATTTCCAAAGCCGGTGCGGTGTCACGAGATCCGTCGCGCATGCCGAGTACGGCGATATCGATTTCGCGACCGACGACGTACTCCTCCACCAGCACGCGCCGATCGAACGCGAATGCCCGCGACATGGCGGGCGCCAACTCGTCGGGCCGGCGGACCAGCGAGACGCCGTAACTGGAGCCCGCGGACGCCGGTTTGACGACAACGGGCAGTCCGGGTCCGGGCAGCGCGACGCTTCGCGGGCCGGGGACCGTGCCGCCGACGTCGCCCTGATCGTTTCGGTGCAGCAGCACGCTGCGTGCCGTCCGGATCCCGACGGACTCTGCGACCAGCTTCGTCAACCACTTGTCCATGCCGGCGGCACCCGCGGCGACGCCGGAGCCGACGAACGGAACGCCGGCAATGCGACAGAACGCGGCAATGGAACCATCCTCACCACGCCTACCGTGCAGCGCCGGGAAGACGAGATCGCACCGCCGGAGCTCGTCGATGGCCGCCCATGGGGACACCGTCTCGCCACTGAAACGCCATGTCGCATCCCGGGCAATCGTCATCGGGATGACGCGGTGACCGGCCTCTGCCAATGCCTGTCCGATCGCTGCCGCCGACGCCAGCGAGACGTCATGTTCGGGGCTCTGGCCACCGCCGATGACGGCGACGGTCAGCGTCCCGTGCCCGGCAGACCCGGCCTCTCGCGGCCCGCCGGCCGACACGCGGCCCGCATCGCCGTTGCGCACCGCCGACGCCCTGCCCGAGACCTGGTGCGTGCCGGTCATTCCGGTCTTCCTACCCGTCGAGCGATGCGCGGACCGAGCCCGGTGACGATCTCGTGTTCCAGGGTGTCGGCCCATCGGGCCCAGTCGGCGGTGGTCGGCGCATCGCCGCGCGCGCCCGTTCCGGTCCCGAAAACCGTGACAACGTCGCCGATCTCGGCCGTGCCGGCTGCCGTGTCCGACCCGAGGTCCACCACGGCGGAGTCCATCGAGATCCGGCCGACCAGCGGCCGCCGGACCCCCGCAACCAGGACCTCGGCGCGGCCGCTCGCGGCGCGTGGGAGACCGTCGGCATAACCGAGCGGGATCAGGCCGAGGCGGGTCGCGGCCGGCGTGGTCCAGGCGTGCCCGTAACCGACCCCCGTACCTTCGGCGACGGCGCGTACGGACACCAGCGGCGCGGCCAGCGTGAGGGCATGACGCAGGCGGGTCGTGCCCGACTCGTCGATACCGACCAGTCCGGCCCCGATACGGCACAGGGTGTGATGGCTGGCCAGGTCGGTGAGGGTCGCGGCCGTGGCGGCCAGGTGCCGGTCGGTGGGTGACAGGCCGGCGTCCCGCGCGACGCCGATAGCCCAGTCGAAGAGGCGCTTGCCGCGTTCGTTGGCCGGGTGGCCCGGTATCGCAGCGCATGGCAGATGGCCCATCACGCCGACAACGTCGACGGCGCCGTCGATCTCGGCGAGGCGGGCGGCACGGCACAGCTCCGGCCACGCGTCCGGGGCGGCCCCGTCGCGAGCCATTCCCGTGTCCAACTGCAGGTGGATTCTGGCCGGGGCCCGACCCGTGACCAGGGTGAGCCCGGTGTCGAAGGCGCGCGCTGCCTGGCTGATCGCCGTCAGATGCTCCACGCCGGGTACGGCAAGTTCGATCTGCGCCGCCATGGCCTGCGCCATATCGGCGTCTACCGGATTGAGCCAGCTCAGGACGCGCTGCGTGAAGCCGGCGCGGCGCAATTCCAAGGCCTCGGCGATGCTCGTCACGCCGAAGCGCGTCGCCCCGCCCGCGATGGCCGCCACCGCGACCGCCGTCATGCCGTGACCGAACCCGTCGGCCTTCACCACCGCCATCACCTCCGCGCGGGTGCGCGCCCTGATGGTTCGGACGTTCGCCGTCACCGCATCCAGGTCGATAGAGAGCATCGGCGCGGCGCGGCGGCCGTCATGCGCGGGAACGGCCGCATCGACGCGGGGGCCGGGCTGGTCGGTGCGCGCCGACGCTGTCGACGGCGCGCCGTCGGTCCGCGGCTGGCCGCGGTGGGCGAGACGGTCCGGCAACAACAAGGACATGCCTCGAGGATGGTCCAGGACGGGCCCTACGGCATCGGTCGCAAGTACCGTTCCGCGGTACTCCGGTGCCGAGGTTGCCGGCGACCGTCCCGAACAGGGAAGGTAAGCCGCTCGCCGCGGGAGCTAACCAACCGCCGGGTCCCGCGGGGTGGACCACAAGCTGGACATCGGTGCCGCAACAATGCGATCCGCCAGCGGGTAGAGCCGCGGCCCCGTGTGCAACACCACACCGCCGATGAAGGCGCTGCCCAACTGGTCACGCAGCCACTCGAGGTGGACGGCGTCGCGACGTCCAGGAGCGCCGGATGCCTTGACCTCGATGCCGAACACCTCGCCACCGCCGAATTCCAGCAGGATGTCGATCTCATGTCGCCCCTCCTGGGTACGCAGGTGGAAGAGCCCTGGCTGCGCCTCACTGACCGCAGCCTCGGCTCGAAGTTGCGCCATGACGAACGTGTCCAGCACACGGCCGAGAAGATCGCCATGTGCCCGAATCGATCTCGCCGTGACGCCCAGCACCGCGGCAAGCACGCCCGTGTCGACCACGTAGCGCTTCCGAAGCTGCACCAGTCGCTTGAGGCGATTCGTCCACCATGCCGGGACCTCCTCGATAGCGAAGAGATTGGTGAGCAACCGCCCGTAGCTCGACGCAGTCTCACGATTGATCCCGGCGCTCTCAAGGATGGCGCTATCCGCCACCACGCCGGCGCTGTTGGCGCAGATGGCCCGCAGATATCGGTCGAGCCGCACAGGGTCGCGGCCAGGGTCCGCCATATCGACATCGCGCCGCAGCAGTTGCTCCACGTACGCGGTGAGCCAGCGCCGCCGCATGGTTTCGGATGACGCAATGACAGCATCCGGGAAACCGCCACGGACTGCCCGCTGCAGATAGCCGTCCAAAGTGAGCGCGACCGTCGGTGCCGTCAGAGCATCGACACCAATAGCGCCAATGCGGTCAATGATGGAAGTCGCGGCGGCGTGCCCCTCGATCTCACGTTCGGTGAGCCCATACATGACGAGTCGCAGAGCACGCCCCGTCAGCGGCCAGCCCTGCGCCGTCATGTCCGTTCGCACGGAACCAGTGATCACGAACGCCCCCGGCCCGGGACGGTCGTCGACCACACGCTTCACAGCGCCCAGGACGGCTGGGGCCAGTTGCCACTCATCGATCAGCAGTGGTCTGGGCATGTCCAGCGCTCCGTCCGGATCGGCCCGCACCGCGACTGCTTCGGATTCGCGGTCCAGTCGGATCACGGACCGCGCATGACGCAGAGCGGTGGTGGTCTTGCCGCACGCACGCGGCCCGACCACGAGGACGGCGGGGAACTCGCCGAGCAGTGCGCTGAGCAGGCCGTCGCCCATCCGCTCGATATACGCCACACACGTACGGTAGCACTTCTACACAGACCTTAATGCGACTATTACGCAGGTTGCAGTAGCACTTTTACGCGCTTGTCACTCGGACTTTTACGCACAACCCTCGCCTGTCGGCGATACTCGGGCAGCAGGCGCGGTGCGACGGGCTGGGGCATCCCCCATCACTACGTCATGGTCGGTGCGGACCGGCGTCGAGGAAAGCCAGCACCGCCAGGACGCGGCGATTGGTGTCGTCCTGCGGGTGGAGGTTGAGCTTGCCGAAAATGGAGCCGATGTGCTTGCCGACTGCCTTCTCGGTGACGAACATGGCGGCGGCGATCGCGGCGTTGGACAGCCCCTCTGCCATGTAGCCGAGCACCTCGCTCTCGCGCGGGGTGAGCGAGGTGACCGGGGAGCTGTCCCGGTGCCGGACGAGCAATTGGCTGATCACCTCGGGATCCATGGCGGTGCCGCCCGTCGCGACGCGTCGGATCGCCTCGATGAACTGGGCGACATCCGAGACGCGATCCTTCAGCAGGTAGCCGATGCCGCCGCTGCCCTGGCTGAGCAGTTCACGCGCGTAGAGCTGCTCGACGTATTGACTCAACACCAAGATCGGCAGGCCGGGGATCTGCTCGCGGGCGGCGAGCGCGGCGCGCAGGCCCTCGTCGGTGAACGTCGGCGGCAGGCGCACGTCGACCACGGCGACATCGGGCCGATGGGTGGTCAGCGCGCGCAGCAGCGCCGGGCCGTTGTCGACGGCCTCGACGACCTGCATGCCGTGCGCCTGCAGCAACCGGATGAGCCCGTCGCGCAGCAGCGCGAGATCCTCCGCCAGTACGACGCGCACGTGTCGGCCTTCCCATCGCGGTCGGGACGCCGGGCGGCGTCACTGGAACGCTATCGGCCCGCCCCACCGCTCGCGCACGGTGCACCGATCGTGACGATGGTCGGGCCGCCGGCCGGGCTGGACACGGTCACCGTTCCGTCGAATGCGGCCATCCGCCGCTGGACACCGGCGAGTCCGCCGCCGGGAACCATCTGGGCACCACCGACGCCGTCGTCACCGACCATCGCGGTGAGCGTCGCCTGCTCGTGTCGCACCCAGACCCAACCGCCGCGCGCGCACGCGTGTTTCGCGGAGTTGGTGAGCGCCTCGGCGATCGCAAAGTACATGGCGGACTCGAGCGGGGCCGGTGGTCGATCCGGCAGCTGGACGTCGACCTCGACCGGGTGCGGCTGTGCCAAGGCGAGCGCCTGGACGGCACCGGCGAGGCCCCGATCGGCAAGCACCGGCGGGTGGATGCCGCGCACCAGCGATCGCAGCTCGGCGAGTGCGGCGCGGGAGGACTCGCGGGCGTCGGCGATGAGCGCGCGGGCAGCCTGTGGGTCGCGCGGCATGAGCTCTTCGGCCATGCCGAGGTTCATGCCGAGCGCGACGAGATGGGCCTGGGCGCCGTCGTGCAGGTCGCGTTCGATGCGGCGCAACTCGGCCGCGGAATGGTCGAGGGTTTCGGTGCGGGCCTCCTCCAGGGTGCCGATGCGCCGGTGCAGCGCGGCCTCACCGGTCGGCCCGATGATGGCCCGGGTCGCGGCGGCCCACAGCCGCAGCAGCAGCGGCGAGAGCCAGTAGCCGATCGGGAAGATGATGAAGGTTGCCAGCGCCGAGATCGACAGCGAGGCACCGAGTGTCACGGCGAAGAAGGCGTAGGCGACGTCGCGCCAGCGGGCCGGGTCGACCATAGCCGTGCGTAGCCGGACGAACAGGTTGCCGCTCGGCATCGGCAGGTAGTCGGCGGTGAACCGTTCGCCGAGGATGCGCCCGGCGACGGAGCGATAGGCGCGGGTGAGCAGCCGCAGGTATCCCACGGCGATGAGCCACAGCGGCAGCCCGATCCACACGATTGCGGAGCCCGCGCCGGCGAGCAGCAGCGCGACCGCCAGCGCGGTCGGGGCGATCAACAGCACGAGGACCCAGCACCACAGGAACTGCGTGGGCAGCCCCGGCGTGGGCGCAGGCGGGCTCGACACCATTGGCGGTGCTGTCGCGGCAGTAGGGGGACCGACGGCGGCGGCCGCGTCGATGGGAACGGTCATGCTCACCCGGTCATTGTGGACGATGCCTGCACCGCCGGCAGTGGGGCTAGACCCCGGATCGTGCCGGCGACCGGGGGACGCGGCGCGACCAGCAGGGCGCCGATCACGAGGACCACCACCAGCAGCACCAGCTGGACACGCTCCACCCCGCCGCTCACATCGTGGAGGGCCTGCAGCGCGGGCTGCCACTGCCGCGGTGCCGCGGTCCCCAGCCGGCCGGCGATCGCGAGCGCGCCGACGAGGGCGGACGCGGCCACCAGCCAGCGCATGGCCCGGGCGGCCGGCTCATGCAGTGACCGCGCGCAGATCCAGCCCGCCAACGGCACCGCAGCGAAGACCGCCGCGGCCGCGTAGCGATGGATGGACGCCGAGAGGCTCATCGCGGCCGTGCCGGGTGGATCCGTCGGGAAGAGCGCGACCAGCACGAGTGCAGCGCCCGCGACCCACACCAGCGCGGCGGGCAGGCGGCGGTGCGCGTGAGAGAGCGCCCGCGCCCATGACGTAGTGCTCGCGAGCAGACATCCGACGGCCACGGTGAACAACAGGACGCCGCCGGGCACGTAGAAGAGGTCGGACACCGTGCTGCGCATCGGATCCAGGCTGCCGAGCCCCATCAGCTGCAGCACCGCGAACGCCGCGGTGGCGGTGAGGGCCGGCCTGAGTGTGCAGATCGCCATGCCTCGACGCTGTCAGCGCCGGGGCTGCCGAACCATCCGGCTAACTCCCGAATGTTCCGGGACTGCCACCCCGGTTTCCGGTGGGGTTTCCCCCACCGGGAACTCGGTCCGCGCCTCAGTACGGCAAGTCCGATCTGCGCCGCCATGGCCTGCGTCATATCAGCGTCTACCGGATTGAGCCAGCTCAAGGCGGGCTGCGTGAAGCCGGTGCGGCGCGGCGACCGTCATGCGCGGGAACGGTCGCGTCGACGCGGCGGCCGGGCTGGTCGGTGCGCGCCGATGTTGTCGACGGCGCGCCGTCGGTCTCCGGCCGGCTGCGGTGGGCGAGACGGTCGGGCGGGGACGCTGAACAAGTGCAAGGTCGATGGCAATTCCGCAAGGTGGGCGCCAGAAAGTGCACGTTCGGCGGTCGCCGGGGCCGGCGGGTTAGGGAAGCTTTTCCAGGATGCGGCGTAGTGCTTTCGCGTCTTCTGCGCCCAAGTGCTTGGTCCATGTCTTCTCGATCGCCACAAAGATCCGCTGGACCTCGGCCTCCGCTGCTTCTCCGCGCTCGGTCAGCGCAAGGATGCGAGCCCGCTGATCCTGCGGGTCGGGAGCCGATGTGATGTAGCCGCGCTTCTCGAGTTGCGCGATCTGCAGGCTCACCGCCTGCTTGCTGACGCCACAGGAGCCGATGAACTGGCTTGCGCGCTGTGGCCCGCGGTAGAGGAAGCGCAGCACGTTGGCCGCGTGCGCGAGGGACAGATCCGCGAAGTCGGACGCGGCGATGCGCTCCTCGAATTCAGCGACGAAGAGCATCTCGGCGTGACGCAGCACCGAAGACAGTGGGCGCCTGCCCCGCACGTCCGGGGGCTTCTGCTCATCGACCACAGGTTCCACTCTACCTGTTGGTCAACCACTTGATAGTCAACCACTTGACTTCATAAGAACATCCGCGCATACTGTCAACAGGTTGACTATCAAGGTTCAACCGGCAGACCCTCCATCATCACGAGAGATTCGGAGCATCCATGACCACCACCTCACCAGTGCGGATCGGCGTGCACGATCAGGCCGGAACCGTGTCGAGACCGATGTCCGCGGTTTACCTCCTGGTCACCGTGCTCATCGTCGCCGCGTCGCTTCGAGCGGCGATCACCTCCGTCGGACCGGTGCTCAGTCTGATCAAAGCCGACACCCATCACAGTGCATCGTTGCTGGGCCTGCTGGGGGCGATCCCGCTTGCTTCGTTCGCGGTCGTCTCACCGCTGGTGCACATCCTTTCTCGACGGATAGGGACCGAGCGGACGGTCCTGCTCGCGCTGGTCGTGCTCACCGCCGCGACAGTGCTCCGGTCCCTGCCCGGTTGGGGCGGCTGGCTGTGGGTCGGGACAGCGATCATCGGCGCCGCGATCGCGGTCGGGAACGTGCTGCTTCCGATGATCGTGAAGCGCGACTTCCCGGATCGTGTCGCCGCCTACACCGGCGCCTACGTTGCGGTGCTCAGCGGGTTCGCCGCCCTCGCCTCCGGGATCGCCCTGCCCATCGGTGAGCAATTCGGCTGGCGGATCGCCGTCGGTGCCGGGGCGGTCATCTCGCTGATCGGCATCGTGGTCTGGGCGCCTCGCTTGCGACGCCACGTCGCCGCGTCGAGTTCCGTTTCAACACCCTCGGCCGGATCCATGTGGCGCTCCGCGGTCGCGTGGCAGGTCGCCTTGTTCTTCGGCGCGCAGATGGCGAACTTCTACCTGCTCATGACCTGGCTGCCGACCGTGGAGGTGCGCACCGGCCAAAGCGCGATCGCGGGAGGGTGGCACCTGTTCCTGGTGCAAGCGGCAGCCATCGTCTCCGGCCTGCTGATCCCCCTGGCGATGCGCGGACGCGCGGATCTACGAGCAGTGGCGACCTACGTCACCGTCACCATGATCGTGGCGATGGCCGGGTTCCTCGTTGTCCCCGCGCTGGTGCCCTTGTGGGCGATCCTCTCCGGTCTGAGCGCCGGAGCCGCGCTGGTGGTCGGATTGACGTTCATCGCCGCACGCGCGAGGAACCACTCCGACGCGGGCCGGCTGTCCGGGATGGCCCAGTCCGTAGGATACGCGTTGGCGATGCTGGGGCCGATCCTCGCGGGGTTCCTGTTGCAGCACACCAACGCCTGGCAGGCCCCCGTGTTGCTCGCACTGGTAGTGGCCGTGGTGCAGATGATCGTCGGGTGGTTCGCCGGCCGAGACCGGCACACCCACCCCGCGCACTAGATCCCGCCGGCACCGTCCATCACTGTTGAAAGAAGACCCCGCCATGACTCGTACCTCATCTCCCGCGACCCGCAGGCCGCCTTTCGACCCCGACCTCGTCTCCGCACTCGAGAACCTCACCGCGACCGAGCCGCGGGTGTCGGCGGAGACGCTGGCTCTCAAGCGTCGCCGCTACGCAGACGCTCAAGCGTCCGGGGCGGCCCTCGACCTCACCGCCGGCGGTGCCGTCACGGTGCACGAGCTCGACGTCCCGGGACCCGACGGCGCCCCGGACGTGCATTTGACAGTTCTTCGGCCGTCGGGTGGATCGCTGCCGCTGCCCGCGATCTACTACATGCACGGCGGCGGTATGGTGCTGGGCGACCGCTACGCGGGAATCGACACTCTCGTGCCTCATGCGGCCGATGGATCGGCCGTTGTCGTGTCCGTCGAGTACCGGCTCGCCCCCGAGTATCCCTATCCCACACAGGTCGACGACTGCTACGCGGGCCTGGTCTGGGTCGCACGGAATGCTCAGGAGCTCGGCGCCGACCCCGACCGGATCATCGTGATGGGCGTCAGTGCGGGAGCAGGGCTCGCCGCTGGAATCGCGCTCCTCGCGCGGGACCGAGGGTTCCCCGCCCTGACCCATCAGGTGCTGCTCCGGCCGATGCTGGACGACCGGATGCAGACGCACAGCAGCCAGATGCTCGACGGCGAGGGCGTCTGGGACCGGAACGAGAACGCATTCGGCTGGGCCGCGTACCTCGGAGGGCAGGGCGAAGCGTCGCCCTACGCCGCGCCGGCACGAGCTGCGGATCTCACCGGGCTGCCCCGGACGTATCTCGACACGGGTTCCGCCGACACCTTCCGGGACGAGACTCTCGAATACGCGGGCAGGCTGTCGGCACATGGCGTCAGCGTCGACCTTCACGTATGGGGCGGCGGCTTCCACGGATTCGAAAACCAGGTGCCTGATGCCGCCGTGTCCCGCATCGCCCGCGCGGTGCAGGACGAGTTCCTCAGACGCGCTCTCACTCGGACCGACGAGACGAAAGGCTGACCCGCTCGCAGGTGTTCCGGGACTGCCGCCCGAGTTCCCGGTGGGGGTGACTCCACCGGGAACTCGGTCCGCGCCTCAGTTCGGCAGGTAGGCGTTCGTGTAATAGGTGGACGGGTCCGCGACCTTATCGAGTTCGCCGACCGCGTGCAGCGCGCTGGTCAGGTCCGACCACTGCGACGCGCGCTGGGTGAGCAGCCCGTCCGGCCCGCTCATCACCGCGGCGGTCGACTCCCAGCCGGTCAGGTTGTACGTGTGGGACGAACCGTTGTCCGGATAGATCTTCTCGAAATCGTTGACGGCCTTTTCCGGATTGTCGATCGCCCACTGGGTGGCTTCCTTGATCGCGGCGAGGAAGGCCTTGGCGGTGTCGCCATTCGCGTCCAACCACTTCTGACCGGCCACATAAACCCAGATCGGCACATCGGGCGCGTCGAACTCTTTGGCGAGCATCACCGTGGGCTTCTTGCCGGTGGCCTCCTGCACCTGGGCGACCGCGAAGTTCGCGGTGTTCGTGGTGAGATCGAGCTTGTTCGCGAGCAGCGGCGCGACGTCGTCGCCCTGGAACGTGACCTGGTGCACGTCGTTTGCCGTGAGCCCGGCCGCCTTGAGCACGAACGGCATCATCGCCTGCGTCCAGTTGTCGGAGAAGACGCCGATGCTCTTGCCCTTGAGCTCCGTGAGGTTGATGGTCTCCCCCGGCCGGGCGATCAGGCCCCAGTTGTTCGACTGCGAGTAGTTGCCGATCGACACCACATCGGCGCCCTGCCCGCGGGTGATGACGACGTCCGCGGTGGTCGCGAATCCGATGTCGCCCTGGCCGGAGCCGAGCAGCTTCACGGTGGTGGAGTCGTCCGGCGGCAGGATGAGCTTCAGGTCGATCCCGTACTTGTCGAACATGCCCTCGGCCTTCGCGACTGCGAGCGGAACGGCCTCGAAGTCGACGCCGGACCAGTCGTAGACCAGCGAGACGGTGTGCTTAGTGACGGCGGCGGAGGTCTGCGTCTCGCTCGATGAGCTGCTCGATGGCCCGCCGGTTGTGCCGCTCGACGAACCGCACGCGCTCAGCGCCAGCCCGGCGACCGCCGTCACGATCACAGCGGCCGTGCGGGCGCTGCGCTGGAACCTGATCATTGTCATTCCTCCCGTTGTGACGCCCGGATACGGGCGCTCGGCTCCCGCCGTCCTATTGTCCCCGGTCCTGCTCGCCGGCGGTCTGCCGCCCGGTGCGGGCGCCGTCCGCGCGAGCGGGCGACATCCCGGAGCCGACAGCGCCGTCATATCCGTCGACGGCCCCGCGGAAACCGCGCCAGGCGGTAGTCCGGCGGGTCCACGGCGTCGAGATCGCTTCCACGGCCATCACTATCAGGAACGACAGCACGCCGATCGCGGTGAGCAGGAACGTGACGCCGTAGACCACATCGGTTTTGAACGAGGCGTTGACCTTGAGCAGTTGCGTGCCGAGCCCGGGGGTGAGCGTCCCCGTCCACTCCCCGATCACCGCGCCCGTGACGGCGTAGGTGGCGCCGATCTTCAGGCCGGAGAACAGCGGGCTGAGCGTCGCGGGAAGCCGGATCATCAGGAACTCGCGGACCCGCCGCGCCCCGGTCACCCGGGACAGCCGGACCAGGTCCGGATCGACGTGCGCGAGCCCGTCCAGCACGTTCACGGCGACCGGGAAGAATACGATCCACGCCACGATGATCAGCTTGGGCAGCATGCCGAAGCCGAACAGGATCACCAGCGGCGCCGCGATCGCCACGATCGGAACCGCTTGCGAGGTAATCAAAGTCGGGAAGATCAGCCGCTGCAGGAACTTCATCGCGGACATGATCACCGCCAGCACGAACCCGAGGGCCGCGCCGATCAAAAAACCGTAGACCGTCTCCAGCACGGTCTGCGCGGTCAGCGGTGCGAGGGTCGACCAGTTCATGCCGATCGCGCGGACCGCGGCCTGCGGCGTGGGTAGGACGAACGGTTTGAGGTCGAACACCCAGATGACGATGTTCCAGATGACGGCGATGATCGCGAGGCCGGCGATCGGGAGCGCGAGGAGGCCGAGGGCGCGAGCGACGCCACCGCGCCGCGGCCGTGCGGGGGACGTCGTCATCGGGCCGACCGCCCGGCTTCAGCGTGCCCCAATGCGGCCTGCACCTCACGTTTGATGTCGATGAACATCACCGTGGTCAACGTGTCGACGGTGCGCGGCCGCGGCAGGCCCACGGGCAGCTCGCGCGCGATGCGCCCCGGGCGCGCGGACATCACGATCACCCGGTCCGCCAGAAAGATCGCCTCGTCGACGTCGTGCGTCACGAACAGGATGGTCGCGTTCAGGTCCCGGCACACCGACAGCAGCCACATCTGCATGTCGAGCCTGGTCTGCGAGTCGAGGGCGCCGAACGGCTCGTCGAGCAGCAGCACGTCCTGGCCGAGCGCGAGCGTCCGCATGAAGGCGACCCGCTGCCGCATCCCGCCGGACAGCGCGTGCGGATAGTGGTTCAGGAACTGCCCGAGTCCGTACCGGGACGCGAGCCTTGCCGCCTCCGCGCGATCGTTCCGGGTGGCGCCGCGGGTGAGCGACGCGCCGAGCACGATATTGCCGATCACCGTCCGCCAGGGCAGCAGCAGATCCTTCTGCAGCATGTATCCCACGTGGCCGGTTTCGCCGGTGACGTCGACGCCGTCGATCGCGATGCCGCCGGTGGTGGGGCGTTGTAATCCCGAGATGACGTTGAAGAGCGTGGATTTGCCGCACCCGGACGGGCCGACGATGGACACGAACTCGCCGCGGTCGACGGTCAGCGACACGTCGTCCACCGCGAGAACGTCGCCGAAACGGCAGCTCACGCTCGACGCGGCGAGTTTCGGAACGTCCGTCACGCGATACCCGATCTCGTAGACGATGGTCGTCGGCAGCGGCCGGGGCAACCGGGCGGTGTCGCCGTCGCGTGCCCCGCGATCATGGTACAAACCGACCGCGTATGACGGGCGGCCGGGCTGTGACCGCCGCAGGGTCCGTGGCGCCGGCGAACCGTGTCGGGCCGGCGGGATCGAGGCTCCGCCCCGCCGGCAGCCTGTCCCAGCCGTTTGTCCCGGCAGCCTGTCCCGGCAGTGTGTCACTGCCCGCCGTCCTGCCGCCCTGCGGACCACAGCAGCATGCCCGCGTAACTTCGCCACGGCGCCCACAGCACACTGTGGCCGAGCAGGGCCGCCGTCTGCTCGGGAAGGCCGCACCCGGTGGCGCCCCGCCGGACGTCAGCATCGGCCGCCGCAAGGACGTCGTGGTCTCCGAGCGCACGCATGATGACGCCCTCGGCCGCCAGCGGGCTGAGCCCCGCGGCCCGGACCAGCAGCCCTTCGAGGTCGGTGCGACGCATGCCCCAATGGGCGGCGAGCGGGTCCGCGGCGAGTGCCTCGGCTAGGCGGACGACACCGTCGACCAGGCCGGCCGGGCCGCGCAACACGGCGCGTCCGTCGGTGGCGATGCGCTGCGGGGTCGGGAAGAGCAGCCCCCACGGCGTCGGGTCGCCGAGCGCATGGACCAGCCCGCCGAGCGTGGTGCGCGCCGACCGCGTCGGCACTTGCGCCTCGACGACACCGCGGATCAGGGCCTCGTCCAGGTTCACGACGCCGGGCACCCGCATGCCCGGATGCGCCGCGACCAGCGGCGACAGCAGCGGATCCTGGCCGAGTGCCTGGGAGACGCGGGCGGGGTCGGCATCGAGATCGAGCAGACGCCGCACCCGGAACAACAGCGGCGCCAGGTCGCGCGGGTCGAGGACGCTGAGCTTGACCATGATCCGCCCGCGGGCATCGACGTCGACGCGCAGGTGCCCGGCCGCGCGCGGCAGCCGAACCGTTCGGGCGTACCAGGTCTCGCCGAACTCCTCGACATCCGGAAGGGCGCTCTCGGCCAAGAACCGGAACAGCGCCGCACCGTCGAACGGCCGGCGGGCGGGGAGGGTGCAGCGCAGCACCAGCGGGCCTGCTTCCCGGATGGACGGTTCCGCCCGGCGACCACCGGAGCGGAGCGCGCCGGGCGTCGTCCCGTAGAAGCATTGGATCGTCGCATTGAACTGCCGGACGCTGGTGAACCCGGCCGCGGCGGCGACGTCCTGCATCGGGATCGTCGTCGATGCGAGCAGCAGCATCGCCAGGTGCGCCCGCAGCGTCCGGGCCACGTCGAGCGGCCCGCATCCGGCGGCCGACTCGACCGCGCGCAGCACATGCCGGGGGGTGACCCCGAGGCGCCGCGCCAGACCACCCACCCCCGTCCGGTCGATCTCGCCGTCCGCGATGAGCCGCAGCGCCCGGCTGCCCAACGCATCGCCCGACGCCCCTTCGGGCGCGGAATACGTCATATCCGGTCGGCATCGGGGGCACGGCTTCAGTCCGGCGGCGTACGCTGCGGCCGGCACGGGATAGAACGCCACCTGCGACGGCCGCGGCGTGCGCACTGAGCATCCCGGTCGGCAGAAGGTTTCGGACATCGGCATGCCCGTGACGAAGTAACCGTCATACCGGCCGTCGTGGTCCGAGGCGTGGCGGTAGTGCTCGGCGAACGCGCGGTCGTGCATAGCCACGCGATCCGCGTCGGTGAAGGCCCGCATCGTCCCAGCATCGCACATCGGCCAGCGATAGCAGGATTCGGACATCGCGCGCGTGACGACGCTTGATCGATTCGGTAGCGTCTGAGCCCTCAGCCCGAACCGAAAGGCCCACCATGCCCGAACTCGAACCACGCATCCAGAAGATCTACGACCAGGTCGTGCGCCGCAATATCAGCGAGCCGGAGTTCCACCAGGCCGCGCGCGAGGTGTTCGAATCGATCGGTCGGGTGATCGCCAAGAAGCCGGAGTACGCCGAGGCGTCGATCCTCGAGCGGCTGTGCGAGCCGGAGCGGCAGATCATCTTCCGGGTGCCGTGGGTGGACGACAAGGGCCGCGTGCGCATCAACCGCGGCTTCCGGGTCGAGTTCAACTCGGCGCTCGGCCCGTACAAGGGGGGCCTGCGGTTCCACCCGACCGTCACGCTCGGCACGGTGAAGTTCCTCGGCTTCGAGCAGATCTTCAAGAACGCCCTGACCGGCATGCCGATCGGCGGCGGCAAGGGCGGGTCCGACTTCGATCCGAAGGGCAAGTCGGACGGCGAGGTGATGCGCTTCTGTCAGTCGTTCATGACGGAGCTCTACCGGCACCTCGGCGAGTACACCGACGTTCCGGCGGGCGATATCGGTGTCGGCGGTCGCGAGATCGGTTACCTGTTCGGCCAGTACAAGCGGATCACCAACCGATACGAATCCGGCGTGCTCACCGGCAAGGGCCTGGGCATCGGCGGCTCGCTGGTGCGCACCGAGGCCACCGGCTACGGGCTCGTCTACTTCGCGCAGGAGATGCTGGCCACCCGCCGCGAGAGCTTCGCCGACAAGAAGGTTCTCGTCTCCGGATCCGGCAACGTCGCGCTGTACGCGATCAAGAAGGCGCAGGAGCTGGGCGCGGACGTCGTCGCATGCTCCGACTCCTCCGGCGTGGTGTACGACGCGGGCGGCCTCGACTTCGACCTGCTGCGCCACATCAAGGAGGACGAGCGCGGGCGGCTCGCGGACTACGCGGCGCGCCGCGGATCGGCGTCGGTCTACCGCGCCGGCGACAACCTGTGGACCATCGCTGCGGAGACCAAGATCGACATCGCGCTTCCGTGCGCCACGCAGAACGAGCTCAACGGCCATGACGCGAAGCTGCTGATCGAGAACGGCGTCATCGCCGTCGCGGAGGGCGCGAACATGCCGTCGACACCGGAGGCGGCGCACGCGTTCGACGAGGCCAAGGTGCTCTTCGGGCCGGGCAAGGCGGCCAACGCCGGCGGTGTCGCGACCTCGGCACTAGAGATGCAGCAGAACGCCTCGCGCGACTCGTGGAGCTTCGACTACACCGAGGACCGGCTGGCCGACATCATGCGCGGCATCCACGTGCGCTGCGCCGACACCTCGGAGCAGTACGGCGAACCCGGCAATTACGTGCTCGGCGCCAATATCTCCGGCTTCACCCAGGTCGCCAATGCCATGTTGGCGATGGGCCTGATCTGAATCGGTCTGATGACCACGCGGGCCGCGTCGCCGGGATTCCTCCGGTGCCGCGGCCCGCTTCGTTTCCGGGTGCGACGCTGCCCGGTATGTCGCCGCCGGGTATGACGCTGTTCTCGCCCGCGCCCTTCTGCCCATCCGCACGTCCTGAGGAGTCGTCATGGTTGCGCCCCTGTTGACCGCCGCCCTCCCCCAGGTGCTGCACGGCGCGGGACCCGCGGGACTCTCTGCCGCGGCCCGGATCACCGGTGCTGCAGCGGATGTCGCCGGCGCGGCGAGCGCCGCCAACCAGGTCGACACCCTGTGGTTGCTCGTCGCGACGGTGCTCGCGCTGCTCATGGCGCCCGGCGTCGCCCTCTTCTACGGCGGGCTGGTGCGCGCCACCGGCGTGATCAACATGATGCTGATGAGCTTCGGCGTCATGGCCCTGGTCGGCGTGCTGTGGGTGCTGTACGGGTACGGGATGGTGTTCGGTCCGGCCTGGATCCCGCACCTGGTGGGCAACCCGTTCGCGGACCTCGGGCTCGGCGGCATCGTCAACGGCACGGGCGCTGCGCCCATGCGCAGCCTCGCGTTCGCCGCGTTCCAGGCGACCTTCGCCATCGACGTGGTCGCGCTGATCTCGGGCGCGATCGCGGATCGTGCCCGGTTCGGGTCCTGGATGATCTTCGCCGGGCTGTGGGCCACGCTCGTCTACTTCCCCGTCGCGCACTGGATCTTCAACTCGACGGACGGCTGGGCCGCGCGCGCCGGGGTCAACGACTTCGCCGGCGGCATCGCCGTGCACATGAGTGCCGGCGCCGCGGCGCTGGCCCTGGCGCTGGTGCTCGGCAAGCGCCAGGGCTTCGGCAAGGAGATCGATACACCGCACAATGTGCCGTTGACGCTGCTCGGCGCGGGCCTGTTGTGGATCGGCTGGTTCGGCTTCAACGCCGGTTCCGCCGGGGCCGTGAATGACACCACCGTGCTCGCGTCGGTGAACACGCTGGTGGCGCCCGGCGCGGCCATGCTGGGCTGGTTGGCGGTGGAGAAGATGCGCCGGGGCAAGCCGACCTCGATCGGCGCGGCGTCCGGCCTGGTGGTCGGGCTGGTGGCGGCCGCGCCGTCGTGCAATGTGCTCACGCCGGGGTGGACGCTCGTCCTCGGCGCGCTGGCCGGGGTGGTGTGTGCGCTCATCGTCGACATGCGCTTCGTGCTCGGCTTCGACGATTCGCTGAACGTCGTGGGCATCCATCTGGTCGGCGGGCTGGTCGGCACGCTGTTCGTCGGGATCGCGGGCCGCGGGATGGGATTCGCCTACACCGGGTCGTGGCACCAGATGTCCGTACAGGCAAGTGTCGCCGTGGTCGTGATGGTGTATTCCTTCGGCGTCGCCTACCTGATCGCGGCCGGCATTCAGCGGCTGATCGGGTTCCGGGCGGCCGCCCACGAGGAGCGCGCCGGGGTCGATGCGACGTTGCACGGCGAGGCGGGTTACGCGATCAGCGCGCCCTGAGCAGAGCACTCGGCCACGAATCCTCGGCGACTCTCGCGGCGCTCCGACATCCGTTGCCGCGTCACCGATATCGCGACACTTTGTCGCATCGCGGGCGCCCAAAAATTCCTTCGCCACCCATGCAACCGCTAGGCGCATCGCGCGTCTGATCGGTGCGGTGATCACGCCGCACCGGAGCCTCGCGCCCGTCGCGCGATCCCGGGTACCGCGCCGAACGACCCGCGGCATCGCCGGGCGAGAGGGAGCCGACGTGAGGAACAGCGTCATACTCGCCGCGGCGGTTGCGGCGGTGATCGCAACTACGACCACGGCGGTGCTCGCCGGCTGCAGCCCCTCGCCGGTCGCGCATGTACACGCGGGCGGCGTCGGCGATCGCCCGGCCAGCGTGGGTCTCCCCACCGGGGCGAACCTCGGCACCGGCCCAAGAGAATCGGCCGGGCCGGTGGGCAAACGACCGGGGTCACCCGCGGTGTCGACCGGGCGATCAACGGGGGCAACGGCCGGGTCGGCGGCGGGAACCCGGCGCCCGGCTCGGCCACCGGCCGAGCCGGTGAAGTCGCTGCCCTGCGCGCGACCGTCGACCGATTGGAACGAGGTCGTCGCGTCGCGTCGGCCAGCGGTGGAAGGCTACACATCGATCGACAGTGCCGTGCCGGGAACGGATGTCGGCCTGTACATCTCGGCAACGGCAGCACGGTACCGGATCCAGGCCTACCGCATGGGTTACTACGGCCACGCTCAGGCATGCCTGGTCTGGACCTCCGCCTGGCAGGCCGGGCGGGTGCAACAGCGCGTCAAGGTCGTCGGGGCGACGAACACGCCGACCGCCCCATGGTCGAAGTCGATGACGATGGCGACCAAGGGCTGGGACCCGGGCGTGTACCTGCTGCGCATCGACGGCGGCAGCCGCACGGCGCGCACCTTCATGCCGCTGGTGATGCGGTCGCCATCGTTCGCCGGCCGCACCGTGCTCGTGATGCCGGACACCACCTGGCAGGCGTACAACTCGTGGGGCGGGTACTCGCTGTATGACGGGCCGCGCCATAGCTTCAAGAACCGATCCCGAGCGGTGCCCTTCGACCGGCCCTACGACGCGAGAACCGGTGCCGCGGACTTGATCCCGTACGAGCTCCCGTTCGTAGCACTCGCCGAGAAGATCGGCATCCCGCTCGGTTACGCGAGCGACGTCGACCTGCAGCGCTTCCCGACCGCATTCCTCCGCGCACACGCCATCATCTCGGTCGGGCACGACGAGTACTACTCCCCGACCATGCGCGAGACCCTCACCACGGCACGGGATCACGGCGTGAACCTGGCATTCTTCGGCGGGAACGACGTCTACCGCAAGATCCGCTTCGCGAACACGGCGAACGGCGCGGACCGGCTGGAGATCAACTACAAGGACGCCACCGACCCGATCAAGACGCCGTCGCTGGTGACGACGCAGTGGCGCGAGACCCCGTCGAACAATCCGGAGAGCTCCTTGACCGGCGCCGACTACCGCTGCGCGTCCAGCGTCTACTACCCCATGGTCGTCGCCGACCCCACGAACTGGCTGTTCACCGGCACCGGTGTGCAGGCCGGCACGAAACTGCCGGGGGTGGTGGGCCAGGAATTCGACGGGATCAATATCGCCCGGCCGGTGCCGCGCCCGCTCACCGTGCTCTTCCACAGCCCCGTCATCTGCACCCATCGGCCTACGTCCCAGGACAGCACGTACTACACGACGCCGTCCGGGGCCGGCGTGCTGGATATCGGCGCCTACTACTGGAACTGCGCGATCGCCCGCCGTTGCCCGGCGAAGATCGACGGTGCGACCAGCGACATCGTCACGCGGATCACGACCAACTTCCTGACCGCGGCCGCGGCCGGGCCGCTCGGCAAGAGGCACCCGGCCGTCGACAATGTGCGCACGTACTACCCGAGGCCACGCGTCGGCAATTAGCGGCCCAGGTTCGGCGGAGCCGGAATCGTGACTATTCGGTAAGTGCCCGGCGCATCATGCCGATGAGCGCGTGGACGGTTTCGCCGAGTTCGGCCTCGGCGAGGGGTTGTGTGATGAGCCAGGTGTCCATCGCCTGCGCCATGCCGAGGGCGACCGCGATAAGGAAGGCGGGTGGCAGGTCGGTGCGTATCGCCCCCAGCTGTTGTCCGACGACGACGGTCTGTACGAGCCATGGGAGTGTGGTTTGCTCGGCCTCGCGTTGTGCCTTGCGTAAGGCCGGGGATGCCGCGCCGGTGAGCCAGTCGCGCAGGAGCGCAGCGGTCTGGGGTGTGGCGATGAGGAGCCGCATCAACCGTAGATAGTGCCCCTCGAGGATGCGCCAAAAGTCGTCGACGTCGGAGGCGTCTGGAACAGGGATCGGGCCGTCCCGGAAGAGTCGTTCGACCTGTCTGCGGAGGACGTCGGCATAGAGGTCTTCCTTGCTGTCGAAGTAGTAATACATCGCTCCTTTGGAGATCCCGGCGGTGGCGATGATGCGGTTGATGGACGCGTCGGCGAACCCGTGGGCGGAGAACTCATCGAGTGCGGCGTCGAGGATAGCGTCGCGCTGTTCGGCTGATAGTTGCTGGAAGCGGGGGCGGGCCATGCAGACCATTCAATCGGTCGCCGGTGGCGGGAGGTGGATCGGATCGCGCAGGCTTCGTCCGACCGCGAGACGTGCGACGATCGGAATCCCCATGAGCCCGATGACGGTGTTGCGAAGCAGCAGTTGCCTGCGGTTTCGGGGAGCGAAGGCGGCGCCGAGCCTGATCGCTGCGTCCTGCTTCGCCCGCACGAGCAGCCCCAGCCGGCTCTGATACTGGTGGAAGGCGGCCGTGTAGTCGTTGCCGGCCTCGTGCAGCGCCGCTGCCAGAATGTATGCCTCGACCATCGCCAGAGCGGATCCCTGTCCGGCGAGGAGAGACGGACAGGCAGCTGCGTCGCCAACGAGCGCGACGCGGCCCTGTGACCAGGAGGGCATCCGGATCTGGCTGGCCCGGTCCATGTAGAACGTGCGTGCATGCGGAAGCTGGTCGAGGATGCGCGGGACCTCCCACCCGGCAGCGCGGACCCGTTCGCGCAGAATCGCCTGTTGCGCGGCAACGTCCTCAGGCGGCAACCGGCCATCGTGGCGGAACATGAAGCAGAACATGGTGGAACCGTCCCGGAGGGCCAGCCGCAACGCCTGCATGCCCACCTGGGTGCGGGTCACAGCGACGAGTTCGTCGCGTGGCTGGTAGCCGTCCAGATTGAACGCGGCGACAGTGATGCCGAGGTAACGTTCGAAGTCCGCTTCGGGCCCGAACGCGAGAGACCGCACCCGTGAGTGCAGGCCGTCCGCGCCGATGACGAGGTCGAACTCGCGTGCAGCGCCGCTCGCGAACCTGACAGCGGCGTGGTCCTCCGTCTCGGTGATCTCGTCGACTGTGTCACCGAAGATCGTCTCCACCTGGCCGTCGAGGGAGTCGTAGGTCGCCCGGGCGAGGTCCGATCGGGCGATGCTGACGAAACGTCCGGCGGCGGCCCCGTCGATCACGCGCAGCGGGTTCAGGTGCGCGATCCGTTTTCCGCTGTTCGAGACCTCCCGCATCTCACGCACGCGATAGCCGTCGGCCATGAGCCGTGGCACCAACCCCATCCGCTCTGCGACCTCGAAACCGGCACCCCAGAAGTCCACGAGGTAGCCACCCTCACGGAGCGCGGGTGCCCGCTCCACGAGCGTCGGCTCATGCCCGGACCGCAGCAGCCAGTACGCGAGCGTCGGACCGGCGATCCCCGCGCCGACTATCAGAATCTTCATATCCGCCTTCTTTCAGACCAGCGGTCGAACCATCGGTTTGATTGTATCGCTCCGCTCTCGTCAAGCGGTGGCGCGGACTCGCCGCCCGCTACGACAGACTCGCGACCAGCTGCCGCGCGGCCGGGCGGAGTCACCCGGCATGCCCCTATGCCTGCGGCGGTCAGGATGACGTGGGGGCGGGAACTTCGTCATCTCCGTGCGCGGACCCAGCCGAATCGTGGCTCGGCAACTCACGCAGGCGCCACAGACGCGCGCTCGCCACCGGCAGCACCGAGAGCAACCCCGCCGTCGACGCTATCCACAACGTGGCCAGCACCCCGACGTGACTGCCCAGGACGCCGCCGACGAAGGAGCCGATGGGGATGGTGCCCCAGACGATGAAGCGCGCGGAGGCGTTCATCCGGCCGAGCATGGTCGGCGGGCACAGCCGCTGCCGGAAGCTGACGGTGGCGATGTTGTAGGCGACAACCATGGCCATGAAGGCGATATAGCCGACGATGAGCGTCGGCACGGCGGGCAGCACGGAGGCGAGCGGGTAGACGAACGGCATCGGTGCGAAGACCGCGGCGGTGACGATGATCGTGGCGCCTTCCCCGAGCCAGCGGGTGAGCGGCGTGACGATGAGCGCCCCGCAGAACCCGCCGATGGCGCCGACAGCTTCGATCAGGCCGATGGTGACCGCCGACAGGTGTAACTCTCGCACCATGTACAGCATGGCGAGCGCACTTTCCGCGCTGCCGGTCAGGTTCCCGATGCCGGTGCAGGCGAGCAGACGGCGCAGCAGCGGGTGCCGGAGCACGAAGGCCAGGCCCTCGGTGATCTCGACGCGCAGCGGCCGGCGGGTCTCGCGCGCGGGCGGCGTCTCGCGAAACCGGATCCGCCAGAGCGCGGTGGCGGACGCCAGGTAGCCCACGCCGTTGACCGCGACCACGTCGGCGGCACCCAGGTACTTGATGGCAACGCCGCCGAGCGCGGGCCCTGCCGCCTGCGACACCGACTGGCTCGCTTGCAGTTTCGCGTTTCCCTCGACGACGTGGTGATGACCGACGAGGAACGGCAGGTACGACTGGTAGGAGACGTCGAAGAACACCGTCAGCACGCCGACCGCGGTGGCCACGACGGCGAGTTGCGCGAAGGTGAGCCAGCCCAGCCACCACGCCGCCGTGATCGAAAGGAGCAGGATCGCGCGGCCGAGGTCCGCCGAGAGCATGACGGTCCGCTTACGCCACCGGTCGACCAGCGCACCCGCCGGCAGGCCGATCAGCAGGAAGCCCAGGCCCTGCAGGGTGCCGAGCAGGCCCATCTGGAAGCTCGTGGCAGCGAGTACCGTGACGGCCAGATACGGCAGGGCGATCCCGCCGAACGAGGCGCCGAGTTGGCTCGCCGTATCACCGACCCAGAGTCGCAGAAAGTCCGGATGGTGCCACAGCGGCCCGGCGCCCAGTTTGTGCAGCGCGCGGCGCAGGATCCCCTGAGGGACGGCGGGTTCAGGCTCGCTGGTCTGCGCCATGATGTCGAGTGTGAAACAAGTGATTGGGAAATGTCAATCACTTGTTCCCCGGCGCGACGCAGGCCGCTATGGTGATCGATATGTCAACGGCGGCGCGCGATCCCGGTCCCGATGCGATGCCAGGCGTGGACACCGGTTCGGCCGATCAGGCCGGCCTCGGCACTGTCCTTGGTACAGGCCCTGCCGCCGGCACCGACCTCGCCACTGGCTTTGCTACCGGCCCCGAGCGGCGGCCGGCGACCGACGCCGAGCGGCGCGCGCTGGCCAGCGTGGTGCGGCTGCGCATCCTGCGGATGTGCCTGTACGAGCCACTCACCAACCGGCAGATCGCCGAGCGGCTGGAGATCAACCCGGCGACCACGCTGCACCATGTGCGCACCCTCGCCGACCAGGGCTTCCTGGCCGCCGGCGATCCACGCCGCGGCCGACGCGGATCACGCGAGATCCCGTACCGGGCGACCGGCAAGTCCTGGACCTTGGAGATGGGCAACCCGCCGGAGGCGGCCGGCGTCGGCGCGCACACCATGCTGCAGACCTTCCTCGCCGAGGTCGCCGATGTGCCCGCGTCCGCGGTCGACACCAGTCGGCTCGGCCTACAACTGTCGGTCGAACACGAGGCGGAACTCCGCTCGCGGCTGGCCGATCTGCTGGACGAGTTCGCCCGGCGACCGCACGACCCCGGCGGGCAGCGCTGGTCGATCTTCGTCGTCATCCACCCCGAGCCGTAGGTGTGATGTCCAGCGCGCCTTACCCGCTGGCTTCACGCGGTCCGACAGCACATCGACCCCCTTGGGCTCACCGTTCTGTACGCGCGCGGCACGGGACTCCGTCATACTCGAAAACTCTTCTGCCGCACCGCCTATGACGCACGTCGCGAGCACCTCCCCGACGTGGCACAATGATCGCTGCGCACACGAAGACCGTGATCGCGGACCATTGTCGATGGACCGGCGCCGCCGCTGAAAGGCGCCACATCATGAGTATGTCGGGAGTCCCGAATTCGCGCCCATGAGCGGCGCGAAGACCAAGCCGACCGAGTTGCGGAACCGCCGGCGCAGCGCCGGACACGGATGCTGGGACCAGCTGATCCTCGCTCCGCTGTGGGTTGCCTACGACGCGAACCTCGGCACCTTGCTGCGCACGTGCGACGCTGTCGGCGCCTGTCTCGCGGTCCCGCGCACCGACCACTACCGCCGCGCGCTCGAGGTGGGCGACACCCTGCGCGGCCGACGGCCGTGTCTGCATTGGGTCGCGCCCAGCAAGCCGGCATGGATCGCCGCGCAACGGGCGGCCGGCAAGCGCATCGTCGCCGTGGAGCTCGCCGACGGCGCGACGCCACTCAGGCGACTCGCGCCCGCGCGAACACCGACGGTCGTACTGCTCGGCCACGAGCACAACGGCGTGCCCGACGATGTCCTCGCACAGGTGGACGAGTGCGTCGAGATCCCCATGATCGGCTGGGGCGCCAGCCTCAACGTCGCGGTGGCCGGCAGCCTCGTCGCCTACCGGCTCGCCGGGCTGTCGTGACGTCTCCACGCGGCTGTCACAAGGCACCACAGGGCGACATGTCGCCCGCAGATGACATTACTGCGAATGTTACTTACAATTAACATATCGAGTGGTGTCGCCTGTGAGTAACAATGCGGGTAACGAAGGTGGGGCGGAACGTGACAGTCGCGTCCAACGCCGCAGACATCGGCGCGATGCTGCGCGAGGCGCGCCGCGTCAAAGGGCTGTCCCAGGCCGAACTCGCGGCGCTGGTGGGAGTGAGCCGCCAATGGGTCGCCGGCGCCGAAAAGGGCGCGCCAACCGCGCGGATGGGGCTCATGATCACCGCGCTGCGGTGCGTGGATCTGCTGGTCGACATCGTCCGGGACGATTCCGCGGCGCTCGTCGGCGCCGCCTTCGGCGACGACTGACGGCCGGGCGCAGATCAGAGCGCGTGATCCGAAGGAGCCAGGACGCGGGATCTGCACCGAAAGGAATCCGAGTACCGGCATACCGATGGCCGGAAGCCGGCGTGACCCGACGGCGACGATCAGCCCACCCGGATGCCCTCGTCGGCGAGAAACTGTCGGGCACGCCCGATCTGGCGATCATCGGCGAACACGTGCCACTGCTCGTCGAGGCCCTTGTCCCGCACCAGGTCACGAAACCGTCGGAACGCGCCTGCGCCTTCGATCGCCCTCTCCAGCCGCTCGCGCAGGGACGTGTCGCGCTGCCGCTCGGCGAAGGCGGCCATGTCCTGCCAGCCGTCCCGCGAGCCGGTTCGATCGAAGGGCAACCAGCGGTCCGGGTCGGCGTCCACGTCGATCGCCAGATCGTCGCCGACCACCCCAGCGTCCGTCGCGGCCTCCCCATACAACTCCCCGGTCTGCAGGTCGATGTATCCGCCGGTCGATGCGCCCGGGTCGCCCTCCCGCTCGACGCCCAGCATTTCCAGATCGACCGGCACCACCCGACCGGGCAGCGGTTCACGGCGCAGCCGGGCGAGCAGGTCTTCGGCGAGAACCTGGTCACCATCGTCGGCGCGGATCATCAGCCGGTTGATCACGCTCAACACCACCGCCTCGGCATGATCGGACCCGTGCTGCAGGACCATCGGAATCCCCGCGGCGACCTGCTGCAGGGCGTCATCGATGGAGCGGCCGGTGATCGCGGCGAGGAACGCGGCGACGTCACCGTGGGCGATGGCCGCGCGTACCGCGGACAGGTCGAGGTCGGGTGCGGCCTGCGCCCCCGGCCAGTCGTGGGTAAGCATCGGATGCGGCCGCGCCGGGCGCTTCGGCGCACGACTCTCCCCGTCGTCATCGGCCCACCGCCGGCCGTATTGGTCGGGCAGGTTGCCCCAGCCCCAGTACGGCAGCGGTACCTCGGGCACGATCCCCAGTTCCGCCGCGGGATCGATCTTCTCCGGGCCGACCACGCAGCGATGCTGCCAATTGTCGCCGAGGTCGAACGTGAACAGGAACTCGTCGCCCGGCCGCAGCGTGCGGACAACCGTGGTGTGCGCCATGTCCATTGTCGCGGCAACCGGCCCGAGAGGGGATTCGGCCAGGCTCGCCGCGGTGTCCTCGTCCGTCACGACGCGACCGTCCGCGAGGGTGAACACCGACAGGTGCGACCGGTCCCATCGGGCGAAGGCATCGTTGATCGCCTCCGCCAAATCCTGGAACGTGTGCCGCGGACCGACCGCGAAGATCCGACCGGGCCACGGCCACAATTCCTCGCCGCGACCGCCGAGCAGTTCCACCGTCACGGACAACCAGGTGCGCGCCATCGCCCGATGATGCCATCTGCATGGAGGCCCGAACCTGCCGGAGCCCGCGGCGAGACATAGTGCCTACCACGGCCTGGGGCTCGTTTTTCGAGTATGACGATGTTCTCGTGTCCCGCCCGTTCCTGACAGCCCGGGCACGTGCTCCGGTCGCGGACGTATCATGCTGGGCACGCTGGAGATAAGGGAGGGAGGTGCGTGACCAGTGTCCGAAACCGAATGTGCGCCTCCCGGTACAAACTGACCGAGTGAATTCAGCGGGGCGCCGACAGTGGAAGGTGCCCCCATGCCAGAGAGCAATACCCCACCGCCCGGTCACGTGCCGGCCTCCGGCGACGCTACTTCTTCAGCGTCTTCGGATTCGCTGATCACTCAGCTCCGTCGTGCGTTCGACGCGGTCGACATGCTCGTCACGAACATTCGTCCCGACCAGTGGTCGATGCCGACGCCGTGCACGGACTGGACCGTGCGGCGGCTCGTGGATCACCTGGTAGGCATGAACCTCGTGTTCACGGCACTGCTGAAGGACCAGCCACCTCCGCAGCGCCGCGAGCTCAGTTCCAACGCCGAAAACCGTGACAGCGACCGGGATGGTGATCGCGACGGCGATCCGGTCGGCGCCTTTCGCACCTCAGCGGCCGCCCTGCTCGCGGCCTTCGCGGCGCCCGGCGTGCTCGACCGGGTCTACCGCGGCCCGCTCGGCTCCGCGACCGGGGCGGATCGGTTGCAGATCCGGCTGTACGACCTGCTCGCGCACGGTTGGGATCTCGCGCATGCGACAGGCAAACCGGTAGACCTGCCCGACGACCTTGCCGAGCCATCCCTGAGCTTCGCCCGCACGCAACTGAGCGAAGAAGCACGACCCGGGAGATTCGCTCCCGCTCAGCCCGCGAACGAGCATGCGCCAGCCATCGACCGGCTCGCCGCCTTCCTCGGCCGCCCCGTTCCACCGGTCCCGTGACAGCCCAGCCGGCCGCGAACGCCGTCATCGGCGATTCGGGGGCCGAGCCGACGCACAACCGCAGCCCACGCCGCAGGCGATGTGTCGGAAAGTCGCAGCACCCGCGGTGTTTAGTCTTGCTATGCCCGCACCGCCGCCCAGGCGTCGCCGGCGACGATGAGGTGATCGAGGAAGCGCAGCCCGCAGTCGGCCGCCGCCTTGCGGAGTTCCGCGGTCACGGCGCGGTCGCGGTCGGTCGGCCGGGTCGTCCCGCCCGGGTGCTGGTGGGCGACCGCGAAGGCCGCACCGCTGGCCTCGACCACGCGTTGCAGGATCTCGGCGACGGGCACCACGGCATGTCCGTCGCAGTTCGCGGACACCGGGAGCATGGTCGTGAGCCGGAGCCGACGATCGAGCACAATCACCAGTACGGCGTTCTCGTCGCAGGCGCGAAGCTCTGGCAGGGCGACGGCCGCCAACTCCGATCGCGTCGAGATACGTGGCGCGCCAGCGGGTTTGGCGGCGCGCCGGGCGAGTTCCGCGGCTGCTTGGATTCGGCAGGCGCCGACCGGGCCAACGCCGGGGAGCGCCGTCAGACCCGCGGTGGGGGTCGCGAGCAGGCCGGCGGCACCGCCCGTTGCCTGCAGCACATCCGCAGCGACATCGATGACGTTCCGGCCGACGCGGCCGGTTCCGAGCAGGACGGCGACCAGCTCCGCATCGGTGAGCGGTGCCGCGCCGAAGCGGAACAATCGCTCCCGCGGCCGCTGATCGGTGGGCACGTCGGCCATACGGGCACTGGGGGTCGTCATTCGGCCGACGGTAGGGCGTGATGCAGCCGCGGGCGGGTCGCAGACAACAGGTGTGGATGGCCGACCGCGCTGTGGATAACTCGCCGGACGGCTTGCCGCTCAATTCACCGCAGGAAAGCCATCACTGCGGCAGCGTGAGCCGCAGGATCCGATCGTCACCGGGGCGCACCGTCCCGCGACCGTCCGTGTTGGAGGTGGTGAGCCACAGGCTGCCGTCCGGAGCGACCGTCACTGTCCGTAACCGTCCGTAGGCACCGGCCAATTGCGCGATCGGCGTGGTCTTCCCCGCCGGGCCGGACAGTGGGATCAGCCACAGCCGCTCGCCGCGCAGCGCCGCCATCGCGGCCGTCTCGCCCAGCACCGCGAGGCCGCTCGGCGACGCCTCCGACGTGGGCCAATACTTGTACGGCGCAACGTATCTCGGATCGTCCGACGGGCCTTCGACCTCCGGCCACCCGTAGTTGCCGCCAGGCCGAATGAGGTTCAGCTCGTCATACGCGTTCGCGCCGAATTCGCTCGCCCATAGGCGTCCATTCGCGTCGAACGCGAGCCCCTGCACGTTGCGGTGCCCGTAGCTGTAGACCAGCGGCGCGTCGGCGAACGGGTGTCCGGGCACGGGTGCACCGTCCGCGGTGATGTGCAGGATCTTGCCGCCGAGCGAACCGAGATCCTGCGCGCGGGACGACACGGTCCCGTCGCCGGTGCCGACGAACAGCGTGCCATCGGGCGCCGCGAGGAGGCGCCCACCGTCGTGAAACTGCGCGGCTGGGATGCCGGTGAGGATATCGCGCTGCCCGACGATCCGCGTCGCGCCCGCGTCGAGAGTGATTGCCGCGACGCGGTTATCGTGTTGCGACGTGTAGTAAACGTAGACGGTGTGGTCGGCCCGGAAGGTCGGCGAGACGGCCAGTCCGAGCAGCCCGCCCTCGCCGCCAGGCACCACCCCGGCGACGGCGCCGACCGTGCGCACCTCGTGGCCGGCGGCGGCGATCGCCTTCAGCTTCGCCGTGTCACGCTCGGTCACCAGGGCGGTGCCGTCGGGCAGGAAACCGAGGCCCCACGGCGTGGTCAGCCCGGTCGCGATCGTTCCGGCGACCGTGACGGCGGGCAGTGCCGTCGCGCGCGTCGACGCCGCCGTCTCACCTGTCGATGTGGAAAGTACCGCCGATGACGTTGTTCCCGTGGTGGTGCCGGTCCCGGGCGCATTGCCTCCCGAGCCACTGCAGGCCGACGCCAGCACCGCCGCTATCGCCAGCAGGACGGCGAGGGGCGCCGAGGTTCGCGTCCGGGCAGTGGGTCGGCGGTCCATGCCCGCCAGTCTCCCCAATTTTCCGTCGAGCGGTGCGAAATGCAGTGTTTCGTGACCGGTTTGTCCGCAATTTCGCACCGTTCAGCGGAGCTGGCAGGTGCACGGCGGGGCTGGCCGGTCACCGTTTGGCGACGGCCCAGCGCAGACGCCAGGCGCCGAGGGCGAGGAAGAGCGCGGCGAGTATGACGCAGATCCCGGTCATGGCCCACCGCAGCGGCCACAGCTTCGAGCCGGGCAGCCTGTCGTCGTAGCTGGCGGCGATTCCGTCGCTGCGCATGCAATCGAGCATCGAGCGGTTGGACGCGTTGACGTATTCGACCGAGTCTTGGTAGCCCGGCGCCGGTTGTGCCGCAACAGCGCCTGATCCGCTGGTGATCACGGCCGTCCCTCCGTCATTACTTGCCGGCTTCACGCCGACCGCGATGGCGGCAGCGTTCCCGGCCTTGTCCGCCTTCTCCCAGCAGGCCTGCCACTGCGAGCTGGACGGTGAGATCTTCCGGCCATTCACGTCGAGGTAACCGCCACCGACCCACAGGACGTTACGGTCGACGACGGTGGAACTCACCGTGTCGGTCGCCGCGTCGGACCGCTGCTTGTCAAGCTCGGCCTGCGTGACCGGCCGATAGATATCCGCGAGCGGGGTCACCGTGCGCTGCGCCGGCAGCACATCCGGCTGCACGATCGCCACACCCGCCAGGATTGCGCCGGACGCGAGCATGCCGACCACCAAGGTCGCCACAACGTTCCGGGCATACATGCCGACCGCGATCGCGAACCCGAAGGCCATGAGGCTGGTCGCTGCGGGGACGATGCCGCGCGCGAAGAAGTTCGGCGCGTTCAACCCGTGATAAGCGGTGTCTTCGACGGCCTGGTCCGTCCACTCCATGAGGTAGCCGAGCGCCAGTAGCCCGCCGACCAGCGGCACCACCATCACGGTGATCTTCGCGAGGAACCACCGGGCTCGTCCAACCGACTGGGTAAGAGCGAGAACCTGTGTACCGTGGCCGAACTCGCGCGTGAAGATCGGTCCAGCGGCGAACACGCCCAGCACGACAGGCCCAGCGATCATGGCCGTGTGCGCCAGCGAGGACCGGGTCGAGAACCCGTAGTTCCACCAGACCTGCCTGCCTTCCGCGTCCACACAGCCCATCCCGGAATTGTTACCAGCGGATCCGAACAGCGGACATCCGAACTCGTGATACACGGCGATGATCCGCGATCGCAGGATCACCAGCGCCGCCGCGCCCGCCGCCATCACGGCGAGCAGCACCGCGATCTGCAGCCGGTGCTGGCGCCAGGCGACCCACCACATGCCATGTGGCGCAGCACCTTTCCACGCAGATGCCCCAGAGGATGAGGGAACTGCGGGCGCTGTCATCGATCGATGCTGCCCTTCCGTCATGGCCGAACTCCTTCTCGTCTTCGAAAGATCACCAGTTCAGTGGGATTCGGATCGCTGAGCGGCACAAAATCCACCCAACAAGTGATCTTCCGGTGGGATCAGCGTTTGGCGACGGCCCAGCGCAGGCGGCCCGCGCCGATGGTGCTGAAGGCGACGGCGAGCGCCAGCAGGATGCCGCCGATCGCCCAGCGCAGCGGCCACAGCTTCGAGCCGGGCAACTGATCGGTGTAGCTCGCGACGATCCCGTAGCCGCGCATGCAGTCAAGCTGTGCGCGGGCGGAGGCGTTGATGTATTCGACCGAGTCTTGGTAGCCCGGCTCGGACTGCGCCGGGACGGCGCCTGACCCACCGACGATCACGGCAGTCCCGCCGTCATTACTGGTCGGTTTCACACCGGCCGCAATAGCGGCGGCGTTCCCGGCCTTGTCCGCCTTCTCGAAACAAGCGGCCGACTGCGTGTTCGACATCGTGACCTTCCGCCCGCTGGCGTCGAGGTAGCCGCCACCGAGCCACCGCATGTCGCGGTCGAGGTTCGCGTCGGGACTCTCCCCGTTCCCGGACCGCTGGGCATCGAGTTCGGCCTGCGTCATCGGCCGATACATGTCAGCGATCGGAGTCACCGTACGATGCGGCGGCAGCACATCGGGTTGCACGATCGCCACACCCAACAGGATCGCGCCGGACGCGAGCATGCCGACCACCAGCGTCGTCACAACGTTCCGGACGTACATGCCGACCGCGATCGCGAACCCGAAACCCATGAGCCCGGTGGCGGCCGGAACCATGCCGCGCGCGAAGAAGTTCGACTCGTTCAGCGCTTCATAGGCGGTGACGTCGACGACTCTGTCCGTCCACTCCATGAGGAAACCGAGCGCCAGCAGTCCGCCGACCAGCGGCACCACCATGACGGTGATCTTCGCAAGGAACCATCGGATTCGCCCGATCGACTGGGTGAGCGCGAGAACCTGTGTGCCGTGCGAGAACTCCCGCGTGAAGATCGGTGCGGCTGCAAACACGCCCAGCACGAGGGGTCCCCCGATCATGGCAAAGTGCGCGAGCTGCGACCAGGTGGAAAAGTAATTCCACCACACCTGGACGCCCTCCGAGTCCACACAGTCAAACCGAGAACCATTCACAGAGGTTCCGAAGCGCGCGCATCCGAATTCGCGATACACGGCGATGATCCGCGATCGCAGGATGATGAGCGCCGCCGCGCTCACCGCCATCACGGCGAGCAGCACCGCGATCTGAAGTCGGTGCTGGCGCCAAGCGACCCACCACATGCCATGTGACGCAGCACCTTTCCACTCCGGCCTGCTCACGAAATCACGCGGGGACACACGTGCTGCGTGGTGCGTTGGACTCGTCATGGCCGTGATCCCTCCCCCGAGCGGTGCGAAATGCCGCATCCCCTGCCCGATTTGTCCGCCATTTCGCATCGCTCGGCGCGGGGGCTCATGGCTTCGCCTTGCCCGCGCGGAGGTGGGCAAGGACGACGTCGTCCAGCGACGGATCGGAGGCCGTCCAGCCCTCCGGAAGCGGGCCTACCGGTCGATCGACCAGCAGGGTGGTCTGCCGCGCGGCATGTTGTTCCTCGACGATGCAGCCCTCCGGCAGGAAGCCGAGGTCGCCCGAGGAGGTGCCAGGCCCCACGAGAACCCGGTGCGTGGCAAGGATCTCGTCGATCGCGCCGGACAGCGTGATCCGTCCACCGCCCCCGACGGCCGTGCCCATCACCAACACGTCCTCGCACAGATCGACCACCTCACCCAGGATGTGCGAGGACATGAGCACCGTCATGCCCGTATCGGCGACCTCCGTCATCAACGTCTGCTGAACCTCCAAGCGCGCCAACGGATCCAGATCCGCCAGCGGCTCGTCCAGCAGCAGGACCGAGGGCCGCCTGGCGAGCACCAGCGCCAGCGCGAGCCGCGTGCGCTGCCCGCCGGAGAGCGTCCGCACCCGCTGCGAGCGGTCCAGCCCGGCGGCGTCGACCAGCTCATCGGCGTGCGCCTGATCCCAGCGCGCGTTCAAATGCCGTGCTATCTCCAACATGTCGCGCACCCGGTACTGCCGGTAGAGCGGCTTGTCCTGCGCCAAGTAGCCGAGATCCGGATGCGAGGGTGACGCCGTCACCGCCGCTCCCTGCACCTCGATCCGGCCCTCGGTGGACGCGTGCAGCCCGGCGACCGCGGACATCAGCGTCGACTTGCCGGCGCCGTTCGGGCCGATCAGCGCCGTCACGGCGTGCGGCCTCAGGTCGAAGGTGCAGCCGCGCAGCACCCACTTCTTCCCGTAGCGCTGGCCCACCTGATCCACCCGCAGCGGGACGGTATCGATTAGCGACTGCGTCATACTCGTTCCTCCCTAAATGTCCGATCGAGCTGTGCTTTCACGAGGGCTTCCACGGCGGGGCGGTCCAGGCCGGCGTCACGCGCGTCGACCAGCCACGCGCGCAGCGATCCGGCCAACGGAGAGGCCGACTCATCCACCACCCGTTCCGGCACGGCGATGACGAAAGTTCCTGCGCCGGCCCGTGTTTCGACCACGCCCTGAACATCGAGCTGTCGATAGGCCTTGAGCACCGTGTTCGGGTTGATGCCGGTGGCGGCGACCACCTCCCGGGCGGTGGGCAACTGGTCGCCGACGTGCAACCTGCCCAACAGCACGGCGTCCCGCACCTGATGCACGATCTGCGCGTAGGCGGCGGTGCCGCTGCGTCGCTCGATCCGGAACTCGATCACGCAAAGCACTATATAAGTAGTGAATTAATCTACACAAGCGTTTTGCTCGGCGAGTCCGGCCGCTCCTGGACCAGGCAGCGCCGCGCCGTAGTGTGGGCAACATGCACCGGATCCTCACGACCGCGGTGGCGGGCGCGGTGTTGCTGGTGCTCAGTGGGTGCGGGAGCGGCAGGGCGGCACACTCCACGGGCACCGGATCCGCCACACACTCGGTGGGCGTCAGCGCCGGCACTGGAACGACAGTCCCGATGGGCAGCGGGGCGGATATCGGCCCAACCGACACCGCCAGCCCCGCACCCTCCACCGCGAGCGACACGACCAGCTCTCAGAGTTTCTCGGCCAGCTCACAGAGCTCGTCGGTCGCCCCGCCGGCCCGTACCACAGAGGGCGCCACGTCGAGCCGCAGCGTGCTGCCCGAGATCGCGCACATCGTCGTCATCGTCGAGGAGAACCGTTCTGCCGACGACATTCTCGGCAATCCGGCCGCGCCTTACATCAACTCGCTGGCCCAGTCGGGCGCAACGCTGACCAACTCCTACGCGATCACCCATCCCAGTGAGCCGAACTACGTCGCCCTGTTCTCCGGATCCACACAGGGCCTGGCTACCGACGCCTGCCCACTTCGTTTCGACGGGGCGAACCTCGCCGCGCAACTGGCGTCCGCCGGAAAGGACTTCCGCGGTTACTCCGAGGGGCTCCCCCAGGTCGGGTTCACCGGTTGCACGGCCGGGGCCTACGCCCGAAAGCACGCGCCCTGGACCAACTTTGCGAATGTTCCGGATACCGTGAACCAGCCCTTCACCGCCTTCCCGTCCGATTACACGCAACTGCCGGCCGTGTCGTTCGTGATCCCGAATCTCGACCACGACATGCACAACGGCACGATCGCCGAGGGCGATGCCTGGCTGCGTACGCACCTGGGCGATTACGTCGATTGGGCGACAACGCACGACAGCCTGCTGGTGCTCACCTGGGACGAGGATGACGGCGGCCACGGCAATCGCATCCCGACCATCATCGTCGGCGCCCACGTCCAGCCGGGCAGCTACGGAGAGTACGTGAATCACTACCGACTTCTGCGCACCTTGGACGAGTTGGAAGGCCTGCCGCCGACCGGCGACGCGGCGTCGGCAACACCGATCACCGACATCTGGGCGGGCTGAGTTGGGGCGCCGGACAGGGATCCCCGCGGACGAACGTCGCGGCCGTCATCTCCGTGTCGTAACGCCCGTCATCTCCGTCGCGACGTCTCCCTCGGCGCGCAACCACGGCCTCCCCGCCGGCGGACCTGAGATTCCTGAGAGAGCCTCCGGCCGGGCGCTCGTAGCCTGGGTACCGGACCCGTGATGCCCCGCAGCGCTTTCGAGGCAGCGCTTCCGAGGCAGCGCTTCCGAGATGAGGGAGACCATGGCCGGTAACCCCGATCCGTCGAACGCGATCGACAATCCCGGAGGGACGCCGGCCCAACACCTTGACCACCCCCCGGATCAGCGGCCCAGTCGCCGAACGGTTCTAGGAGCGCTAGGCCTGGGGACCGTGGGGGGCCTCGTCGCCGGGGCTGCCGCCGGTGCCGGGATCGCCGCGCGCGGCTCGGCCGCCACGGGGACGACGACGGGCACGACTTTGGGCGCGGCCGACAACGTCCCGTCGGCCCAGAGGGTCACCGTCGCAAGCTGGCGGGCCACCAGGGGGCAGCATTACTTCATCGCGCACCGCGGCTCCGGCGACGTGTACCCCGAGCATTCGCTCGACGCCTACCGCGCCGCGTTGGGGGCGGGCGCCCAGTGCCTGGAAATCAGCGTGGTGGCGACGTCGGACGGCCAACTCATCTGCCAGCACGACCTCACCTACGATCGGACGACGACCGCCACAGGGCCTGCCGCCGCCCAACCCTCGACCATCCTCCGATCCGTCGCGCTCCGCGCTCCCCAGTTGGGTCCGGCCTGGGGAGAGAATCCGCTCCCGCGGATTGCGTTGCTCGCAGACGCTCTCGATCTGGTTCGCAACCGGGCAGTGGTGTGCCTGGAGGCCAAGGACGACAACGCATATCCAGCGACCATCGCAATGGCGGAACGGCTCGGCATGCGAGATTCGTTGATTATCAAGGCATTTCACGCCAGCCATCGCATTGCCGAGGCGAAGAAGGCCGGGTATCCGGTGTTCGCCTATTTCGGTGTGCCGACCGACATCACGGCGCCGAATGTGGCGTCCACGGCATCGCCCCTGCACCCGGATTCCGACTATCTGGTGATTCCGGCGTACGACAGCACCACGCCCGACGGGTATCTGGCTGCGGAGGCGCTGCGACGGTGCCTGGACACCAGGATCCCGGTCTGGGTCTACCCGGTCCATCGACGCGCCGATGCCGTTCACTTCTTCTCCCAAGGGGTCGCGGGCGTGGTCACCTCGAGTTACCCCTACGTCACGAGTTCGGCGCCGTCTGCCACCGCCGACTCCTGGAAATATCGAGCCATCGCCCCCGGCGAAATGAGCCTGGATCCGGCATCCGCGACGTGGGCACCCACCTGGCAGGACTCGGACCAGCTCGCCCTGGCCGCACGCGGCGGCCAGCACTTCATGACCCTGGGCCAACTCTCGCCGATCAGCGCGGCGCAGGGAAGCTACTCGATCACGTTCGACGCCGCCTTCCAGGCGACGCCCACCGACAGCTCCGCGAACATCACCCTGGCGTTCGGGCACACCGACGACCGCTACTACGAGCACCAACTAGGCGCCAGCACCGGCTATCACGCCATCCAGCGCGCCGACGGCCGGCTCGAACTCTACGCACACATCGCGGGCCGCACCGCCGGCGTCCCGCTCGGCAACACCCAACAGTTGGCCGCACCACAGGCGGGCGAGTGGATGTCTTTCCGTCTCGATGTCACGCCTACGTCGCTCGCCTGGTCGCGCGACGTCGGCGGCTCCTGGACGACGATCTCCGCGACCGATCGGCGCATCCGCGGCGGGTATGTCCACATCGGCCGCAGCTCGCACGACGGCACGGCAGCATTCCGCCGCCTCACGATCACCGCGGCCTGACGACTGCTCCGGATCGGTATCGGGTATGACGCTATTCGCGGCGAAGCCGGCGAGCGAATCCGACCCCGCCGGGCACGTCTCGACGGGTTCCGGCAGGGTGAAGCCATGCGGTTCTTCACCTCGGACACCCATTTCGGGCACCAGAACATCATCCGCTACTGCGCCCGGCCGTATGACGATGTCGACCGCATGAACGACGACCTGGTGGAGCGTGCGTCGAATCTGCTCGCCGACGGCGACATGCTGTGGCACCTCGGCGATGTCGCGCTCGGACCGCTCACTGAGACACTCCCGCATCTGGGCCGGATCCCCGCGGCTGTGACGCTCGTGGCCGGCAACCACGACCGCTGCCACCCGTGCAACGGCGCGCGCGGCGAGCGGTTCATCGAGGTGTACCGGGAGCGGTGCCGGCTGAGCGACCTGATCCTGACCAACACCACGCTGACGCTCTCCACCGGCACCACGGTCAACGTCTCGCATTTCCCCTACGCCGACACGACTCTCGACGGGCACGAGGACCGGCACGGGGAGGTGATCCACGACCGCTTCGCCCCGTGGCGGCCGGCCGACGACGGCTCCTGGCTACTGTGCGGGCACGTGCACGGCAGCTGGCGCCAAAGCGGCCGGATGATCAACGTCGGTGTGGACGCGTGGGGCGGCACCCCGGTCTCCGAGGACGCGATCGCCGAGCTGATCGCCGCGGGCGAACGCGACCTCCCGGCGCTGCCGTGGACCTGACCGCTCCATGTCCCGGCTTTTCGGCCGGGCCATGTGGTGGCGCAAGCCCGCTGATCGTGGCGTCCGCCTTCGACGTGGTCTGCCCAGTCGTCAGCGTCGTCGGCAATGCCCTGTTGCCGGCCATGCAGCTGCCCATCACCACCGCCGCCGACATGGCGACGGCTACGTCATGGGCGGTGGCGCACCCAGGCCCGCATCGCGGGCGTGAGCGACGGCGGCGGCGCGGGTCGCGACGCCGAGCTTGGTGAAGACCGTCGAGACGTTGTTGCGTACGGTCTTTTCGCTGAGCACGAGGCGCGCAGCGATCTCGGCATTGGACAAACCCGCGGACATCAGCGTCAGGATGTCTTGTTCGCGGGCCGACAGGTGGGGAAACGCCGGATGCGGCGCGGATTGATGCCGAGCGAAGTAGCGGTCCATGCGGGCGGCGATGGGCGCGTCGAGAATGGCCCGTCCGGACGCGACGATACGCAGCGACTCCACGATGTCGTGGCCGGTGGCGCCCTTGAGGATGTAGCCACGCGCCCCCGCACGCAGGGCGGCGAAAACGAGGCCATCGTCGTCGCTCATGGTCAGGGCCAGCACGGCTGCGGCGGATCCGTCATGCAAGATGCGGCGGGTCGCCTCCACGCCGTCGATCCCAGGCATGCGCAGGTCCATGAGCACGATGTCGGGGCGTGTAGTGGCCGCCAGTTCAATGGCCTCGGCACCGCTGGCCGCCTCCCCCACCACCTCGAATCCGTCGGTGTCTGCGATCAGCCCACGCAGTCCGTCGCGGAACAAGGGATGGTCGTCGGCGAGCAGCACGCGCACCGACGGGGTGCTCATGTCAGCCCCCACTCCGCACGCACCAGCGTGCCGTGGGGGTGGCAGGGCAGCAGGTCCAGGGCGCCGCCGAGTTCCGCTGCTCGTTCGCGCATCGACCGGATGCCGACGCCGGGGCGGTAACCGATGACAAGGCCGGGGCCGTCGTCGCTGACCTCCAGGGCGAGCCGTTCGGCGGCGTGTAGCCGAACCCAGAATCGGCCGGGCCTGGCGTGTGTTGCGGCATTCTTCATGGCTTCCAGGGCGATGAGGTAGACACCGGTCTCGAGTGTGTCCGGCAGCTCCGGCAGCACGCCGGTCTCGACCGAGGCGGCACCGAGCCGAGTGGCCTGCTCGCGCAGTGCCCCATCGAGTCCGAGCGAGTCCAACTGCGGCGGCCGAAGGGCATAGACGATGCGGCGGACCTCCTCGACGGCGCCCCGGCCGACGTGGTGCAGGGTGGCGAGCTCCGCGCGCGCTCGGTCCGGGTCGGCCAGGTGTCGCTGGATCCCTTCGACCCCCAGCACAATGCCGGCCAGGGTCGGTCCGAGCCCGTCGTGCAGGTCGCGGCGAATCCGCTCTCGCTCGGCGCTGCGCGCGCTGACCAGCAGTCGACGCGAGTCCTGTAGCGCTCGTTCCAGCCGCCGCGCGTGGACCGCGGCCGCGAGGTGGGGAACCAGTCCCTGGAGGGTGCGCCGGTCAGCGGGATGCACTGCACCGTCGATAGCTAGCGTTCCGACCGGCCGTCCATCGAACAACAGGGGTAGTCGCTCCCCGGTGACGGGTTCGTCATTGTCGACCAGATTGTCGACCAGCCGCACTCGCACCGCGAGCGCATCACCGATGGTGCGCAACGCGTGCTCCACGGTGTCCTGCTCCGAGGCCTGTTCGGCGAGACGCCCGCCCAGCAACGCGAGGGTTTCGCCGGGATCCGTGCGGCGGCCGTAAACCAGCAGGTTCGTCATGGCCCGCAGCTGCCCGTGCAACGGCAGCACGAGCAATACCGCGAGCGCGGCGCTGACGGCCGAGTCGGCCCAACCGGAGAGCACTGCACCGAGTGTCGCAGCGGTAGCGCTCGCGACCGCCACGGCGATCGCCGACACCGCCAGATACGGCAACACAGCGGCAACCGTCGCCCGCAGGCCGAGCAGCCGAAAGCGGACGATCCCGATCCACGCGCAGATGCCGAATACCACTCCGGTCTGTTCCGCGGCCACCCCGAACCACGGCGGCAGGGCTCCCGTCGCGGCGATCACCGCGCAGCCGACGAAGGCGGAGGCGTTCACCCATGCGGCGATCTCCAGCAGCACCAGCGCACTGCGCTGCCCCCCCCGCGAGGCGCGGCGACGTCGGCAGCCGACGTCCACCGCGACCAGTGGGGAGAGGATGACGGTCAACAACAGGCCCGCGAGGAGCACGATGCTCCCGTCGCTGTTCCCATCACCACCGAGCGGCCCGCTGACGCTGCCGGCACCCAGCAGGACGAGCGCGACGACGGAGACGATCAACAGCAGTCGCGCGGTTGGCCCCCGGCGACGGTACGGGAACAGCAGCACGCCTATGGTGAACAGCGCAAACACGGCGACGGCGGCGATCGAGCCGAGGATCAGCTGACCGAAACCACCATCCGAACGCTGATCCAGCGCCAGCACGGACTCGCCGACCGATCCTGCCAGCAACACCCACGCCGCCGGGCTACGGGCATCGTGCTGCGCCAATAGCAGGCCGAGCACACCGATCCCGAGGTACAGCACCGCGGTACCGACCCGCACCCAGGTGCCCACCGAAGCACCGCTCGCTGCGGCGATCACCGCAGCGGCGCCCGCGGTCACCATGGCAGTGACGAGAAGCGCTCGAGCACCCCACGGCGCAGTCCCGCGCACGCCCATATCCGCCGTCCGTTCCGTCCGCCGAAGACACCGGTGTTCGGCGCGCCCGATGCCTGGTGCGCCTCATGCTATTGGCGTCTTGCCAGCAGCGCCGCACCCACGGCAAGTTCGAGGGCCGCCGCTACCACCGGAACGAAGAAGAACGTCGCCAGCATCACCACCGTGAGCAGCGCACCGAGAACACCGATGATCAGGCCACCGCGGCGCAGCACTCCCGCGCGCCGTAAGGCGAAGGCCAGCAGCGTCACCGCGACCAGCAGCAGGGTCCAGGCCACGCCGTTGACGATCGCGCTTGCCGGAGACTTCGCCACCAGCGCCTCGGCCAGGGCACTGGGGCGGTCCGGGTCGGCGACGAGGGTCACGAACGTGCCGAGACCAGAAGCCATCCCAGCGATCCCGCCGACGGTCGCAGCGACCAGCGCTAAGCGCGCGAGGAGGTTGTGCCTGGCGGGGCCAGCGACAGATCGCGACAGACCAACCAGGGCGAGCGCCATGACCACGGACGCCACCGTGGCGATCACCGTGAACGCCCAGATCGCCGCACCGCCAGCCCGGTAGTAGGCGATGGACTCGGCCGGTGTCATCTCCGCCGGCTCCGCGCCCAGCGCACCGTAGAGCAACACGAAGCATACGACCCACATCGGAAACCCGACGAGGGCGAGGAACGCCCATCGGCGGACGGAACCTCGGGGTAGAGCGCGGTCACTGGGAAGGGAGTCGGTCGGTACGGCGGTGGTCATGGCACGAAGCTCCGATCGGTCGACGATGGCGGTCACAACGCCTGCATCGTCTGCCCTTTGAATGTCCCGGTCCCAGGGTCACGGGTCCCGGGAAGCGGGAAGATTCCACCATGCAAAGGCCCCCGATCGGGCTGCTGCGCCTGATCAGGAGCCTTATCGCGGTAGCGGGGAGAGGGCTTGAACCTGACCGCGAACGGACGGCAGCTTGTGTGGTTGGTCCCCCTCGTCGGCTTACGTGAGATGCGCGAGGCTGCGGCGCTGAGTCGCACGGTTGTGTCGCGACCGGTTGGGTTCGTCGTGGCGACCAGCCTCGTCCGATCGCCGGCGCAGGCAACGAGGCTGCCACAATGCGCAGGTCGCGAAGGTTCTGGCGCGCTCGATAAGGAAACCGCTGCCGATTAGAACAGCCCGAGCTGCGGAAGAATCTGCCCGGCTGCGTCAATGATCTCGCGGGCAGACTCAATCGCCTCATAGGCCTCATCGGCGGTGGCATCGTCATACGGCTGCTGCGGATATTCGAGTTCGTTGCGCCGACGCCGCAACGCCCCGAATGGCCGGACGCCCGGCCCGAACTAGGCACGGACAGCCTGCTCCACCGCGTAGTGGCCGCCGTCCGTCGTCGGACGCAGCCCCTGCTGGACGAGCAGCGCGGTCAGCGCCTGGCGGGCGGCGTCATAGGCGAGGACGAAAGCCGAATCGGTATCCCCCGTAACGGCAAGGCGAGCGGTGTTGAGCGTCTTGACGGCCTTGTCCAGCAAGCGCCGTCCATTCGCGGCATCGCCGGTGAGTTGTTGCAATCGCCCATCATGCAGCAGGGCCTCGATGTCTGCTTCGCCCCGCGGCCATCGCGCCATCAGACGTTCACGCCTTCGTCCACGTCACGAAGCGAGAAATGCGGGGAGCCTTTGATCTGTGTGACGAGCGTATCGGACGGTGCCGCCCACTGGCGCACATTGCGTAGCACGGGATTGACCTCCACCCCGAGTCGGCCGTGGACACGGTCCGCGGCGTCATAAACGTCGGACCGGTCGAGCCCGTCGCCCACCACCAACACGTCGATGTCATGAGGCGGCGGACCATCCTCGCCGGCGTACCGCGCGGCCCACGAGCCGAATATGACGATGTCCTCGGCATGCAGGCTCGCGAACTCTTCGGCAACGACGACACGCGGGCCGAAGACGACCTCCAACAGCCGGGTCAGTGAAGGGGCTGCCGGATGGGCCATGTTCGCCCGCAGCATCCGATTGCGGCCAATGCTTCGGCTCCGCAACAACCCCGCCTCCTCCAGGCGATCTACTTCGCGGTGCAGCGTCGAGGGACCGACCGCGAGCCGCTTCGCAAGATCGCTCAAGCCGAATTCCTCGTCGGGATGCAGCAGCAACCATGTCAGCAGTTCGGCTTGGTACCGCGACCGGAAGATCGGCAGCAACGAGGGGCCCTTACTTCGCATAACGCGAATATATATTCGACTGATACGAAGCTCAACAACTCACTGCGCGACCTTTCCCCGTCTTCGGCGTCGCCCATGTCCGCTACGTCATCGAGAACTGCGACGCAGAACCGCCGCGACTCAACGGCGGCAACATCGGCCTGCAGTGGATGGGAGCCGACGAACGTGGTGACGTTCTAGAGATCATGGGACTCGAACTCACCGACGCGCAAGGCGAGCAGTTCCTGCTCATCACGCACGTCATGCCACACCGGTAACGACGAGAAGGGAGCAAATAGTGAAGGCCAAGCGGTACACCGTGACCGGCGTTGGACCTGACGTCGATCTGGCGGTGGAAGACATCCGACTCGCTGACGGCACCCGCCTCACCAATGAAGTCGCAGACAGCCTGGCCGCCGAGATCCGATCCAAGGTCGGTCGGCCCTCCCTGGGCCGAGTCGGCACCCGATCCCCGTCGATCGCATTCCGGCTCCCGGCCGACCTTCGCGACAAAGCCGAAGACCTCGCTGCCCGAGAGGGCAAATCGTTGTCCGCCCTCGCCCGTGAGGCTCTCGAATCACGACTGAAGGCGAGCTGACGGACGCGGCGAGCCCGACCCGGCGCCTATCGAGCCTGGTGCGAGCCTCGTACGTGACACGAACAACGGATTAGCTGCACTTGCAATCGGTGGCGTTACGGTGACGCCGGCCGTCGCGACCGCGATCCGGCCCCATGCGAAAGGCCCCTGATCGGGCTGTTTCGCCTGATCAGGGGCCTTTCGGTGGTAGCGGGGAGAGGATTTGAACCTCTGACCTCTGGGATCAGAGTAGGAATGTTCTAAGTTTCCGCGCGATCTGCGATTTGAAAGCGTCTGACCTTGTCAGATGCTGCTTCCGAAGATCATGTTAGACCGCCTCGATGAGCTGAAATCACGCCGAATCACGTTGAATTCCTGTCATATTCCTGTCACGGAAGCGGTGGCGACCAATGTTCGAACACCGCGAATTCCTGTCACGCCTTCGGCCAAACGGGTTCGAATACGACCCCTTCGTGCGCGTCACACCGATCGGGCGCGGAGGGACTCCTCGGGTGGTGCTCACGCGCCGGGGTTTGGCCGAAGAATCAGCGGCCGGATGCCGGACGGACCCATTGCCACGGCCCACGGCCCAGGCCCGCGCTTGATGATCTCGCGCTTGAGGCGCTCCTCGTGGCGCAGGAAGATCTCCAGCTGCTGCTGCGGCCCGAGATCCTGTTTCGCGCCAATCCACACGGAACGAACACCGTGTTCGTGGTAGGCACGCAGCTCGGCGGGGCGCGTCCTGATGTGGCGTTCGCGGCTGATGACAATGAGCCCGCGTGCGCCGACGATGGGAAGCCAGTCCAGATCATCAGTACCACGCGGGACATCAGGTAGTCGCTCATGCCCCGGGTAGACGATGTCGTCACGCCCGAGACGCTCAAGAAGCTTTCCAAGACCGAGGGCGTTCTCGTCGGTGAAGTACACCGGTGCGGCCCCCGCTGCCATCAGGCGGCGCGCTCGCTACCCGCGATCAACTCGAACCTGAGTGCGGCGTCGACCTGTTCGGGTGTCAAGTCATAAAGGTCGGAAAGCTCGTCACGGCTGGTGCCAGCACGGTAGTCCTCGGCAAGCGCTTCGGTCCGCACATTTCGAATCGCCGGCTGGCCGAAGGCCTTCCGTGGATCCATCAGCACCTCTGGCGTACGCCCATCCGGTCGAAGAACGGCAACGACGCCGTCCGCGTCGTACTCAACCGCAGAGTGGAACCGTTCGGCAGGATCTGTAAGTACCAGTTGACCGCTGCGGACCACCACCAGCTGCAGTTGGCGCTCCAACCCGACTCGCTCTTGCACGACGCGAACCAACTCCTTGCCCTCGACATCGAGAAAGGGCCGGGCGTGCGCCAACGGATACGGGCCAAACTCCTTGCGCAGCAACACGATCGCTGGGCGCAAGCGTTGAACCGGGACATCACGGCTTCGGAACTCGGCCAGCATTCGCGCCTCGACCATCTCGCCCCAGGTCACCGAATCGGAGCCAGTCTGCTCTTCGCGAAGCACAGGCTCGTAGAACCTCGACGCGCGAGAGTATCCCTCCAACCACCGCTTAGCTGTGCCGGAGCGCAAGCCGACGAGGCGGTCTACATCCGCATAGGAGTAGATCGCGCGGTCGAGCATCGAGGCGGCCATGCCACCAATCTTGACACGAGCGCGGCGAATCTCCGCTGAGGTGGGTGCCAATTTCTAGCCGCCTGACCGGATCACCTTCTGGCGCGGGTAGCCAAGTTGCGCGAACGCGTGGAACCCAGCGTCAACGCTGACCACGAGATCGCGCCGTTCACAGCCAACTCTCCGGCGGGGCTGCTGACAACCGCCGTGCCGCCACTCGGTGTAGTCGGCCCGGTCGGTGATGCCGGCCGCCGAGACCGTGTCCGCCTGGGCGGCTGGGATGTCCACGGTGGTCACCGCATCGCCGTGCGGATCGGCCAGGGACAGGGTGACGTTGCGGTCCGGGGTGATGGACGCGGACAGGTCGGCCCCGATGGCTTCGGCGTACCGGGTGGTGGTGCCGGCCGGCCCGCTGGTGTCGAACCAGGCCGGATCATCCGAATCGTCGTGTACCGGCGCGTGACCGCGGTAGTGCCAGCTGCGTCGGTGGTGGTTTGCACCGAACGGCGCTCGGCTGATACGAATCCAGACTCGTCAATCGCGTAGCGCTCCATTAGCCGGTGCTGTCTATAATTTCGACCCGCAGCTTTGGGGTGAGCATTCGGCCGGCGGCATTGTGCACCTACAACACAACCGGTTCCCCTGACGCTAATCCAGTGAGGCACTTGGTATGTCTGTCAAACTTCACTGTCGCCAGCGTCGCTATCGGTTGCTCTTTCCTGATCGCGATTCTTCCCTCGACGTACGATCACCGCTCCAACCACCAGTCCAGCAATGCCGATGGCTAGCCCGGGCCCCCAGATCTTCCACGAAATATCGTCGCCGAGGATTAGGTATGAGGAGAGTGTCGCAATACCGAGCGACGCAATCATCATTGCTTCTAGGTATTTTCCCTTATCTCGTTTCTTCACAGGTGATATCTTGGCCTCCACGATTTCCCGGCCCTCTGGCGGCTCGCCTTGTGCATCATTCTCCCGACGGCTCCATCGGCGCGCAACGATTGCCAGAACTCCAATTCCCGCCAACGCAATGCCAGTACCTGGTCCCCACACCTGAAACGGCGTTTCTCCCGCCAAGCCAATGGAAACAAATACCAGCGCGATGAAGCCAAGAATCGCTGCGGACGCATCGAGCAGTTTATCGACTACTCGATGTTTCATCGCCTGTGTTCCCACGGGTTCCTACTGATCATCGCCCTTGCCCCACTATACCCGGGCCTCGCCGCCGCCTGCCCTCTCAACTTTGCCCATGCAAGACCCCCAAGGCCGCGCCCGCATGCGCCCTTCGTGAACCCAGCCAGGCCGCCGCCGAATGCATCGCTCGTTGCGTAACTTAGAACATCGCGACCGGTCGTGCGGTGACCGAGCACGCGATCGGCGACCGGGTGCGCCGAACACGAAAGAGCTGGACATGCCGAAGTCACCTTGTTCCAGATTCGCCCTTCCGTTGAAACCTCATCATGATTCGACGGATCAATCCGTTCGGCTCGTTGACCGGCCTAAAGAAGACGTGGGGATCAGCGATGATCCACCTGTTACGCGGCAGGTTCGGCGATACCGCGGGAGGATTAATATCGCCGTTAAGGACAGCCTGGGCAATCTGAAGATACTCGTCCCATTCGTAGAGCAAACTTTCCAGATCATCCGCAGCAGTATCCGCACGCCAGGTGTCATCCACGACGAGCCACAAATGCGCTTCGAACTGGTGGCCAAGCACGATTCGAGGTTTTCCGCCTCGAACACTCAGCGAAAACTCGTATCTGGCGTCATGCACGACAGACCCGACCTCAAAGTCCAAACGGTCGGCCCAATCCGCAAGGCGTGTGTTCAGTGCCTCAGCAATGCTGATTATCATCAGTTACTTGGGTCCCCACAGGTGTCGATACGTTCCGCAGCGCCACGCCGCCATCGGCGGCGATGGGCGCGGACAGATCGGTCCCGATACTTTGCGTGAACCCGCTCGCGACCGGTGCCTTCGCACCTTTGTCCCGCACGCCAGGACCGCCATCTCAGCGGGTCTCACCGAGCACACGAATGAGTTTCAAGCACTTTGACATGATCTCAAGCTCGCGATTGTCCATCAGTAGCTCACGCCACTCACCGGTGTCCGTCTCGACGCGAAAATGAGCCTTCCTAAACCCATTCCGCGAGCAATCCAAGAGTTCCATATGCGCACCAGGTACGATCCGAAACGACCGCAGTGCGCTCATCGGGTAAGCCACACCGGCCACGAATTCCTGTTGAGAGACTGGTCCCGACAGCCACCAGGTCTCGCCGTCTGGCAGCACATCGCCGCAGGAGATCGCGATAGAGTGGCGCCGACAGTGGCGTACCACAGTACCGCCGGGTCCTTCAGTCTCTCCTCCACCCATGCCGAAGCCGACTAATAAATATATGAAGAATCTTCCTACAAGTGCCATTAGTGAAGGTTTACAATAAGCAAGTTCGGCCTGCTTCTTGAACATCGCAGGATCCCCTAGCGCCATTGTTTCTGTCGAAGCTGCCAGGCCGCGTGGCCGGCATATCCGGGGGCAGTTACTATATATCTGAAAGCCTTGGGCACGACGTTCTTTTGACTTCCACGAGGAAAGCCCGCAGCCATGCCACCTCTGGCAGCTTTGAGTGCCTGTCCGATCCCCACAGCGCCAATCGTATAGATAAGGTCGGCCGCGTTTGCGCGAACGTTCTTGTAGCCTTGCTGTTGCGACCGGACAGCCCAGGCAGCCCCCTGAGCGACTGCGCAAGCGACCGCAGCTGATGCAATGCATACCCCGAACGCTGCGACGGTCACAATGGTTCCGCGGTTGTTCCATGCCCATTTGGCGCTGATGGTGGCGGCGTGGCGGGCTGCAGTATCTCGTCGAGTCTGCCCTCCGCCGGGCCGGCGTCAACGACCGCCGCCCGGTCGGCGCGTTGGTTCACGCCATGCGTCACACGTTCGCGCCTAGCCGAAGACGGCGCCACGGCCAGCGCCATCATGGCGCTCCTCGGCCACGCCTCGCTGGCCAGCAGCCAGGTGTACATCGACGCCACCACCATCGAACGACGCGAGGCGGCCGCCGCGAACCGAACCTACCGCGCCCTCGACCGGGTTGTCATCGAAGACCCCTCCGGCAGCGGACCTTCCGCGCCGCTCCCCCACACACCCAGCACAACCCTGGAAACGAACTCGACTTGACGATGTCGAATACCGGGTTCACGACCGCATGTTCGAACCCGATTGCCCGATGCGGCTGTGCGTGAACTGCCTTTGCCACGAGCGCACCGCCACGGCCAACGTGTGAGACTCACGTGAAGAAAGCCCAGCCTCGACACCAAGCCAGCGGCTACTCCGCTGCTCCGTCTGAACGCCACGATGCGGGAACGAGTTCAAGACATTTCGAAACGACTTCCAATTCGGTGTTGCCCAGCCGGAACTTCCGTATAGACCCGTCGGACAGTTGAATCTCCACCAGCGCCTTCCTGAATCCATGACGCGAGCAGTCCAATATTCTGATTTCAGCGCCGCGCAGAATGGTTGCCACCGGCTTAGGGTTCAATGTGTCAATTTTCTGTAGTCTGCAAGAATCAGCAGACAAGATCGCCGTGAGGCGAATCGGCGGTTGAACACCCCAGTCCTTAAATCCGCCGATTACTTCGTTTCCTTCGTGGCGCGCGCGCCATATTATTGATCGCACTGGCAACTCACTGGGCGGCGGAGTCAAGGACGCAACCGCGTAAGCAACACTGCGCCCTAATAGGGCAATTATCAAGGGCTTGCAGTAGGTCATACCTTCCATACGGTCAGTCAAATTTGCCCCCTTTCACTAGCGCCAGGCCTTCTTTCGAGCGGCGTAAGCCCAAGCTCCGACAGATCCGGGCGATGTAATGACCGCCGCTCGCACGCCCACCCGAATCCGGCCCAGCACAAGTCGTTGAGATCGTACATGTTGATGGGGTTTTGGGGGTAGGTGTTGACGGTGGTGTTGCCGCCAGGTACCGGGTCGAGCGGGGTGAACTGTCCGGTGACGGGGTTGCGGAGGGGCGCGCTCATCAGGGTGAGTCCGGCGCGAGGCGCTGATTGACGCCCAGTCGCCGGTAGCCGGCGGAGCCTCTGCCGGCGGTGGCGCGACGAAATGGAGAAATGCATTTAAGTACGCGGATGGTAATGCAAAAGGGAGCCGGCAGTTCCTCAACGAGGAAGTCAAATGCGGCCTACAAAGTCACGGGTAGACGGCTTCTCTAGGTCGTAATGAGCTCTTGCTCCCAGTGAGCCAAGGTGCCGTGAAATACCCGAGAGGAAACTATTTCCTTCCCTAAGAGATCAAACGAGAGGTAGACATGACGCCGAAGCAGCCCGCGAACAATTTGAACGCGCGCCTTCTTCTCGCGCAGATTCTTTAATACTTGTATCACCTCCGTATCAGTTAATTCTTCAAAACGAAAATCATCCAGGAAAATTTGCTGAGAATTGACCCGAGGCGCAACCGTGATGTACACGGACCAGCCCCCTCCATCGACCTCGAGGTCCGTGAGGTCATTGTTAAATTGAACCGGTCGCAACTCCACGATAAGGTCTGGGACTTCCCGACGCAGAGTATCAGCAAGCTCTCCAGCTCTGTTCACTTGCCGCCTCGATATGGTCCATAAGCTAGATCGACGTGATGTTGCGACTTTTTAAAACTGATTCGGAAAACTGTCCGAGCCGACTTGGATCCGTCGGCCTTATATACCCTCATACCACTCCAACCGACCTGGATACGAGATCCACGGTTGAATAATCCCGAAACCTTGGCTCCTGATCGAACATCTCCAAACAGTCGGCTGGTGGCACCGATACCTTTTGCCCGGAACGCCCACGCTCCAATTCGAGCAGCAACCTCCGTCCCGCGTACAGCCCACGCCGCAACGCCAACGACCGGCACGAACGATACCGCTGTCAGTGCGATGTCTACTTTGTGGTTCCAGGCCCATTTCCCAGCTGTCTTTGCCGCGCTGCCGACAGCTTTGGCTGCCGTCTTGAGCCAGCTCCACCACATGCCGTTGAGGTCGAACTGGTTGATGGGGTCTTGGGGGTAGACGTAGAGGGTGGTGTTGCCACCAGGTACCGGGTCGAGCGAGGTGAATTGTCCGGTGGCGGGGTTGTAGAGGCGCACGCCCATCAGGGTGAACCCGGCGGTAGCGTCCGTCGCAGAGCGCTCCTTGGCTCCGAGCCACCCGTATCCGGCGACACCTGCCACGGCCCCGACCGCGGCGGGGCTGCTGGAGGTGGCGGCCGCGCCGTATTCGGTGTAGTCGGCCCAGCCGTCGATCCCGGCCGCCGGGGTCGTGTCGGCCTGCGCGGCGGGGATATCCACCGTGGTCACCACGTCACCGTGCGCATCCGGCAGGGACAAGGAGACGGTGCCGTCGGCGGCGATGGCGGCGGACAGGTCCCCGCCTATGCCGGGCGTGTACTGGGTGGTGGATGTTCCGGCCGGTCCGGCCTGCTCGATCCACGCCGGGCTGTCCGTGTCATCGGTGTATCGGCGGGTCGTGGTGGTCGTGCCCGTGGCGTCGGTGGTGGTCTGCACCGACCGGCGCCCCGCCGCGTCCAGCGTGAACGTTGTCGACGTGCCGCCCTGCGTCACGGCCTGCGGTAGATCGTCATCGAAGTACGCCAGCGTGACCGCACCGCCAGCCGGGTTCGGCGCATCCGCCGCCGGGATCGTGGTCTGCCGCCCGAAGGGGTCATACACGTAGCTACCCACACCGCCGGCCCCCGTGGTGGGCCGGTCCGCCGTGTCGTATCCGCCCGCCGTGGTGGTGACGGTGGTGCCGGTGGCGGCGCAGTCGGCCTCGGACCGGTTGGTGGTGGTCCGGCTGGTGCGGCGCCCGTTCTTGTCGAACACGTACGTTCTGGTGGTGCACGACACGGTCGGTCCGCCAGTGACGGATGCGGCCGCGGCGTCCTGCGCGAAGGTCAGCCGGCCGGCGTAGTCGTACTGGTACTCCCGCTGGTAGCTGGTGGCCTGCCCGGCGGCCCATTCGGTGACGTCGTCGATGCTGACCACGCCGTCGCCGTTGTCGTAGGCGGCGCCCTGACCGGACTCCTCGAACCGCACCCGGCCGGCACCGTCGTTCGTCAGCGTCCAGGCGAGCCAGGGCTGGTCCTCAATCGGGGTGCCGGGCACGTAGCTGATCTCGTGAGTCACCGGGTCCTCGATCGCCGTGACCGGGGTGACCTGCCCCAAATATTGCAGGCCGACCAACTGTCCACCCTCATCGAAGCTCGCCACCCGGGTGATCCGCCCGGGCAGGGTTTGCCGGGACAGGTTGCCGTCCGCGTCGTACTGCGCCCCGTACGTCAGCGACCCGGCGGTGCCGCCGCGGGTGACGGTCATCGAGGTGACCAGGCCGCGCCGCTCACCTGCGCCACCAGAATCCGTGCCGTCGTAGCCGTAGCTGGTGCTGCCTTTCGCGTCGGTGACGGATTGGACCCGGCCGGCCGCGTCGTGGAGGTCTTCGCCCTCGATCTGCCAGCCGATCCAGCCCCGGACAGTGCCGATCTGGTCGTATCCGGTTTCGGTGCTGTATTCGACGACGGCATCGAACTGACGCAGGACGTCGACACTGCCGTCGAACGGGCGTCGAATGTCGACAGAGGTCTCGATGCGCGCGGGATCGATGGAGTCGTCCATGAACCCGAGTCTGCCCCTTGCCTCCGACCGTCTCAACGGAACGGGAGGTAGGCGATCTGGTTGTTCCACTCCTCGGCGTCGCTGGCGACCGCGATTGCTGCGATCTCGTCGATGGCTTGCGCGATGGACAGGCTTGAACGTAAGGGGATGACGCCGGGCATCGGCAGCCCGGCGGCGAGTCGCTCGCCCGCGAACCTCGGGATTGTCTTGAGATCGTGGCTGATCAGGATGCGGCCCTCGTCGGCCCTCCACTGCAGGATCTCAGGATCACTAACAGTACGGAGCCCAACATCCTGCACCCGGAGGACGTCGATGTCGTCGACTCGGCGACGCAATCCCAGGACGAGATCGGAGTCGATGTTCTCGTCGGCCAGGAACCGCGGGCTCACGTCCCCAACCGGTCCAGCAGCTTGGCGCGCAGTCCATGGCGGAGCGGGTACTCGGCCTCGATCTGTTCTTGGATCTCGGCGCCGTCGCGTTCCTGCTCGGCGAGGTAAGCCTCGACCTCGGCGCGATGGCGCAGGTAGTAGGTGAAGATCGCGTACACGTCGCCCAGAGACACAGTCTCGTACGAGTCATGGACAGCCTCCGGGGTCTTACCCCGCTTGAAGGCGGCTACCAGGACGTCAAGCGGGATGCGGGTACCGGGCACCATGAGCCGGCCAGCCTGGTCTCGGACCAGCGGCACGGGCTCGGGCTCAATCACTGCAGCAGTCAGCGCAGCACACCTCCTCGTTCTCCTAGGGTACCGGCGCGCCCGTCGCGCAGCGCTGTTTTCCAGGTCGTCCTGCCGAGCGGAATGATGGCGGCGCCGGCCGTCGCGACCGCGATCTGGCCCCATGCGAAAGGCCCCTGATCGGGCTGTTTCGCCTGATCAGGGGCCTTCCGGTGGTAGCGGGGAGAGGATTTGAACCTCTGACCTCTGGGTTATGAGCCCAGCGAGCTACCGAGCTGCTCCACCCCGCGTCGACTCTGCCAGTGTAGCAGGCTTCGCGGGGCGGCGGTGCCGGCCGTAAGCGGCGCCGGGCAGTGATCGGCGGCGGCAGCCGCGAACAGCGTCATACCCGATCGATAGCGCGCCCGATGGAACGCGGCGGCTAGAACCGCATGGACACGGCGAGCCGGCCGGCGCCGTACGCCGGGATATCGATCACCAGATCAATGCGATGCCCGAGCGCGTACAGCAGTTGGATCGCGTCGGCCGGTGCGGTATTGATCGGCCGGTAGGTCCGCTCCAGCCGCAGGTGCCGATTGCCCGGGATGTGAAAGACCGTGGCCAGCACGTTGCTGACCTCGTTCAGATTCTCCAGCAGGTTCTCCGGCAGATACTGATCCGCGATGGCAGCCCTCGCGCCGCGCGCCGGCACCAGTGCGACCGCTGAGCCGACGTGGGCCGCGGCCGGCAGGTCCCAGCCCGCCACCGCGCCCAACGCACGCGAATCGTCGATGTACAGCGCAAGCGCGCCACCGATGGCGTCCGCGGGCGCGAGCGCATCCGCCGGGAACACAGCGACCTCGCGGCCGAGAAGCCCGTCAAGAACGTCCTTGATCAGCTTGGTGGGCGGAAGGTTGGTCATCGATGAGGTTCTCCGTAACTGTCGAGTTACCGACAGTTACCGACTTTAGGCGACGAACTCACCTAGGACGTCACGGAAGATCTCGGCGGTGAACGGTTTCGCGATCAAGAACGCCGCGCCCGCGGATGCCGCCTCGGCCCGCATGGCGTCCGATCCTTCGGAGGTGACGAAACCGAACAGCACCGTCGACCCGGCCGCGCGGATGGCCCGGAGCGACTCGATACCCGTCATCTCCGGCATGTTCCAATCCGACAGCACCAGGTCCGGTTCCTCGGCCATGACGACGTTGAACGCCTGCCGGCCATCGGCGGCCTCGACGACATCGGAGACATCGAAGCCCGCCTGGCGGAGCGTCCGCACCACGATCCGCCGCATCACCGTCGAGTCATCGGCGACGAGCACTCGCATGGTCCTACCGTCCCTTCACATGGTCCGCCGTCCGCTCGCCGCGGCACCGCTCCCACACCGACACGTCGACCGGTTGCCCGTTCCACAGGGCATGGACGGTCACCACTTCGCGGGCGTCCGGGTAGATCAGCGCCGACGCATCGAGCACCACCTGGGGCAGGGAAAGCGTGGCCGGGAGACCGACCATGCCCTTGACACCCCCACCGACCATATTCGCGATCTCGCCGAGGGCGTCGGCGACCTCCGCGGTCGACACGTCGTCGTCGGCTGCCCGGAACAGGTTCGCGGCGATCTTTCGCGCGCAGTCCTGTCCGGCGACGATCGTCAGATGCCCGGCCCACTCACCGCTGATCGACACGGACGCGACCATCGCCGGGCCGGCCGCGCCTTCGTCCCGGTCGCCGTCCGAACTGCCCGCGCGCTCGCCGGGCGACGCGACGCCGGGCGTCGCGACGATGGCACCGTCGATGAACGACGACCACACCTCACCGACGATCTCGCCGAGCTCCACCGGAGTCGGCAATACCGGGCCGATCCTCTCCGCCACCAGCCCTGCCATGTGTCCTGCCATGGGTCACACTCCTGCCGTCACGCGTTCGGGGTCCAGCAAACCCAAAAGTTCCAGCTTCTCCGCCACCGCATCCGGGGTGAACGGCTTGATGAGGTACTCGTGCGCCCCGGCCGCGAGTGCGCGCACCACTTTGCTCTGGTCGCTCTCGGTGCTGACCATCATCAGGGTCACGTCGTCGTACCGGGGGTCGCTGCGGACAGCCTGGATGAACTCCAGACCGTCCATCTCCGGCATGATCCAGTCGATGAGCGCGACGTCGAAGCGGTGGTCCGCCGCGTCCATCTTGTCGAGGGCATCGCGGCCGTGTTCGGCGAGCGTCGCCTCGAATCCCAGGCTCGTGACGATGCGCTTCAAGATCATGCGCATGGCCGACGAATCGTCGATCACAATGGCGTGCATGTGTCAGATCCTTCCGCTCAGCTGCAACGACGGACCGGATGGCGGGGTGGACGAGGGCCGTGCGGACGGAACCGACGGCGACCGTGCGGACGGAACCGACGGTCGCCCGGAAGCCTGCCCGGTAGGCGGCCGAGATGCCGAACCGAACGCCGAACCAGATACCGGCCGATAGGCAGACATATCGCCCATCCGGACCAGCTCGAACCCGTCATCGATCCCTCGAGCCGTCTCGGCGGTCCCGAGGACGAGCCAGCCGCCCGGGGCCATGACCTGGCGCACGCGCCGCAGGGTCGTCTGCTTCGTCGGCGTATCGAAATAAATCAACACGTTGCGCAAGAACACCACATCGAACGCCGGCAGCCCGGGCGGGAACGGCGCCGCGAGGTTCAGCTCGCGGAACTGGATGTTGCGCTGCAGCTCCGGGCTCACCTGCCAACCGGTGCCGGCCCGCTGGAAGTACTGCACCAGGTAGCGGGCCGGCAGCCCACGGTTGACCTCCATCTGCGTGTACCGCCCCTGCCGCGCCCGTTCCAGCACCCCGCGCGCGATGTCGGTGCCGATGATCTCGAAACGGCGAGCCGGTCCGAGCTCCTCGATCAGCAGCATCGCCAGGCTGTACGCCTCCTGGCCGGTCGATGCCGCCGCGGACCAGATCCGGAGCGGCCGATGCGCCATGCGGTCGGCCAGCAGCCGCGGCAACATGTCGCGCCGGAACGACGCGAACACCGTCGCGTCCCGGAACCAGGACGTCTCGTTCGTGGTGAGCGCCTCCACGATCGCGCGCCGCTCGGCAAGGCTGGTCGGTCGCTGGGCCGCCCGGATATACGCGTCGACGCCAGCCAGGCCGGCGGCCCGGGCCAGCGGCAGCAGGCGCGCCTCGACCAGGTACTCCTTGCCGGGTGGCAGCACGATCGCCGACTCCCGCCGCACCAGGTCGCTGACCCAGGTGAATTCGGACGGACCGACCCCCATCACGCTACCCCCGCCGCGGGACGGCTGGCCGGCCGCGCCGCCCGGAACCGCTCGGCGAGAAACGGCCCGACCCGCTCCAGCCCGATGATCACGTCGGCGAGCCCCGCTTCCGCGACGGCGCCCGGCATCCCCCATACGACGGAACTCGCCTGGTCCTGGGCCACGATGAGCGACCCGTCCGCCGCCATCCGGGCACACCCCGCCCGGCCGTCGTGTCCCATCCCGGTGAGGATCACCCCGATCGCGCTGCCCGGATACACCGTCGCGACGGACCGGAACAGCACGTCGACGGACGGGCGTGAGTAGTTCTCCGGCTCCCCGTCGTGCAGGCAGGTGACGACGGCCGTGCCTCGGCGCCGTATCTCGAGGTGCCGGCCGCCGGGGGCGAGGTACATTACGCCCGGCGCGAGCTGCTGACCGTCCTCCGCTTCGACCACGTCGACCGGGCCGATCCGGGACAGCCGCTGCGCGAGCGTGGCGGTGAAAACCGGCGGCATGTGCTGCACCGCGACGATGGGCAGCGTGGGGCGCTGCGTGATCGATCCGAGCACCCGAGCCAATGCGTCCGGGCCGCCGGTCGACGATCCGATCGCGACGATCTGCGTAGGACGCGCGCTCGTCGTCCGCTTTTCCCGCGGGGATGACGAGTATGACGCTGTTCGCGGCGCCGGCGCCGTGAGCGGCGGCTGCTGCTCACGGGCGAAGGGCCGCGGCCGAGTGGTGAGCGCACGGATCCGCGGGACCAGCTGATCGCGCAGATCGGTCAACGAGTCGTCCAGACTGGCCGAGTGGGCGGGCTTCGTGACGTAGTCACGCGCACCGGCGGCGAGCGCGTCGAGCGTGATCGCGGCGCCCCGGTGCGTGAGCGTCGAGACCATGAGGACCGGCAAACGCGGGAAACGGCGGTGTATCTCGCGCATGGCCGTGAGTCCGTCCATCACCGGCATCTCGATGTCGAGCGTCAGCAGATCGGGGCTCAGCTCGGCGATCTTGGCGATGGCCTGCTCACCGTCATGCGCCAGGCCGACGACACGGATGTCGGGCGTGTCGTTCAGCACACCGGACACCAACCGGCGGACCAGCGCGGAGTCGTCCGCTACCACTACGGAGATCATCGAGCGGGTGTCCTTGGGTTCGCGAGCATGGGCAGCGGTCAGGCAGCGAGTGATGTGACCTTGCCCGTCCTATCGGCCGATAGGCGGGCAAGTTCATCGATCGGCGAACCGGTGCCGCCGCCGGTCATCGAGTCAGGTCGCTACCGCGGCATCGACGTCGAGACTGAGCAGCAGTTGGCCATCGAGCTTGTACGCTCCGGACACCAGCTCGCGGACGGCTCCGACGAGGGTGTCGGGCGGCGGCTCGAACTGGTCGTCGGTGACGTCGACCACCCCGCCGATCCGGTCGACCAGCAGCGCCACCGACTCCCCGCCGGCGAACACCACGACGAGCATCGATTCGGCGGACCGGCGACCGGTCGGGACCAGGCGCGGATGGAGGTCGATCGTGGTCACCACCTGCCCGCGCAGATTGATCAGCCCGGCGACCGTGGGCGGCGCCAGCGGTACCCGCGTGATGCTCTGCTCGCGGAGCACCTCGCGCACCCGTGTCACCTCGATGCCGTAGAGCGACGATCCGAGCCAGAACGTCGCGTACTGCTTGCCGGTCGCCGTCATCGGGTCATCCCCACCAGGTCGCCGTGCCCTTCGGTCGCCGGATCGCTGACGCCGAACGGCGCGTCGTCGGCTCCGGCGCGGGCCCGCGGAACGGCCCCGGCCGCGGCTGGTACGCCAGCCGTGGCTTGGGCGCGCACGGCTGAGAAGAACGCCGGATCGGCGGCGGCGATGGCCCGTTCGACATCCAGCAGCCCGACAACCCGACCGTGCACCACGACGGATCCGACGAAGCCGCGGTCGTCGACCTCGCTGCGATCAGCCGTCTGGTGTTCGACGATGTCGATGATGTCGCCCATGACGATCGCGACACTGTGACCGGCCTGCGAATACACGGCGACCGGCAGTTCGGCGGGCGAGCGCTCCGAGAAGATGCCGAGATGACGATCCAAACGGACGAGCGGAATGATCGTGCCGCGGTACTGCACCACCTCGCGCGTCCCGACGGTTTCTACGTCCCGGGCGGAGATCATCTCCAGGCGGGTGATCATGGACATGGGGATCGCCACCTGGCTGCCGTCGCCCACGCCGGCAATGAGCAGCCGTTCCGTCTCGGCCCCAGCAGCGGACTCAGCATCGGCCCCAGCAGCGGCCGCAGCATCGTTCCCAGCGGAGGTGGAGCGCTGCGCGGCACGCTCCGCCGCATCGGCACGCAGCACCCGTCGGGCGATGTTCTGCACATCGAGGATCAGCGCGACCGTACCGTCTCCGAGGATCGTCGCGCCGGAATAGACGCCGATGCTCTTCAACCGCGGGCTCAGCGCCTTGACGACGATCTCCTCGGTGTTCAGGACCCGGTCGACCAGCAGCCCGAACCGGCGGCTGCCCGCCTGGAGGACGACGATCACCTGGCTCGCCTCGCTCTCAGGCGCACCGAAAGTGTCGGCGCCGGAAAGGATGTCGGAGAGTGCAACGAGCGGGAGCAGGGCACCACGGAGCCGGTAGACCGGCGCCCCGCCCACGGTCTCGATCTGCGATGCGGGCTGCACGGCATCCAGCGCGACCAGCTCCAGCAGGCTCGCCTGGGCGACGGCGTAGCGACCCGTCCCGCACTCGACCGTCAGCGCGGGAACGATCGCGAGGGTGAGCGGCACGCGCATCCGGCAGACGGTGCCCTCGCCGACGGTCGACTCGAGTTCAATGGCGCCACCGATCGCTGCCAGGTTGGTCTTGACGACGTCCATGCCGACGCCACGGCCGGACACGTTCGTCACTTGCACGGCGGTGGAGAACCCGGGCTCGAAGACGAGTTGCAGGATCTCGGCGACGGAATGGTGCGCGAGCTCGGCGGGTGTGCGCAGGCCCCGCTCGATCGCGGTGGCCGCAATCTTCACCGGATCGATGCCCGCACCGTCGTCGGCGACCTCGATCACGACGTGCCCGCTGTTGTGGTAGGCGCGAAGACTCAGCGTGCCCTCCCGCGATTTGCCGGCCGCCTCCCTCGCCTCGGGTGCCTCGATCCCGTGGTCGATGCAGTTGCGGACCAGGTGGGTCAGCGGGTCCTTGATCGCCTCGAGGAGCGCGCGGTCGAGCTCGGTGTCCTGCCCCGACATCGTGAGCCGCACCTGGCGACCGCATTGTGCGCCGAGATCCCGCACCATCCGGGGCAGTTTCGACCAGATGTGGTCGATGGGCTGCATCCGGGTCCTCATGATGCTCTCTTGGATGTCGGCGGTGATCACGTTGAGCCGCTGCGCAGCCCGGGAGAGCGCCGGGTCGGCCAGCTCTCCGACACCACGCAGCAGCTGGTTACGAGTGAGCACCAGTTCGCCGGCGAGCTGCATCAGCGCGTCGAGCAGGTCGACGTCGACTCGCAGCGAGCTTTTGGCCGCCGACCGTGTGGGCCCCGCTGATGTCGACGCAGCCGGTTTCGACGGCGCAGCAGCTGGTTTCGACGATGCCATGGCCGGCGCCAGGGCAGGTTTCGGCGGCGCCGCCGGTTCCGGCAATTCGGCGGATGACGACTCCTGGGTGGGCACGGGTTCTACGGACGAGGCCCCGGGACGAACAGCGTCATCCTCGCTTCCCACCCCGGTCGAACCGGCGGGAACCTCCGTGGCGGGCGGCTCCGGCACCCGGTCGGCCGCCACCTGCGCCTGGATCTGTTCCATGACGGCGTCGATCTCGACATCGCCCTCGGCGCCGGTCGCTTCGATGGACGTCAGCAATGCCCGGACAACGTCCACCAGGGCCAGCAGCGCGTCGGCGGTGGCGGTCGTCATCTGCTGCTGACCGTCACGCAGCCGGACGAGCAGCGACTCGCCGGTGTGGGTCACCTTCTCGAGTCGGCCGAAGGCCAGGAAACCGCTGGTGCCCTTGATGGTGTGGATGGTGCGGAATGCGCTGGCGAGCCGCTCGCGTGAGTCCGGCGTGGCCTCCAGGGCCAAGAGATCCTGGTCGAGTTGGTCCAGGTTCTCCGAGCTCTCGACCAGGAACTCCTGGACGATCTCGTCCATGTCGTCCATGAGGTCTCCTTGCGCACAGCGGACACCTCAAGGATCGGCACGGCTGATGCTTTGATGAGCTGCGCTCCGGTCAGCCTCCGGACGATGTGGTGCCCGATCCGCCCGTTGTCGATCCCGCCGCGGTGGTCGCCGTCGGGCCGGCTACCTCGAGATAGGTCTGCACTGCGGCATACAGTTTTTCGGTCGCCGAACCGATAGCGGCGAGGTCGCCGGACTGCTTGGCCGTGCTCAGTTCCTGCTCGGCCTGCCGCATCGCCGCCAGGGCCTGGGCCGCGTCGGGCAGCGGGCCCCCGCTCGTCGATGTCGGTCCGGTGCTGCCGCTGACGCTCGGCGGCGTGCTGACCACACCTGATTTGGTGGACGGCGGCGAACTCGACGACGTGGTGGACGAGGTGCCGCCCGATGCCCCGTTGACCGCGGACAGATCCGCGGGAGAGGCATTGTCCAGCGCCGCTGCAAGGGATGGCCCCATACCGACCTGGCCGTTGTACCACACCAGCACCTGGCCGAGCTGCGGGTAGGAGTTCGCCGAAACTCCTTGCAGATACAGGGGTTCCACGAAGAGCAGACCCTTGTCTGTGGGCAGCGTCAGCAGGTTCCCGGTCAGGATCTGCGACCGGCTCGCGGTAGTTCGCGTCGTGATGTAGTTGGCGATGTTCGTGTTCGAGTTGAACAGCTGCTGGATCAGCACCGGTCCCGGCGTCTGTGTATCGACCGGCAACTGCTGCACGGTGATCTTGCCGTAGTTGTCCGGGTCGCCGTTCGCCGTGATGTACGCCGAGATGTACTCACGTTGGAACCACGTCATAGCGGTCGTCAGCATGAACTGCGGCTTAGTCGTCCCCGGCATCGCGATCTCGAGGTAGTACGGCGGCTGGGCGGCCGTCACATTGCTCTCGGTCGGATCGTTGGGCACCTTCCAGAAGTTGGACCCCTGGTAGAACTCGGTGGGGTTCGAGACGTAGTACTTGCCGATCAGACCGCGCTGCACCTCGAACAGGTCCTCCGGGTAACGGAAGTGCGCACGAAGGTCCGGCGTGATCGCGCTCTCCGGCTTGATGAGCCCGGGGAACACGCCTTCCCACGCCTTGAGCACGGGATCGTTGTCCTGCACCTGGTACAGGCTGACGGTCCCGTCATACGCGTCGACCACGGCCTTGACGGAGTTTCGGATGTACGAGACCTGTGTGTTTGTCTGGAGTGTCGCGTTGGCGCCGGTCTGCTGCGAGTTGGTGGTCGCTTCGGAGAGCGTCACGGTCTGCGCATACGGGAAATTCTGCGCCGTGGTGTAGGCGTCGACGATCCACACGATCCTGCCGTCCACGACGGCGGGATAGGGGCGGGTGTCCACCGTCAGGAACGGAGCCGCCTTCTCCACGCGCACCCGCGGGTCACGGTTGTACAGGATCTTCGAGTCGGAGTTGATCTCGGACGAGAACAGGAAGTTCGCCTCACCGTACTGGGTGGCGAAGATCAGCCGGTTGATGAAACTGCCGACGGGCACACCGCCGGTGCCCTGGTAGGTGTACTGGGTGGTGTCTGTGTCGTACTCGCGCGGCGAGGCCCCGTCCGGGGCGCCGACGATGGCGTAGTCCGGCGCCAACGCACCGAAGTAGATCCGCGGCTGGGACACCGGGATCCCACCCTTCGGATTCGCCACATCGGAGACCTCGAACACCGGATATCCGTCGACGAGTTGATTGGCGGGCGCGGCCACGAACCCGTCACCGTGCGTGTAGACGAGGTGCTGGTTGATCCAGCCCTGCTGGCCCTCCTGGAAGTTCGCGACATCGATCTCGCGCGCCGCGACGATGTAGTCCTGCTCCTTGCCGTTCGTCTGATACCGGTCGACCGATAGCTGACCCGCGAAGCCGTAGAAGTTCCGGAGCTGCTCCCGCTGCGTGAACGTGTCGGAGAGCAGGTTCGGGTCCAGTAGCCGGGCATTGTTGACAGTGCCGGGCTCCTCGGCCGCCAGTTGCGCGGGATTGACGCCCTTCTTGTCGGCGGTGTAGTTGACGAACTGCACCTTGTCGGTACCGATCCCGTACGCCTGCCGCGTCGCGGCGATGTTCCGCTCGATGTAGGGGACCTCGCGGGTGATGGCGCTCGGCTCCACCACAACCTTCTGCAGGATCAGCGGCCAGATCCCGCCGACCACCGCGCTGGACAGGACCAGCAGGATGAGCGCGATCACCGGCAGCTTGATCGACTTCAATATCCCGCCGACGATGAACCCGATGGCGCAGATCGCGGCGATGCACATCAGGATGATCTTGGCAGCGAGCACGGCGTGCACGTCCGTGTAGGACGCTCCGGTGAAGATCCCGCTCCGGTTGGAGAACAGCAGGTCGTACCGATCGAACCAGTACTGCACCGCCTTGATCAGCACGAACACGCCGACCAGCAGCGAGAGCTGCAGGGCGGCCTGCGAGGTGACCTTCCGGTGTTTGCCCGCCGAGAGCCGGATACCGCCGAAGACGTATTGCGTCACGAGAACGCTGATGAAGGCCAGCACCGTCGCCGTGAACAGCCAGGAGATGATCATCTGGATCATCGGCAGCCGGAACATGTAGAACCCGACATCGTGCCCGAACTCCGGGTCGGTGATGCCGAAGTTCCCGCCGTGCATCCACAGCTGCACCGTCTGCCAGGATCCCTGCGCCGACGCACCGCAGATCAGCCCCACCACCACGGCGATCCCGATCGCGAAGAGCTTCGGCCGCGCCGTCACGATCACCCGATACGGCGCGAGCGGATCGATCTCGTTGCTGGGCAGGAAGACCGGACGGCTGCGATATGCCATCAGCAGCGAGAGCCAGATCACCAGCCCGATGCCGACGCCCGCGATGAAGAAGAGCACCACCCGCGTGCCCAACTGCGTGGTGAAGACGCCGGTCTGCTTGATCTCGCGGAACCACGCGTAGTCGACATAGATGCCGACGAACTGGTACCACAGCACCACCACCACGATCAGCGCGACGATCGCGATCAGCACGCGCTTCGCTCGCGGTGAAAGTACGGGCATGCCAGCTGGCGACGGCGTGGCCACGGGGGCGCTCCTTCGGAGGCTCGGGCGGCAGTGCCGCCGGGAGGCCGCAAGCGTGGCTCGCAACCGGACGAGGTCACGCGGGCGATCGGACCGACCCCCGCGTCAGCTCAACTCTAGCCAGCGCCGGAAAGTTCCCGTGCTCACGGCCGAGGCATCGAGCGCGGCACGATCCGGATGCGCGCGTGCGGCGCCGCCCGACGCGCGTGGCAGGATCGTGAGCCGTGAGCCAGTCCCCCGCCGCCGATCCGCTCGGCGCGGCATTACGTGCCGCGGTCGCGGAGGCCGAGCAGTTCGTCGACGCAGCCGGCTGGAACACTCCCCGGCAGCTGTTCGCGCTCGTGCGCACGGACGAGCTATTGGCGCACGAGCCCGGGCTCATCGGCCAGATCGGCCCCGGCGACGACGATGGGGACGGGACTGGCGGGGCTGGCGTGACACCGCCCGAATACACCAGCATCGAGCAGGGCCAGCTTCCGGGCGAGACGGTCGCCGACGCGCTGGCGACGATCGCCTGGCCGGACGAGATCGCCGGGTGCATCCTGGTTCTCGAAATCATGGTCGATTCGGGCGACGCACTCGCCGAGGGCCGCATGGCTGTCGGCGTGATGCGCGATCGGGCGGGCGGCGCGTGCGCACTTCGCTGGCGGCACGCCCCGCATGGACCGGTGACCTACAGTCCGGACCTCGCGCCGGACCTCATTACCGCGCTGCACGCGACGTTCGAGCCGTAGCGGCCGGGCACGGCGACGGCAGGGCGGCGGCGCGGAATGCCTCGTCCGCCGGGAAGTATCGAGTATGACGCTGTTCGGCGGCAAGCGCGGTTGCTCCGATCCGAGCTGCTCAGCACCCCGGCGGTGTGCCGCCGCGCGCGATCGTCTTGACCGCCGCCAGGGCGTCGTCGAGCGTGGAGACCTTGACCAGCGTGAGCCCGTCCGGCACGGCCGTGAGCGCCTCCGCGCAGTTGTCCGCGGGCACCAGCATGTACTGCGCCCCGGCGGCGCGCGCGGTCGCTTCCTTGAACGTGATTCCCCCGATCGCACCGACGGTGCCGTCCAGTTCGATCGTTCCGGTGCCGGCGATGAACTTGCCGCCGGTGAGGTCTCCATCCGTGAGCCGGTCGATGATGCCGAGCGTGAACATGAGCCCCGCGGACGGCCCGCCGATGTCCTCCAGCGAGATGTGAATGGTGAACGGTGCGACCGGTCGTTCCGCGACCCCGACACCGAGGAAGCCCTGCGGCCCGACGCTCGAATTGGCGCCCAGCGCCACGGATATCGTCATAGGCGATCCGTCGCGGTCGACGGTCACCGCCACCTTCTGTCGGGGGTGGGTGGTAGCCATGATCGACTTCAATGACGCATAGTCCGTCACCGGGTGCCCGTCGACGGCGGTGATGCGGTCCTGCGGTTTGAGCAGATTCCAGCTGGGCGAACCCTTCTCGATGCTTCCGACGTAGACGATGTTGGGGTATCCGAGGTACCGCAGCGCCTCGATCTCCGCGGTCGACTGCGAATCGCGGAACATCTGCACGTTCTCCTCGGTGACCTGCTCCGCACTCTTGCCCGGCGGGTAGTACTCGTCGCGGGGCGCGAACTGGAACCTCCCGGACGCCCACATGGTGGCCGCCTCGATCAGCGGAATCTGGTCGACGATGCGAATGGTCAGCATGTTGAGATGGCCGCTCGGCTGCTCGGATGCCGCCGCCGGTATGTCCTTGCCGGTGAAGGTGATCACCTCGCGGCCCTGACCGGAGGCGATCGTGTTGTACGTCGACCCGGTGCCGAGGGCGACGAACGGGATCGGAACCGCGCTGGCGAGCACCAGCAGGATCGCACCGATGCCACCACCGACCATGAGCGTCCGCGCGCGGCGCGACGGCCGTCTGCGCGGGGAAACCCGCGGCGCTTCTTCCGGCCCTGCGGCGGCATCCTGCTCCGCGCGCGGTGCCGGCTCCGCGGTGTCGTCTGGCCGCGCGGCATCCGGCTCGGCATACTGCTCTGCGGTATCCGGCTGCGGATCAAGCGGGGAATCGTGCGCGTCGGCCACGTCCGCAGAGCCTACGGGGCGATCATGTGGCAGTGTCGTGCCGGTCGTGCCGGGCGTGCGGGAGGCACCGCCGGTCCGGACTTCTGCCGGCCGCGCCACGCGGCGTGCCACCGCCCCGGCCGGAATGTCAGTACCGTGAATGCCATGAGCAACCAGCCGTTCGGATTCTCCATTCCCGGCGACGACGACCCAGCCGGTGCCCACGATCCGGCGACCGGCCCGAGCTCCTTCGATCTGAGCCAACTGGGGTCGATGCTCTCGCAGCTCGGGCAGATGATGTCGCAGGCGGGCGCGAAAGGCCAGACGGGGCCGGTGAACTACGACCTGGCCCGGCAGATGGCGATGTCCCAGGTTCCCGCATCGCACCCGGTCGCCTCCGTCGATCTGGGCGCGGTCCGCGATGCGATGGCGCTGGCCGAGGTGTGGCTCGACGGTGTGACGGCGTTCCCCATCGGGGCGACGACGGTGACCGCCTGGACGCCGCGCGAATGGATCGACAAGACCATGCCGGTGTGGGAACGGTTGGCCTCGCCGATCGCCGAACGTGTCTCGCAGGCGTGGGTCGAGGGGTTGCCCGACGAGGCGCGCGCCCAAGCCGGGCCGCTGCTGGCGATGATGGGGTCGATGGGCGGCATGGCGTTCGGCAGCCAGCTGGGACAGGGGCTGGCGCAGCTCGCCGTCGAGGTGCTCACGAGCACGGATATCGGCCTGCCGCTGGGGCCCGAGGGGACGGCCGCGCTGCTGCCCCGCGCCATGGCGGAGCTCAGCGCCAGCCTCGATGTCCCGGAGGACCAGGTCCGCCTCTACCTCGCCGCTCGCGAGGCCGCGCACCACCGCTTGTTCCGCCACGTGCCGTGGCTCAGCGACCGGATCGTGGAGCTGATTTCGGCCTATGCCGGCGCGATCACGGTGGACTTCTCCGCCATGGAGGAGCTCGCATCCTCCATCGATCTGTCGAATCCGGCGTCGGTCGAATCCGCGCTCAGCAAGGGCATGTTCGAGCCGAGCGCCACCGTCGGCCAGCAGCGGGCGTTAACCACGTTGGAGACGCTGCTCGCCCTGGTAGAGGGCTGGGTGGACGCGGTCGTCGCGGATGCGGTGGGCGCACGACTGCCGGGTGCCGATGCCCTGCACGAGACGATGCGTCGGCGACGGGCGACCGGCGGCCCGGCGGAACAGACGTTCGCCACGCTGATCGGACTGCAGTTGCGCCCACGGCGGCTGCGCGCGGCCGCCGACCTGTGGCGCGGCCTGAAGGCGTCCCGCGGGATCAACGGCCGGGACGCGCTCTGGGCACACCCCGACCTGTTACCGGCGACGGCCGACCTCGACGACCCGGCCGCATTCATCGCTCGCGACCGGGAGTTCGCGGAGTTGCTCGCGGACGCGGGCGACTGGGGCGACGGCACGTCGGTGGACGACAAGGACGGTGTCGGCTCAGACGCTGGCGGCCCCGCCGGCACGGATGACGCTGACTCGGACGCGGACGGCCCCCAGGACGCGGACGGCGCTGGCTCGGATGCGGGCGGCACCGCGGGCTGAGCCGGCGTCCGCCGCCCGGATGCCGCTGGCGCGCGACTCCTCCGCCGCTCCGCTGCCGCTATTCCGCGCTCGACCGCTGCCAGATGTTGATGCCGGACTCCACCGCGTGCTTGTCGATGGCGGCCAGTTCACTCTCGCTGAACGCCAGATTGTCGACGGCCGCGACGTTCGCCTCCAGCTGCGCCACCGATGACGCGCCGATCAATACCGACGTCATCCGCTGATCGCGCAGCGCCCACGCGAGAGCCATCTGCGCGAGGCTCTGACCCCGGGCGGCCGCCAGGTCGTTGAGGGCGCGAACATGGGCGAGCGCATCCTCGGTGAGCAGGTGCGGGTCGAGGGACCGGCCCTTGGACGCCCGCGACCCCTCCGGAATCCCGTGCAGATAACGGTCCGTGAGCATGCCCTGGGCGAGCGGCGAGAACGCGATGCATCCCACGCCCAGCTCACCGAGCGTGTCCAACAGGCCGTCCTCGATCCAGCGGTTGAGCATGGAGTACGACGGCTGGTGGATCAGCAGCGGGGTGCCCATGTCCGCGAGGATCTGCGCCGCCCGCCGGGTGCGCTCCGGCGAATATGACGAGATTCCCGCGTACAGCGCCTTCCCGGACTGCACGGCCGTGTGCAATGCGCCCATGGTCTCTTCGAGCGGCGTGTCCGGATCCGCGCGGTGTGAATAGAAGATGTCCACGTAGTCCAGGCCCATCCTCGCCAACGACTGGTCGAGCGAGGCGAGCATGTACTTCCGCGAACCCCACTCGCCGTAGGGGCCCGGCCACATGTCGTAGCCCGCCTTGGTCGAGATCACCAGCTCGTCGCGGTACGGCCGGAAATCATCCCGCATATGACGCCCGAAGTTCGTCTCGGCGCTGCCGTACGGCGGACCGTAGTTGTTCGCCAGGTCGAAATGTGTCACGCCCAGGTCGAAGGCGCGGCGCAGTATCGCCCGCTGCCGATCCAGCGGCACATCGTCGCCGAAGTTGTGCCACAACCCCAAGCTCACGGCCGGCAACTTCAAGCCGCTCACGCCCACCCGTCGGTAGACGTGGTTCTCATAGCGTGCGGCGTCTGCGGAAAAAGTCATGCCGATAGTCTTGCATCCGGCCCCGACAACCCGGCCCGGCGGTGACCGTCCGGCGCCGGCGCGACACCACGAACGTCGCGCCACGCACAGATGCGGCCCGCAGCCGCCTGCGGCGAGTACGGTTATCCCCGACTCCGGGTCGCGGGCCCGGCCACAATCGGCTCGTCAGCACGTGGCGAGCTCAGTCGGAAGGGGTACCCATGGCGGAGACCTACAACGGTTACTGCGTGAAGTGCAAGGAAAAGCGCGACTTCGAGGGCGAGGTCGCCGAGACCAACGGTCGCAGGATGGCCAAGGGCATCTGCCCGGTGTGCGGCACGAAGATGAATCGCATCCTCGGCAAGGCCTGACCCCACGGTCACTCGGACGGCCGGCATGCCCCAGGTGGGCCTGCCGGCCGTTTCTGTTCACCCACGCCCGGGGTGCGCGAGCCCACGATGCGCCCTCGCGGCCGGCGCGGTGAACTACCGCGTTTGTGGATAACTCGCACCACCTCCCGCCAGACCTGCGACGCTGGAGGCCGGCACCGTGCACTGCGCCCGCCGGGCGGCAAGTGACGCGGTCGGCATCACACCAGGACGCGGGATGAGACCACCACTCGGCAGCGCTGTCGACTGCGCCGTCGGCAGTGTTTTCGACAACGCTGCCGACAATGCCGTCGACTTTGCCGCCTGCTACGCGCTCGCACCGGGCGTCGCTGTCGTCCGGCGCAACGCGACGACGCTGCAGATCGGCACCGACCCGCCGCGCCGATTCCTGCTCGCCGACGCACCGCAGTGTGCACGCAAGGTGCTGACCGCGCTCGACGGCACGGCGCCGCTGGGCGAGGTGGTGACGGCTGCCGGCGGCCTCGTCGAGCAGTGGCGCCCGGTCTTCGAGGAACTCCTGATCGAGGGATTGCTGGTCCCCGCGGCCGAACTCGAGCTGCCCGCACCGCACCTGCACGCCGAACGCCTGTCGCTCATCCACCGGCACGGGGTCAGCGAGGCGAACCGGATCCTCGCCGCCCGGGCCGACGCCATCGTCGTGGTCGAGGGCGACGGACCGCTCGCCGAGACGATCGCGGATCTGCTGGCCGGCGCGGGTGTCGGTGACGTACACCATCAGCGCGCGGTCGGAGCCTCTGCTGCCATGCCTGACGGGAAGCGGGCCGCACCCCGGCCGGAGCTGCCGCGGCAGTATTCGCGACGTAGTTCCCAGCGCGGGTCACAGCAGTGCCGGCAGGGGTGTCCGCTGCCACGCAACAGTGCGGTCCGGCCGTATCCCCCGGCGCCGCAGACGCACCCGACCGCGGTCGTCTTCGCGGACACAGGCATACCGAACCCCGGGCGCGCCGCGGAGCTCGTCCTCTCCCTCGTTCCGCATCTCGCCGCGTTTGCGAGCCCCGCCGGAATCGTCATCGGCCCGTTCGTTCTGCCGGGGCGCACGGCATGTCTCAACTGCGTGGATCGACACCGCGCGGATGCCGATCCGGACTTGTCACGAGCCGCCGAAGCCGCCCATTCGCCCGCGCGAACCGCCGGCCACTTGGCGACGCTGACCGCGGCCGCTACCGCAGCGGAGCAGGTGCTCGATCTGATCGACGGGGTCCATCCGCCGCAGACGGTGGGCGCGACCGTGGAGCGCCCGGCGGGCGGCTTCTACCCACGCCGCCGGCCCTGGCCGGTGCATCCCGATTGCCGCTGCACCCGGGTACTGAGGGACCCATGATCCCGGATGGAAAACCCGGCCGAGCACCGCCCACCAGGCGCCCGCGAACCCGTCCGGGACCGCGTGCGTGCCCCGAGCACCAGCGGTCTGCCAGACTGAACGGCGTGTCGGAAATCCCGGAAGGCCCGCTGGTGCGAACGGCTCGGCTGGCCGGCCTTCCGCTGTCGGCCGCCGGTCGCCTGACGCTGGGCTGGGGGCAACGGCTGATCGGCCGGGATCGCGACGAGGTCGTCGCCGAGATGCAGCGCCGCACCGCGGAACAGTTGTTCGAGGTGCTGGGCACGCTCAAGGGCGGCGCCATGAAGTTCGGCCAGGCGCTCAGCGTGTACGAGGCCGCGATCCCCGACGAGTTCGCCGCGCCGTACCGTGCAGCGCTCACCAAACTGCAGAATGCCGCGCCGCCGATGCCGTCGACGACGGTGCACCGCATCATGGCCGCGCAACTCGGCACCGGCTGGCGCTCGCACTTCACCTCGTTCGATGACGAGGCGACGGCCGCCGCGAGTATCGGCCAGGTGCATCGCGGTGTGTGGCGTGACGGCCGGGCCGTCGCCGTGAAGATCCAGTACCCCGGCGCCGCCGGTGCGCTCCGCGCCGACATGGATCAACTGTCCCGGATGGCACCGTTGCTCGGCCCGTTGATCCCCGGTGTCGAAGTGCGGCCGCTCGTCGCCGAACTTCGCGAGCGCGTGATGGAGGAGCTGGATTACGCCCTGGAGGCGGACCATCAGCGGGCGTTCGCCGCTGCCTTCGCCGGCGACCCGGACTTCCTGGTCCCACGGATCGTCGCGAGCGCGCCGAAGGTGCTGGTGTCGGAATGGGTCGACGGCACCGGGTTGGCCGCCATCATCGACCACGGCAGCCAGCAACAGCGGGATCGCGCTGCGACTCTCTTGACCGAGCTGCATTTCTCGGCCCCGCAACGAGTCCAGCTGCTGCACGCCGACCCGCACCCCGGTAACTACCAGTTGACGGCGGACGGGAAACTCGCGGTTGTCGACTTCGGTTCCGTCGCGCGGCTGCCCGACGGCACACCGCCCATTATCGGCCGAGTGTCGCGACACGCGATCGGCGGCGACGCGGCCGCCGTCCTGGCAGAGCTGCGCTCGGCGGGATTCATCACGGACCGGTTCGAGCCCGATCCCGAGGTGCTGCTCAATTACGTGGCGCCGTTCACGGAACCGTTGCGGCACGAGACTTTTCACTTCAATCGGACGTGGATGCAGCACCAGGCCGCGAAAATGGCGGACCTGTCGACCGCGGAGTCGAAACTCGCCCGCCACCTGAACCTGCCGCCGTCGTTCCTGATGATCCATCGCGTCACGTTCGGGTCCCTCGGGGTGCTGTGCCAGCTCGACGCCACGGCGCCGTTCCGGGGCATCGTCGAGCGGTGGCTGCCCGGCTTCCGCGAACCCTGACGCCGCGAGGCCGCTACCACCAGGCCTGGTCGAGGCGCGCCTCCACGGACCTGAGGTTCTCGCGGACGCAGTCCACGCACACCCACACGGTGCCCCGGTCGGGGTCGACCTCGCTCATCCATCCCGCGGGCGGCGACATCGGCGCGCTTTCCGTCATGACACTGCCCGTCGATGCACTGCTGCTCGATTCACTGCCCGTCGACTCACTTCCTGCCGGGTCACCAACTGCCGGGGCGTTGCGGCCGCACACGGAACAGGTGATGGGGCGCGGTCCGGATGTCATGCCTTCACTATGCCGCGACGCGACCGCTGAGCGGGGCCACAGCGGGGCCACCGTGGCGACGGCGTGGCGAGAGCATGGCGAGAGCATGGTGACGGGCACCAGCCGGATCAGTCCTCGCCCCCCGAACGCGTCCCCTCGGCGGTGTGGCCCGCCACGATCGCGATCACCTCACTGCCGTAGGTGTCCAGCTTGCTCCGGCCGATCCCCGGAATGGCCAGCAGCGCGGCACCGTCGCTGGGGCGGCGCTCGGCGATCGCCATCAGCGTCGCGTCGGAGAACACGACGAACGCCGGCACCGACGCGTCGGCCGCCCGGCCCTTGCGCCACGCCTTGAGCTCCGCGACGAGCCCGGGATCGGCCGTCGACGGGCAGTTCTGGCAGCGGCCCGCCTTGATTTCGGCGGCGGTGGTCAGCGGTCCGCCGCATCCCGCGCAGCGCCCCGGCCGCCGATTCTGCCGGCGCGTACCGGGGACACCGGATGACGGCACGAGCCCGGTCAGGAACCGGCTCCGACTCCGGACGCGTCGCCCGCCCTCCTGACGCGCCAACGCCCACGACAGCATCAGCCGGCTACGGGCGCGGGTGATCCCGACATAGAAGAGGCGCCGTTCCTCCTCGATCGCCTCCGGAGTGTCCGCATGCTGGATCGGGAGCGTGCCGTCGGTCAATCCGACCAGGAACACGGCGTCCCATTCGAGTCCTTTGGCGGCGTGCAGCGAGGCGAGGGTGACCCCGTCCACGGACGGCGCGTGCTGGGACTGCGCCCGCTGAGCGAGCTCCGCCACGAACGTCGTCATGGTCGCTGAGGCGTCGACGGCGGATAGTTCTTCGGCGACGGATACGAGCGCGGCCAGCGCGTCCCACCGGTCCCGTAGCGCGCCGGGCGGCGGAGGTGTCGGGGTGAGGCCGACCAGACCCAGGACCGCGCGTACCTGTGGCACGAGCCCGGTCTCTCCGCCGAGCGCAGCGGCATCCGGTGCCCCGGACTCCCCGGCGCCACCATCCGACCCGCCGGCGGCCGATGCGCGAGCAGCCTCGGCGCGGGCCGCCTTGTTCAGCTCGGCCAGCGCGGCCCGGACGTCGGCACGCGTGAAGAACCGCTCGCCGCCCCGCACCACGTACGGCACGCCTTCCGCCGCCAGCGCCTGCTCGTACCCCTCCGACTGCGCGTTGATGCGGTAGAGCACCGCGATCGATGACGCGCTCATGCCGCCCGCGATCAGCTCCTTGGCGCGGCGTGCGACCGCTGCCGCTTCCGCTGGCTCGTCCGGATGTTCCTCGAAGGTGGCGTCCGGCCCGTCGGGCCGCGCGGCCTTCAGCGTCAACCGCTTCGTCGCGGTGGCGCCGGACGCACCGGCGATGACGCGGTTCGCGAGGGTGACCACCTGCGGGGTCGATCGATAATCGCGTTCCAATCGCAGCACCGTGGCGTGCGGATACCGTCGTTCGAAGTCCAAGAGGTATCGGGGCGAGGCGCCGGCGAACGAGTAGATCGTCTGGTTCGCATCGCCGACCACGGTGACCTGGTCCCGGCCACCCAGCCACGCGTCCAAGGTTCGCTGCTGCAGCGGGGTCACGTCCTGGTATTCGTCGACGACGAAGCACCGATACCGGGCGCGGAAGGTGCGCGCCGCATCCTCGTCGTTCTCCAGGATCGCGCAGATGTGCAGGAGGAGGTCGTCGAAGTCGAGTTGACGCGCATCGGTCTTCGCCGACTCGTAGGCGCTGTACGCCCTGGCGACGGTCTGCGCGTCGACGGGCGTCGCGCGCTGCAGCGCCCCGACCGCCCGCAGATAGTCGTCGGGTGCGATGAGACACGCCTTGGCCCACTCGATCTCGCTCGCCAGGTCCCGCAGGGTGGGGGTGTCGGTGCCCGCACCTACCCGTTTGGCCACGGCTGCGACCAACCGCATCTTGTGCTCGATGACGGGCCACATCTCTCCGCCGACCACCCGCGGCCAGAAGAACGCCAACTGCCGCAGCGCGGCGGAGTGGAACGTCCGCGCCTGGACCGTGCCGGCGCCGAGCGACCGCAGCCGGGTGCGCATCTCACCCGCCGCACGGGTGGTGAACGTGACCGCCAGGATCTCGTCTCCGCCGTGGTGCCCGGCGGCGATCAGGTGGCCGATGCGATGGGTGATGGTCCGCGTCTTTCCGGTACCGGCTCCGGCCAGCACGCACACCGGCCCGGCGGGCGCGAGGACCGCGGCCCGCTGACCCTCGTCCAGCGCCGCGTAGAGATCCGCCGTCATCACCGATTCACCACCCGCATGGAATCATGCGGATCCGACACCGTGGTCCTCGCGAACGCCGCGGACCGCCGCGCGCGGAGCGGCGCACGTCGGGTCGGTCATCCGGCCTTCACGAAACCCTCCACCATGCGCCGTGCGATCGACACCGGCCCGGGCAGGGTGATCCCCGCGACGGGTCCGGCCGCAGGCTTGGACTCGTCGAGGAGCAGCCGCAGTTCGGCGCGCGAGAACCAGCGCGCATCCTCGATCTCACCGGGTCGCGGGCGCAGGTCCGCGCCGCGCGGGGCACGGGCCGCGAACGCGATCATGAGCGATCGCGGGAACGGCCACGGCTGGCTGCCCAGGTACTGCACGTCGCGGACCGGAAGACCGACCTCCTCACCGATCTCGCGCAGCACGGTGGCCTCCAGCGACTCGCCGGCCTCCGCGAATCCGGCCAGCACGGAGAAGCGCCCCGGCGCCCAGCTCGGCTGACGGGCCATGACCATGCGATCGCCGCCGTCGTGCACGAGGACGATGACGGCAGGATCGGTCCGCGGGAACTCCTGGTGGCCCTCGGGGCATGTCCGCGTATGCCCGCTGATGTCCGGCACCGTCGGGCGACCGCACCGGGAACAGAATCCGGCCGCGTCGTGCCAGGCGAGCAATGCGACCGCCGTCGTGGCGAGCGCGGCCTCGTCACCGGCGAGCAGCGGGCCGATCGCGCGAATGGTGTCCGCGTCCGCTCGTTCGCCGCCGGCCGGCGGCCCGGCATTCGGCCCGCTGTCCGGCCACTGGTACGGCACTGCCCAGTGGTCGACGCCGTCGAGCCTGCCGAGCAGCACAGCGCCGGGCGGCGGCGCGGCGCCCCATCGGGCGGTGCCCTCGAACACCAACCGCAAGCCGTCCGGCTCCGCCGCCGTCGGCAGATGCCCGCCCGGCGACACGAGCAGGACCTTCGCGTTTCGCCAGGACCTGGCGAGGCGATCCGGTGATCGCAGATCCTCGCTGCGGTCCACGAAGGCCCGCGAGAGCGCCGGTGCATCGATGGAGAACATCGTCATACCCGTTTCAGACCCGGCAGCGACGCGAGCGACGGCTCAGCAGGCGGCGCCGTCCTCCGCATGCGTTTAAAGGTCACCAACGCCGCCGTCACCGCCCGTCGAGTGCCACGCCGTCGAGGCGGGCCAGGGCCGCCCCGGTCGCGTCGAGGTCCCCGACCACGATTCCCGTCATGGTCGCCGGCGCGAAGAGCCGCTCGGCGGCCCGCGCGACATCGGCGGTGGTCACCCGCAGCAGCCGTCGCTGATGGTTCGCGAGCCAGGAGGCGTCCAGGCCGAACCCTGACAACGAGGCCAGCATCGAGGCGTAGCCCGATTGGGTGGCCAAGGAGCTTGCGAGTGACCCGATCGCGTAGTTCCGCGCCGCATCCACCTCGGCGTCGGTCGGCGAACCGACCGCGATCCGCCCCAACTCGTAACGGGTCTCGACGAGCGCGGCCGCGGCCACGTCGGGCGCGGTGTCGTACCCGACGGTGACGGCCGCGAGCCCGGGCCAGAACTCGATCGAGGAGTGCGCGTGGTACGTGAAACCCTTGTCCTCGCGCAGGTTCTCGACGAGCCGCGACGAGAAGTAGCCGCCGAACACGATGTTCGCGAGCTGCGCCGCGGCATAGCCGGGATCCGTACGCAGCACCCCGGGCGTGGTCAGACGGGTCTGGGATTGCACGGCTCCCGCGCGGTGGTAGGCGGTGACCGCGCCGCCGGCGACCGGGGGCGGCGGCGAGAGCGGCGTGGCCGTAGCCCCGGCGGTCCACCCGTCGAATGCCTGCGCCGCGGCGTCGAGCGCATGACGCGGGCGAAGATCGCCGACCAGGATCAGGGTCGATCCGCGGGCGAGGACCGACCGCCGGTGCAGGCCGCGGACGGAGGCGGCGGTGCAGGCGGCGACCAGATCCACATTCGGCATCTCCCACGCCGCAGGGTGTTCACCGAATCTCCTGCGCTGCAGGTGCTCTCGCGCGATCGCCGCCGGCTGCGCGGCGGCGATCGTCAGATGCTCGATGAGCCGGTCCCGTTCGCGCGCGATATCGCGGCTGCGGTAGGCGGCGCCGGTGACGGTATCGGCGACGATGTCGAGCAGCACGCCCAAGCCGGGGGCCAGCACGGAGCCGGACAACATCAGCCGTTGCGGCGTGACGTGCGTGCTGAGGTGCCCGCCGACCATCGCCAGCTCGGCGTCGACGGCCTCGCGGTCGCGTCGGCTCGTTCCGAGCAGGATCGTCTCGGCGAGAAGTTCGGCCCGGGCGGCGTGTTCGCGTGTCTTTCCGCCGAACGGGATGCGGAGCCGAAGCTCCACCATCGGTGAGCTCGGGCGCCGAACCGAGACCACCGTCAACCCGGACGCTGTGGTCGCCTGGACGCTCGATGGAGACCGCCTGGCGGGAGTCGGAGCCAAGTCCGGCAACGGGCGCGGACCGGCGGCGGTGCGCGAGATCTCCTCGGCGGTGCGCAGGTGCGGGGTGCGTCGTGGGCGGCGCGCCATCATCGCTCGTTTCCTGGGATCACGCGGAGCACCGCGCACCGCTGCGGGTCGAGAGATGCCGCGGCAGCGGCGATGTCGGCAGCGTCCAGCGATCCGACGATCGCCGGCAGCTCCCCGAGGAGATCCGCGCGACCGTGTAAGAGTTCGAACAGGCCGAGGTTCCTGGTACGAGCCATGACCGAATCGCATTCCGCGAAAAGGTTCGCGCAGAACCGCGCCTGTGCGCTTCGGATCCGGTCCGCGTCGGCGCCGTCATCCGCGAACCGGCCGATGATCTCGGTCGCCGCGTCGACGACGTCCTGGGAGGCGACACCGGACGGGTGTACGGCGCCGAGCACGAAGACGTCGGGGTCACGGCTGTCCAGCGGACCCATCAGGCCGGGGCCTGCCCAGGCCGATGTGGCGAGGGCGCGACGGTTGACGAGTTCACTCTGTATCGGCGACGACTCACCGTCCGCGAGGATGCCCCCGAGCAGCACGTGGGCCAGGTATCCGGTGAGGTCGGCCACCGGGTCCGGGATCCGCCAACCCACCGCCACCGCCGGCGTGGGCGCCAGTGGATCGTGGTGGTCGGCGGCGCGTCGGGCGGTCGGCTCCGGCTCGTAGAAGTCCGGCCGGATCGGGGCCGGGCGTGCGGCGATGTCTCCGAAATGCCGCTCGACAAGGCGGGCGGCATTGTCCACATCGATATCGCCGCACACCGTCAGCACGATGTTCGCCGGGCAGTAGTAGCGCTCGAAGAAGTCGGCGCAATCCTCCACGGTCGCGGCACGCAGGTCGGCGAAGTCGCCATATCCGTTGTGCGAGTTGGCGAACGTGTCGAACAGCACGGGTGGCAGGTGGATCCACGGAAACCCGCCGTAAGGCCGGCCGAGGACGTTGAGCCGGATCTCCTCGGACACCACGTCGACCTGATTCGCAAGGTTTCCGGCTGTGAGCGCCGGCGCCCGGAGACGATCCGCCTCCAGGAACAAGCCGCGCTCGAGCGCGCCGGCGGGCAGCAACTCGTGATACTCGGTGTAATCGAAATGTGTCGACCCGTTGAACGTGCCGCCCGACGACTGCACCACCCGGAAGTGCTCCAATTTGGCGAGCGACTCGCTGCCCTGGAACATCAGGTGCTCGAACAGGTGCGCAAAGCCGGTCCGGCCGGGCGGCTCGGAGCGGAAACCGACGTCGACGTGCACGGCGATGCCCACGACCCCGCTGCCCGCCTCCGGCGCCAGCACCACCCGGAGACCGTTGGCCAAGGTAGTGCGGACCGCCGGATAGTCGGCTCGCGGGATTCGCGGCATTCCCGGGCGGCGGGTGGCGGTGGTCACCAGCCCAGCCTATCCAGGGTCCGGACACGACCCACGCCACCGGGGGGCGCGGCCGTAACGCTTACGGCTGCGACTCAGCGGGCGAGTGCGACTCGACGGGCGGCTGCGATTGAGCCTGCGGCTGTTCGGCCCAGGCGGGCGGCTGCGATTCGACGGGCGGCCGTTCGGCCCGTGTGGCCGCGACCCGCGCCCGAAGCTCGGCGACGGTCACCGACCGGTCCGCGTCGCTGCCGGCCGGTCGACGCCGCCGGACCAGCAGCAGGCCCACCAGCACGATCGAACCGAGCCCGGCGCACAGCACCGCGATCGGCAATACCTTGGCCGCCACCGAGTCTCGCCCCGCCGTGGACGTTCCGGCGAGGCGAACCCGGCCCGGGTGCCCCGCCAAATATTCGACGGTCAGGTTCTCGCCCGCCGTGAACCCGCATCCGTCGAGGGTCGCGGTGGGCGCACCGCTCAGGTCGGAGAGTCGCACGGTCGTGATCTCGCGGCCATCGCACGGGGCCGACGCCGTCACCACCGCCGACGCGCGAACCGGGTTCGCATCGATCGGGTCGACCGCCGATCGCAACGTCCACCACCAGACGCCCAGGCCCACGGTGGCGCCGATCAGCACCACGAGCGCGAGAACCAGCGCGGAACGCGACACGGCACGCCGCCCGAGCCCGGCTCGGTGGGAAGCGTCGTGCCTGACCATGGCAGCCTCAGGCCCGCCGTCTCATGCCGCGCTCATGCCATGGCCGCGCGACCGACGGCCGCCAATTCACGCCACAACAAAGCCACCGCTTCGGCGCCCTTGAGCAGCAGGTCCACCGGCGCCCGCTCGTCGGGGGCATGGATCTGATCGTCATCGGTCATCACGCCGACGAAGATCATCGGCGCACCGATCGCGGCCGCGATTTCCGCCTCCGGGCCGGACCCGCCCTCGCGGGTGATGAGCACCGTGTCGGTATCGAACGCCGCGCCCAGCGCCCGCCGCGCCGCGTCCATCGCCGGGTGGTCCGCGGCGACGACCAGCGGCCGCACACCCTGCCCTTCCCAGGTCATCGTGGCCGTGACGCCGTTCGTCGCGTGCGCAGCGACGAACTCGTCGACGCGACGCATCACCGCGGCCGGGTCCTGCCGGCCGACAAGCCGGAACGACAGCTTCGCATACGCATCCGTCGGCACGATCGTCTTGCCGCCGGGCCCCGTATAGCCGCCCCAGATCCCGTTGATCTCGGCGGTGGGCCGCATGCCCAGCCGCTCCAGGGTGGAATAGCCCGCCTCGCCGACGGCCGCGGTCGACCGCGCGGGCCCGGTGACCCACCCGTGCTCGTCGAACGGCAGGGCGGCGATCAGGGCTCGTTCTTCGTCCGTGGGCTCGTCGACCCCGTCATAGAAGCCGGGGATCGCGATATGCCGATCCTGATCGTGCATCGCGGCGAGAATGCGGGCGAGTTCGGTAATCGGATTGGGCACCGCGCCGCCGAAGCTCCCGGAGTGCAGGTCGACATCCGGTCCGTGGACGTGCAACTCGCCGCCCACCAGTCCGCGCATGCCGGTCACCAGGCTCGGCGTGGCGGCATCGAAGATCCTGGTATCGGAGATGACGACGACGTCGGCTTCCAGCCGACCGGCGAGATCGCTCAGCAGCGCCGAAATATGCGGCGATCCGGATTCTTCCTCGCCCTCCACCACGAAAGTCAGGTCCACCGCTGGGCTGCGCCGCCCGGTAGCGGCGAGGTGCGCCGCCAGGCCGAGCAGGTGGATCGCCACATTGCCTTTGTCGTCGCTGGACCCGCGTCCGTGCAGCAATCCGTCGACCACGTGCGCCTCGAAGGGCGGGTAGGTCCAGCCGTCTGCGAGCGCTGCCGGCTGAACATCGTGATGCCCGTAGACCACCACGCGCACCGCATCGGCGTCCCCGGACGGCCAGTGCGCGTAGACGGCCGGCAGATACGGGCCGCCGCCGAGCACCTCGACGGTCGGGAATCCGGCTCCGCGCAAGGCATCCGCCAGGTATCGGGCGCTCGCCGCGACATCATCGTGATGCGCGGGATCGGCTGATACGGAAGGGATCTCGACCCACCGACACAGGTCTGTCAGCCATGGCTCGGCGCCCCGGGCAACCGCTTGCCGCTCGAACGTCGTCATACCCGAGAATCTACGCGAGCGGTCCGGCCGTTGTCGGTACCCGGTGGCAGCATGGCGCCATGTTCTGGCCGACAGTTCCGTTGACCGCCGACCGGCGGTCAACGCGTAGCGGTGACCTTGTGTAGTCCGGTCGGCGAGTCCGGGTCCATGCCGAGCGCGATGGCCGTATGGATCGCCAGCTGCTGGCCGCGTACTACCAGCGGAATTGTCGCCAGGGCCTCGCCGACGGAGTCGGCGGCCGGCAGCCCGACGGCGCTCGCCTCGCCGTCGAGCCCGGCGACGAGGTCGGGCGTCCCGACCCCAATCACCGGAGACCCCAAAGCGGCTGCCCGGCCGACGGTTTCGATGACGTCCGCGAGCACCGGCCCCGGCACGCCATAGGCGACGACCGGCACGTCGGCGCCGGCCACCGTCAACGGCCCGTGCAGGAAGTCCGCGCTCGAGTAGCCGTCGTGCACGCGCCGCGAGGTCTCCTTCGATTTCAATGCCGCCTCCATTGCCGCGGCATAGGTCAGCCCGCGCGCCAGGTGGATCGCGCTGCGATGCTGTCGCAGCACCTCGACCGCCCGCAGCGCCGCATCGGTATCGGCGAGCACGTCCCGCACGGAGCCGGCCAGCGCCGCCCACGCGGTGTCGCCGCCCGTGTAGTCGGCGATGCCGGCGCCGACCGCCTCGGCGAGCAGCGTCACGAGCGCGAGCTGACCGGTCACCGTCTTCGTGGCCGGAACCGCGAGTTCCTTGCTGGTGCCCACGGACAACGTCACGGCGGAGACGTCGGCCAACGGCGAATCGTCGTCGTTCGTGACCGCGACCACCGAGGCACCCTGGTCCCGCATCGCCGTCGCGACGGAGACGATCTCCGGGGTTCGCCCGGATTGAGACAACGCGACTACCAGGTAGCCGTCGGTGTCCAGCCGCGCGTGGTATCGGGTGATGATGCTTGGCGCGGCCATGCTGACCGGAAGCCCGGTCGCCAGCTCGAGCAGGTAGCGCGCGTGGATCGCCACGTTGTCGCTCGACCCGCGGGCCACCAGGCAGATCCCGCGCAGCTTCTCGGGCAGGGCCGCGCGGATGCGGCCGTGCATGTCGTCGCGCCGCGCCACGATGGCGGCCAGCACGTCGGGCTGTTCCCCCATCTCCGACAACACCTGCTGGCCCGCCATACCGTCCTCCTATGTTCAATCGTGCTCATACCTTACATGAAATGAGCATGATTGCGCATTCGCTATCGCACGTCGAACCCCAGCTTGCGCAGCTGCTTCGGGTCCCGCTGCCAATCCTTCGCGACCGTCACGTGCAGATCGAGGTACACCCGACCGCCGAGCAGATGTTCGATCTCACCGCGGGCTCGTCGGCCGACCTCCTTGAGGCGGGATGCCCGCCGGCCGAGCACGATCGGCTTCTGCGAGTCGCGCTCCACGAAGATCGTGACGAACACATCGGTGAGATCGTCCCGTCCGGCGCGCGGCGCCATCTCGGTGACGACCGCGGCGAGCGAATGCGGCAACTCGTCACGGACACCGTCGAGCGCGGCCTCGCGCACCAGCTCGGCGATCCGCGTCTCGATCGGCTCGTCGGTCAGCTCGCCGTCGGGGTACAGCACCGGCCCGGCCGGCAGGTGCGCCACGATCAGATCGGTGAGCAGGTCGACCTGATCGCCGGCGGTCGCCGAGACCGGCACGATCTCCGCGAAGTCGCGAAGCGTGGACAGCCCCGCGAGCTGCTGCGCCACCCGCTCCCGCGACACGAGATCCGTCTTCGTGACGATGCCGATCACCGGCACGGCACCCACGCGCGCCGTCACATCCGCGACGATCCGCCGGTCCCCCGGCCCGATGTCCTGATCGGCGGGGATGCACAGGCCCACTACGTCGACATCCGACCACACGCTCCGCACCAGGTCGTCGAGTCGCTCGCCGAGCAGGGTGCGCGGCTTGTGTAGGCCAGGCGTGTCGACGATCACGAGTTGCGCATCGGGCCGGGTGACGATGCCGCGCACCGCCCGGCGCGTCGTCTGCGGTTTCGGCGAGGTGATCGCGATCTTGCTGCCGACCATGGCATTGAGCAGGGTCGACTTGCCGACATTGGGCCTTCCGACGAAACAGGCGAAACCGCTGCGATGCGGGCTCACGATCTCCCCCGGCCGTCGGCATCGACCGTCGCGGCCCGGTCCGCCTCGACCCCGCCACCGGGTATGACGCTGTCCGGCATCTGCGATGCGCCGGCCGCATCCGCCCGGGCCGGGGTCCCGGGGCCGTCCTCGCCGGATTCGCCGGCTCCGCTGGGCTCACCGGGCTCGCCCACCTCGGCGTCCGGGTCCACCAGCCACGCTCGCACCGCCATGACGCGGTGCCGCCCCCGCCGGTCCACGCCGCCCTCGGCGAGAAGGCGCAGCCCGTCGATCCGCGCCTCCGCACCCGGCAGCACCACCCGACCCAACAGTTGCGCGACGAGTCCGCCGACGGTCTCGACGTCGTCGGCAGGGAGCTCGATATCGAACAGCTCGCCGAGGTCTTCGACGGGCAGCCGGGCCGACACGCGCACCGACCCGTCGGGCAGGCGCTCGATGGGGTCGGGGGTATCGACGTCATACTCGTCGGTGATCTCGCCGACGATCTCCTCGACGATGTCCTCCATGGTCACGATGCCGGCGAGTCCGCCGTACTCGTCGACCACCATGGCGACATGGGTGCGGTCGCGCTGCATGTCGCGCAGCAGCTGATCGACGTTCTTCGATTCCGGGACGAACACGGCCGGGCGCATGAGTTCGGTGACCTGCGGCCCGCGATCATCGGGCGCCAGCGAGAGCAGCCGGGCGATCAGATCTTTCACGTAGACCACGCCGAGCACGTCGTCGGCGTCCTCGCCGATGACCGGGATCCGGGAGAAGCCCGAGCGGTCGGCCAGGTGAACCGCCTGGCGGAGCGTCTTGGACGCCTCGATCCACACCACCTCGGTGCGCGGCACCATGACCTCGCGCACGATGGTGTCGCCGAGATCGAAGACGGATTGCAGCATCTCGCGTTCCGACTCGTGCACGACGCCGCGATCACCGGCGAGGTCGACCATCTCGCGCAGTTCCACATCCGACGAGAACGGGCCCCCCGGGAGTCCGCGCCCGGGAGTCAGCGCGTTCCCGACGACGATCAGCAGCTGCGCGACGGGCGCCAGGACACGGCCCAGCGCCCGCGTCGGCCCGGCCAGCGCCAGCCCCACCGGGTACGCATGCTGCCGGCCCAGCGTGCGCGGAAGCACCCCGATCGCGACGTAGCTCACGACGAGCATGACGACCGCCACCACCGCCGCGACCGCGAAGTGGAAGCCCCACGTCCCGAAGGCCACAGCGGACACCGTCACCGTCGCCGTCATCTCGGCGGCAAGCCGCAGCATGAGCAGCAGGTTGATGTAGCGGGCACGATCCGCCGTGATTGCGGCGAGAGACGCTGCGCCGCGCCGGTTCTCGCGCTGCAGCTCCTCGACGCGGGCGGCCGAGACGGTGCTGACGGCGGCGTCCGCGGCGGCCAGTGCGCCGGCGATCGGAACGAGTACCGCCGCGAGGACAAGCAGCGAGATGTCGATCGTGGTCACGGCGAACCTCAGGGTGCGGTGCTCGGGCGCGGGCCGTCGTCCGTCGACGGGGGCGCCGGTGCGGCACCGTCTCCGGCGACCAGTCCGACGGTGCCCAGCACGGCGCTGTCCGCCGCGTGCCCGCGCTCATCGTGATCGTGACGCGCTCGCTCCTCGCGCCACGCGTCGAGCAGTTCGTTCTGTAGCCGGAACATGGCACGTTCCTCGGCCGGTTCGGCGTGGTCATAGCCGAGCAGATGCAGCACCCCGTGCACCGTGAGCAGGTGCAACTCGTCGTCCAGAGAATGCCCGGCGCCGACGGCCTGCTCCGCCGCCACATCGGGGCAGAGCACCACATCGCCCAGCAGCGCCGGCCCGGGGCCGGATTCGTCCGGTCGGCGGGCCGTGTCGAGTTCGTCCATGGGAAAGCTCATGACGTCGGTCGGTCCCGGCTCGTCCATCCACTTGACGTGCAGTTCCGTCATGGTCGGCACGTCGACGAGCAGGATCGACAGTTCGGCGAGGGCGTTGATCCCCATGTGGCTCAGCGCGTAGCGGGCGACGGACCCGAGTGCCACCTCGTCGACGCCGACACCCGACTCGTTCGCCACCTCGATGGTCATCGCGGCCCGCCGCGCCCGCGCGACTCCCGATACCCGGCATCGCGTCGATCGGCCCCGCGGTAGCCCCTGCCGTGGCGGTCACCGCCCTCGGCGCGTTCGTCCGCCGCGACGACGGCATCCCACCGCTCGTACGCATCGACGATCTCGCTGACGAGCCGGTGCCGCACGACGTCGGCCGACGTGAGATACAGGAACACCACATCGTCGATATCGGCGAGGATGTCGCTGACCACCTTCAGCCCGGACCGCTGCCCGCCCGGCAGGTCGATCTGGGTCACGTCGCCGGTGACGACGACCTTCGACCCGAATCCGAGCCGGGTCAGGAACATCTTCATCTGCTCGGGCGTGGTGTTCTGCGCCTCGTCGAGAATGATGAACGCGTCGTTCAGGGTTCTTCCCCGCATGTACGCCAGCGGGGCGACCTCGATGGTTCCGGCCGCCATCAGCCGCGGGATCGACTCCGGGTCGATCATGTCGTGCAGCGCGTCGTACAACGGCCGCAGGTACGGGTCGATCTTGTCGTTGAGCGTTCCCGGCAGGAAGCCCAACCGCTCGCCCGCCTCGACGGCCGGCCTCGTGAGAATGATCCGGTTGACCTTCTTCGTCTGCAGCGCCTGCACGGCCTTGGCCATCGCCAGGTACGTCTTGCCGGTGCCGGCCGGGCCGATACCGAAGACCACGGTGGCCTCGTCGATCGCGTCGACATAGCGCTTCTGGTTCACCGATTTCGGCCGGATCGCCCGCCCGCGCCGGGAGATGATGTTCAGCCCCAGCACCTCGGACGGCGCCGGCACCCCACCGTCCGCGTCCACCGGCGGCTGCTCCAGAATGCCGACCGTGCGCCGCACGGCATCGGGCGTGATCACCGATCCGGTTTCCTGCAGCGCCAACAGTTCTCGTACCGCGCGTTCGGCGAACGCGATGTCGCGGGCGGACCCGCGCAGGGTGATCCGGTTGCCGCGCACGTGGATGTCGGCCGGCAGCGCCTCTTCGAGGGCCCGCAATACCACATCCCGCGCGCCGAGAAGCCCCGGAATCGTGTGGTCGTCGGCGACGATCACCGTCGATTCCGCGTTGTCGTCCGTGTGCGCGAAGTTCCCACCCGTCTCGTCGATATCGGCAGCCTTATGACTGCGTCCGTGTGACGCAGCCGCGTTGGTTTCCGGCACCTGGTGTGCTGCCTCAATCCTGCCCTACCGAGGGCGTCGATACCGATCGAATCTCCGCCGTCGTCCGGCGTCGTGGTGGCCTGTGTCCTGGACCGATTCTACCGGGTCGGCCCGCTCCGGAGGAGGCATGTGCGCCGGCCGGCCGGCGTTCCGCGATCCTCAGCCCGGTGGCCAGGTGAACGAACGGCCGCCGAGCAGGTGCAGGTGCGCATGGAAGACGGTCTGCTGAGCACCTGCCCCGGTGTTGGCCACCAATCGATAGCCGGGCTCGCCGATGCCCTCCGCGCGAGCAACGCTGTCGGCCATGGTGAACAGCGACCCGGCGAGCGTCGGGTCTGCCGCCGCGGTCGCCGCCACGTTCGGCTGATGGTCGACGGGGACTATCAAGATGTGCGTCGGCGCCTGGGGGTCGATGTCCCGGAATGCGACGGCGGTGTCGGTCCGCGCGACGATATCGGCCGGAATGACGCCGGCCACGATCTTGCAGAACAGACAATCAGGGTCGCTGCTAGCCATGCCCTTACCGTAACGGTCGGCACCGACAGCGGGCACCGGGCCGACCGGGTATGACGCTGTCCATGTCCACCGCCCTGTCAGCACGCCGAGCGCACCGAGCGCGACCGCGGCCGCCGTGGACGTTCGGAGCACCTCGGGCCCGAGCCGCACCGCGCGCGCCCCGGCACCTTCCAACCTGGCGATCTCCTCGTCGGCAAGGCCGCCCTCCGGCCCGATGATCACGAGCAGCCTGCCCGCCCGGGGCAACGGCGACGACGCCAGCGGTACCGACCCTTCCTCGTGCAGGATCAGCGCGGCGTCGGCCCGTCCGACCTCCGACACGACATCGGCTGTCGTGGCCAGGGTCCCGACCCGCGGGACGGTGTGCCGACGGGATTGTTTCGCCGCCTCGCGCGCCGTCCTACGCCATTTCTCCGTTCCCCGCTGCGCCTTGTCCGCGGAGCCGTCCCATCGGGCCACCGACCGCGCCGCCTGCCAGGGGATGATCTCGTCGGCGCCGGCCTCGGTGGCGAGCTCCACGGCGAGGTCGGAGCGTTCCCCCTTGGGCAGTGCCTGCACGATCACGACCTGCAACGCCGGCGGTTCGTCCGTCACCGCCTGGCCGACGGTGAGTGACAGGCCGCGACCGCGATTCGCGATGACGGTCGCCGGTGCCCACGTGCCCGAGCCGTCCGCGATGACGAGCGTCTCACCCGGCCGCATCCGTTTCACCGCGGCGGCATGACGCCCCTCGTCGCCGTCGAGTTCGAAGGCGCCACTCGGCGGCACGGCGGCCACGAAGAACACCGGGTCGGTCATCGAGGCATCAACGGGATCTCATCGGGATCTCATCGGAGTGAGGACGCCGGCCTAGCGGGTGGAGAACGAGCCGCGGAGCTTTCCGAACAGCCCACTGTGGCCGCGAGCCGCGAGCTCCGGCTGCTCCTCGCCGCGCAGCGCCGCGAGCTTCCGCAGCAGGTCCGCCTGCTCCGCATCGACCTTCGTCGGCGTGGCGACCTCGATGTGGACGAACAGGCTGCCGCGTGAGGTCCCGCGCAGCTGCGGCATCCCCTGCCCGCGCAGGTTGATCACCGTGCCCGATTGGGTGCCCGGCTGGATATCGAGATCCTCGACACCTTCGAGAACCTCGAGGGAGAGGGACGCGCCGAGCGCCGCAGCCGTCATGGGAACGTGCACGGTGCAATGCAGGTCGATGCCGTCGCGGGTGAACCGGTCGTGCGGCAGCTCGCGCACCTCGACGTACAGGTCGCCCGGTGAACCGCCGCCCGGGCCTACCTCGCCCTGACCGGCCAGCCGCACGCGGATCCCGTCGCCGACGCCCGCGGGGATATTCGCCCGCACCGTTCGCCGTGTCCGCACGCGCCCGTCACCGTTGCACTGCCGGCACGGATCGGTGATCACCGTGCCGAACCCGCGGCACACGCGGCACGGTCGGGTCGTGATGACCTGACCGAGCAGCGAGCGCTGGACCTGTTGCGTCTCGCCGGCACCACGGCAGGCCTCGCACGTGGTCGGCGTGACCCCTTCCGCGCAGCCGGATCCGTGACACACGGTGCACAGCGTCGCGGTGTCCACGGTCAAATCCTTCGCGACACCCGCCGCGCATTCCTCGAGCGTCAACTCGACAGGGATCAGTGCGTCCTGGCCCTGCTGGACACGGGACCGCGGCCCGCGCGAACGCCCGCCGCCGACACCACCACCGCCGCCGAAGAAGGCGTCCATGATGTCCGACAGGCCCATACCGCCGAACGGGTCGCCCATCGCGCCGCCGGGGCCCCCTGCGGATCCGTTCGACAGCGGATCGCCACCGAGGTCGACGACCTGCCGTTTCGCAGGGTCGGACAACACCTCATAGGCCGCCGTCACCTCCTTAAACCGCTCGCGTGCCGACGGGTCGGGATTGACGTCCGGGTGCAACTGACGGGCCAGTCGGCGATAGGCGCGTTTGATCTCGTCGTTCGACGCGTCCCTCGCCACACCCAACAGGCCGTAATAGTCGCGTGCCACTCTCTGCACCAGTCATACCTTCCCGCGGGATCCACCCGCACCGGCAGTCACCACGCCCGTGGGCAGCGTTCCGGGTACCGCACTCCCGAGCAACCACCCTCCGGCTCAATCTTCGGCGCCGAATCCTCGGGGCGCTCCGCATCGACCCGCCTCAACGACCGCCCACGATCTCACCGACATACTTTGCAACGGCCCGGACCGTCGCCATCGTTCCCGGGTAGTCCATGCGCGTCGGACCGACCACTGCCAATCCACCCATCAGCACCTCGCCGGAGCCGTACCCGGCCGACACGAGCGCCGAGCTGGCGAGGTTGGCGTCAGCATTCTCCTCGCCGATCGAGACGCGGAGCACATCGGGCTCGTCGAGCGCCGCAAGAAGCTTGAGCAGGGTGACCTGCTCGTCCAACGCGTCCAGCACACCACGCAGGGTGGCGGGCTGGTCGGCCCACGCGCCGGTGATGTTCCCGGTCCCCGACAGCACGAGGCGTTCCTCGGGGTGATCGATCAGGGCATCGCGCAGCACCGCGGCCACACCACGCGTCAGATCCCGGTCGTCCGGCGCGGCCTCGTCGGCCACCGTGGCCAGCGCAATGGCCGCATCACTCGACGATCGGCCCGCGATCATGGATCCGAGCAATGCCCGCAACCGGCCGACCGCATCGTCGTCCACGTCGGTCGCGGTCTCCACCAGGCGCTGTTCGACACGGCCCGCGTCGGTAATGACGACGAGCATCAACCGCCGCGTTCCAACGGCGAGAACCTCGATGTGCCGGACGGCGGAGCGGGACAGCAGCGGGTACTGGACAACCGCCACCTGCCGGGTGAGCTGCGCGAGCAGCCGCACCGAGCGACGCAGCACGTCCTCGAGATCCACCCCCTCGGACAGGAACTGTTCGATCGCACGCCGTTCGCCCACCGACAGCGGTTTGACCTGGCTGAGTCGGTCCACGAACAACCGATAACCCTTGTCGGTGGGAATCCGCCCCGCGGAGGTATGCGGCTGAACGATGTACCCCTCCTGTTCCAGGACGGCCATATCGTTGCGGATCGTCGCGGACGACACCGCGAGGTTGTGACGGTCGACCAACGACTTCGATCCGACGGGCTCCTGCGTCGCCACGTAGTCGGCGACGATGGCCCGGAGCACGGCGAACCGCCGGTCGTCCGCAGCCATCACCGCACCTCCGCCCTGCCCTCTGCCACCCGGCCGCCGCACCGCTGATGTCACAGCGCGCATGGGCATTAGCACTCGTCACACACCTGTGCCAAGTCTAGTGGCAGGTCGCGAACCGCTCGCTCTACCAGCGCCGAGCGGTGCGAAAAGCGCCAGCCCGCGCCCGATTTGCCCGCAATTTCGCACCACTCGACGGCAGGGCCGAACCCGACGTCAGTCGATGAGCCGCAGAGCGATGCCGTCGGCGAGCAGGCGGCCGCGCTGGGCGACGGTGCCGGCGACGCGCGGCGTTTGGACCAGCAGACGGTCCGGCTGCGGTTGATCTCGGCCATCGCCAGCGGGGGCTGGACTGGTCCGCGGGATCGGCTACTGCACCGGCGTGACGATCTGCGTCCCCTATCGCAGGTGGTCGAGAGCGTGAGCGACGCCCCGTTCGGTGTCAGTCATGTCAATGATCTGGTGCGGACCGTCACGCTCGTCGTCCCAGCGCACATATTCCATGGCCAGAACGTCGTCCCAGGTCGGCACGAATTGCCCGACAAGATCGGGCCGACGCTCACCCACGCGGCGGCGATGCTCGACCTCGTCCGGGATGACCGTTTCGAGGAAACGGAGAAGCCCAATCTGCGCAAGGTCGTGCCACCCTGCGCGTGCCTCCGGTATCGGATTGACGGCGTCGACGACGACAGGTACGCCCAGCGCCAACGTGCCGGCGGCAATCTCGTGGGCCACGGCGTAGCCCACGACGCCGACCGGATGACGGGCCAAACCGCATCGGACTACAGCGGTCTCGATCGCATCGATCCGTAGATACGCAGCATGCAACGCGCTCGCCAGCCGGCGCGCCAGGGTCGTCTTTCCCGTACCGGGCCGACCGGCAAGTACCACCAGCAAAGGCAGGTCTGTGGTCACCGCATCAACATACGGGCGGGCACACCTGCGACCGGTCGCCGACCTTCCGGCACGTACCGCGTTTCGTCACGATCTTTGAATCGAATATGACGACCTTCCCGGCCGCGCCGTGGCCGACGGCCCATCTCGGTGTCAGCGTGGACAGGCGGTCGCTCGTCGACGGTGCAATGCATGACGATCGAGGTATCATTGCAGTATGACAATCGCGATGACAGTCCGATTGGATGATGAAACCGCTCGGCAACTGGGCGAACTCGCCGAGCGCTACCCGAGCCGATCTGCCGCTGTGCAAAGCGCCATCCGCCAGGCGTGGGAACAGCTGCAGACCGACAAACTCGACACGGGCTACGCCGCTGCCATGGCAGAGAATCCGAGCTATCCGTACGAATCGGACGAGGAGAAGACCGTATTGCGGGCCCGTCGCCGGTCACGCGACGCGAGCGACGCACTCGAATGAGCACAACCCCCCAGCGGGGCCAGGTCTTCCGATGCGACCTCGGCTACGGGCCGAAGCCTTGGTTGGTGGTCTCCAATAACTCGCGTAATCGGGTGCTCTCCGACATCGTTGCCATCCGGCTCACCACCACGGCCCGCGAACTGCCGACGTGGGTCAAGCTCATGCCAGCAGACCCGCTGGTCGGATACGCGAATGCCGATTGCATCGAGCAGTTGGGGAAGGAGGAACTGGGCGAATATCTCGGCGCGCTCTCGCCGGCGTCGATGCGCAAGATTGATCGGGCACTCGCCGTCGCCCTCGCTCTGGGATGGCCACTGGCATAACGGTTCCCGCGGTCGCGCCGCCGCTCCCGCGCAAGCACGCCGAGCGGTGCGAAATGCACCGATTCGTGTCTGTTTTGCCCGCAATTTCGCACCGCTCGGCGGAGAATCAGTCGATGAGCCGCAGGGCGATGCCGTCGGCGAGCAGCCGGCCGCGCCGGGTGACGACGGCCCGGCCGGTGGCCAGCGCGCCGGGATCCAGGAGGCCGTCGGCGGCTTCGGCCTGGGCCTGGGTCCGGCCGCGGTCGGAGAGCAGGCGGGTGTCGAGCCCGGATGCGAGGCGTAGCTCGAGCAGGATGCATTCCTCGAGACGGGTTGCGGCGTCCAGGATCTCGCGGCCCTGCCCCGGGGAGTGCCCCGCCGCGAGTGCCGCCGCATAGGCGGCCGGATGCTTCCGGTTCCACCAGCGGACCCCGCCCACATGCGAGTGCGCGCCCGGCCCGATCCCCCACCAGTCGCCACCGGTCCAATAGGCGAGGTTGTGCCGGCAGCGAGCCGCATCGGTCGCCGCCCAGTTGGACACCTCGTACCAGGACAGGCCCGCCGCGGAGGCGACGTCATCCGCGATCAGATATCGCTTCGCGAGAACATCGTCATCGGGGGCGACGAGTTCCCCCTTCGCGACCCGGCGGGCCAGCCGGGTGCCCGGTTCGACGATAAGCGAGTACGCCGAGATATGGTCCACGCCAGCGGATATCGCTGCGTCGAGGGAAGCGCGGAAGTCGTCGTCGCTCTCCCCCGGCGTCCCGTAGATCAGGTCCAGGCTCACGTGCTCGAAGCCAGCATCCTGCGCCCAACGCGCCGCCGCCAATGCGCGCCCCGGGGTGTGCCGACGATCCAGCACCTGCAGCACGTGCGGCGCGATCGACTGCATGCCGATGGACACGCGCGTATAGCCGCCCGCACGGATCGCGGCGAGCAGGTCCGGATCGAGGGACTCCGGGTTGGCCTCGGTGGTCACCTCGGCGCCGGGCGCGAGCCCGATCGCGTCGTCCACCGCGCGCAGCAGGGTGACGAGCTTCCGCCCACCGAGCAGCGACGGAGTGCCGCCGCCCACGAAGACCGTCCCGACCGTCCTGCGCGCGCCGGAAGCCGCGAGAACCGTTGCGGCCAGGTTGATCTCGGCGAGCGCGGCATCCAGCCAACTCTCCGGGGATGACGATGTGCCCAACTCGCCAGCCGTGTACGTGTTGAAGTCGCAGTACCCGCAACGAGTGGTGCAGAACGGGACGTGGATGTAGAGGGACAGGCTCCGGTCGGCCATGTGTTGATACGCCTGGTCGGGCAGTGAACCGTCCGCGGGCACGGGATCGCCGTCGGGAAGCGCAGAGGGCATGCCCCATTCTCGCCCGCGAGCCGACCGCACATCGCCCAGGCCGATCGATCTGTCGCTCATCGTCCGCGCCGCGCGGGCTCGGCGGGGCAGGGCGGCCGGAAACTTCGGCGGCATCGCCGCGAACTACGTCATAGGCGGTCGGTAAGGTGCGACAGGCGGGACGCACCGATACACCCACACCGTGCGACACTGCCCGGACGGAACCGGCGAACGACGCGGAGGGGCCATGGACGAGGCAGCGGTGGTGCAATACGAGCTGGCCGGCGGGGTCGCGACGATCACGATGGACTCCCCGCGCAACCGCAACGCGTTGTCCAAGCCGATGCGCGCGCAACTGTCGGCCGCGCTCCGACGAGCGGGCGACGATGACGACGTTCGGACGGTGGTCCTGACGCACACCGGCACCGTGTTCTGCGCCGGGATGGACCTGAAGGAGACCGCCGTCGCGAAACCGGGCGAGGAGGGGGTGCGCGAGCTGCCGGCGATCCTGCGGCTGATCGCGCATTGTCCGAAGCCGGTCGTCGCGCGGCTGGCCGGCCCGGCGCGCGCGGGCGGAGTCGGGATCATGGCCGCGTGCGATATCGCGGTGGCCGTCGATTCGGCGACATTCGCGTTCACCGAGGTGCGGATCGGGCTGATCCCGGCGGTGATCTCGATCCCGGTGTTGGCGCGGCTGAACCCGGTCGCGGCGCGCGAGCTCATGCTCACCGGCGAAGTGTTCGATGCCGCCCGCGCCCGCGAGATCGGTTTGGTCAATGCGGTTGTCGCGCCGGACGAGCTCGACGCGGTGGTGGAGCGCTTCCTCGATGCGCTGCTGGCCGGCGGGCCGGGAGCACTGGCCGGCACCAAGGAGCTGCTCAGCGGCTCACTGGACGACTCGGTCGCGAGATACGAAGCGCTGCTGGAACTCTCGGCCCGGCAGTTCGACACGCCGGAAGCCCGCGAGGGCGCCCGCGCGTTCGCCGAGAAGCGCCCGCCGGCCTGGCGGGCCGATATCACCGCGTGACGGCCAGCATCTTTCTCAGCACCCGCTGAACCTCGGCCCATTCTTCGGGAGTCAGGGAGATCTCCGGTGCCGGCCGGCGGAGGCGCTGGGCCGACACGGTGCGGACCTGCTCGGTGATAACCCAGCCCCGTCCACCCGAAACCTGGACACGATGCAGCCAGCCCGGCCGTTCGACCGAAGTAAGCGGCAGCACCGTCACCAGCGCTCCCGCCGTCAGCCGCAGGTGGAATTCCGACGAAACGACGACGGCCGGTCGGTCCTTGCCCTGTTCGTGGCCCCGAACGGGATCGAAGTCACAGAACCATACCGAGCCCGGCTGAACCGGCGGTCGCCTCATTCGCCCTGCCACGCATCAACCGGCGCCGCGTCCGCCGCCGCCAGCCCCTCGGCCTCGGCGAGGTATTCGGCCCAGCCCTGCTGATCCTCGGTGCGAAACCGGGCCATGGCTACGAGCGCCGCATTTTCCCAATGCTCATCGAGCAGCCGCTCGATAGCCTCGTTGACGCTCACGCCGCCGAATTCCATGCGCGCGAGGCGCTGCACCCGCTCGCGCGTCTCATCGCTCACTCGCAACATGACTCAGACGATACCATCGCGTTAACACGTATGTATACGTTCGCGATAGCACTCAAGCAACCGTCCCGGTCGCCGGCCCTCGTCGCGAACAGCGTCATCGACGTCACGGGCGGCGCGACGGATACCGGCGGCGTCAACGGAACAGGGCGACGAGGATGCCGATCGCGATCAACGCGGCGAGCGCGATCGTCATCCAGCGGCGGACGACGACGGGAAGCGGGCGGCTCACCTCGCTAGCCCGGCCGGGTCGCTCACGGTGCCGAATTGTTCGCTCCGCGCTCCGCTCGTCGCCACTGCGACTCCGTCGCGACGCGGCAGCCTCCCTCCGCCCTCGCTCACGGAACCGTCGCGACGGGCCTGCCTCCCTACGGTCGCGCTCACGGCTGCCAGCCTAGCCGCGGGCTCAAGCGGACCGCGTATGACGTAGTTCCGGGGCCGGGGCGGCGCTGCTGTCGGCGCCGGCCCGGCGTGACTGGCGAGGGCGCGCGCTACGGTGCAGCCATGCGTGCGATCTTTGCGGCCGGCCCGAACCCCGACGACCCGCTGTCCATGGTGCGGGTCGGCGAGCGGCCGGAGCCGGAGGTGTCCGGAGGCTGGGTGCGGGTGGCCGTGCGGGCCGCGTCGATCAACCGGCACGATCTGTGGACGCTACGCGGCGTGGGGATCCGTGCCGAAGAGTTCCCGATGATCCTCGGCTGCGACGGCGCCGGGGTGACCGAGGACGGGCGCGAGGTGGTGATCTACCCCGTCATCGCGGATCCGGCCGCGGTGGGCGCCGCCGGGGACGAAACCCTCGATCCCGGCCGGCGGCTGCTCACGGAGGGCGGGCATCAAGGGTGCATGGCCGAGTACGTGGCGGTGCCCGCGCGGAATGCGGTGCCGAAGCCGGCCGGGATGTCGTTCGCACAAGCTGCGACGCTGGGTACGACGTATCTGACGGCGTATCGGATGCTGTTCACGCGCTCCGGTCTGGCGCCCGGGTCGACGGTGCTGGTGCAGGGCGCAACGGGCGGGGTGGCGACCGCGCTCATCCAACTCGGCGCCGCCGCTGGCATGCGGGTATGGGCGACCGCCCGCACCGAGGCTGGACGTGCGCGCGCCGAAACCCTGGGCGCCGCAGCGACTTTCGAGGCCAGTGCGCGGTTGCCGGAGCGGGTGGACGGGGTCTTCGAATCGGTAGGCGCCGCGACGTGGGCGCATTCCATGAAAGTGGTGCGACCGGGCGGAGTGGTGGTGTGCTGCGGGGCCACCACCGGCGCCGACCCGTCCGCAGATCTGCAGCGACTATTCTTCCGGCAGATCTCGGTGGTGGGCTCGACCATGGGCACGCTCGACGAGATGCAACGGCTGATCGCGTTCTGCGATGCTGCCGGCGTGGTTCCCATGGTGGACAAGGCGTTTCCGCTGGCGGAGGGGGCAGCGGCGCTCGAAGAGGTGGAGCACGGGTCCGCCGGCAAGGTGGTGGTGACGGTATAGCGCGGCGACGGTGCCGTCGGTGGACCGGGCGAGAGCGCGAGGCCGCCCGACAGCGGTACAGCGGGATGACGAGGTAACGAGATACAGAGACGGGGATTCGCATGGGCATGCTCATGGGGCTCAAAGGCACAGGCGCTTACCGGATCGAACCGGCGACCGCGCAGCGCTGGGATGACGTCGTATCCGTGATGGGCACCCGCGGCGACCCGACAACCTGTTGGTGCCAGTTCTTCCACCTGCGCGGGCGGGCATGGGACACGGCGTCCCGGGCCGACAAGCGCGGCGCGCTGGAGCAGCAGGTCTGCGGCGGTGAACCCCCACCCGGATTGCTCGCTTACGACGATGACGGTGTGGTCGGCTGGTGCCAGATCGGACCGAAGGACTCGTTCGCCCGACTCGCCGCGACGATGGTATCCCGGCCGCCGGCCGATGCACTCGACCCGGATCGGCTGTGGGCCGTTACCTGTTTCGTGGTGCCGGTGGCACAGCGCGGGCGCGGCGTCGCATCGGCGCTGCTGATCGGCGCGGCCGATTTGGCGCCGGGTGGCTCGAAGGCTATCCGGTGATCACTGGCGGGGCGCGAAGGTCATCAGCCGATCTGTACCACGGCACTATGACGATGTTCGCCCGCGCGGGATTCAGCGAAGTACGCCGGCCGACCGGGAGGCGAGCCGTGATGCGACTGTCATTGGGCTGAGCGGAAAGTCGGGTGCGGTGCAGGCCCTGGGCCAGGGAGCATCGCAGTTCTGTCGGGCGCGATCCACCGGTGTCCGGGCCTGCGCCTGCCCTGCGCCCAGTCTGGTGACGGTGCACGATGGGGACCATGACTGACGACGCGACACGCGCGCTGCGCGACATCTTCATCGACCAGTTCGGCCGCATCCGCGAGCTGGTACAGGACCTGACGGCGGGGCTAACGGATGCGGTCGGCACCTACCGGCCGGATCCCGATGCGAACACCATCGATTGGCTGATCTGGCACCTGTCGCGCGTCCAGGACGATCATGTCGCCGGCATCGCGGGCACCGAGCAGGCATGGACGGCCAAGGGCTGGCACGACCGGTTCGGCCTGCCCTTCCCGGTTGCGGCACACGGCTACGGTCACTCCAGCAGCGAGGTGGCCGCGGTGCGCGTTCCCGCGGACCTGCTCGACGGATACCACGCAGATGTCCATGCAGCGAGCCTCGCGTACGTGAACTCCCTGACCGTGAACGAACTGTCCCGCGTCGTGGACACGCGGTGGGACCCGCCGGTGACGGCGTCCGTGCGCCTGGTCAGCCTCATCGGCGACTGCCTGCAACACGCGGGCCAAGCCGCCTATGTCCGCGGGCTCGCGAAGCGCGCCGGGGTCGGTTGACCGGCCACCGACCGAGCACGACCCGGTCTTCACTCGGCTACGCCTGCTCCGCGCCGGCCCAGCCCCGGAACGACGTCATCTGCGTCGCCGATGTGCCGAGACCGAGCCGCTACAGATCGAGCACGAGGCGCAGGCCCCGATCAAGTTCGGCGGACTCCAACGGCGGCACCGTCGCGATAGCACGATCGAGCAGTGCCCGGTCGATGGTCAGCAGTTGCGTCACGTTGATCACGGACGGTCTGGGCAGCAACCCGTCCGGGAGCAGCACATTGCCCGGCGCCGCGGCCAACCCCACATTGGACGTCACGGCGGCGACCACGACGGTGGATAGCCGCGACGCGTTGAACCGGTCGGACGAGATAACCACCGCCGGGCGTCGGTATCCGGGCCCCGAGCCGACCGGGTCGGCGAAGTCGACCCACCAGATCTCGCCGCGAGCTACCACTCCCACCGCCCGGCATCGATGAGCCGGCGTGCCGCGGCAGCACCGTCGACGGGGTCCTGCACCGCTGCCAACTCATCGAGCCGAGCGGTCACCGGATCGGTGCCCTGGCGGGCGAGGAAGTCTGCCAGGGCACGTGCGTACAGCGCCGATCGGTTCAGCCCCAAGCGCGCCGCCGCGTCGTCGGCTTCTTCGAAGAGCTCGTCCGGCAGGGACACGGCAACCTTCATGTCGTCAAGTATAACCGGTATGACGAAGTGCTCACGCGGCTTCGCGTTGCGCGCGTTCGGTCGAAAGGGGCGCTGTCGGGGGTGTGCCCTAGCGTGACGCTCATGGGCCTTGGAGACGATCAACAGCAGGTGGCCGACCGGGTGATCGGCGCACTGGCGGGGGCCGGCGCGCGGTTGCGGGAGGATCAACTTGCCGCGGTCGAGGGGCTGCTGGAGCCGGGCGCGCAGGTGCTGGTGGTGCAGGCGACGGGGTGGGGCAAATCGGCGGTGTACTGGGTGGCGACCGCACTGCGCCGAGCGGCCGGTGCCGGACCGACACTGGTTGTCTCGCCGCTGCTCTCACTGATGCGCGACCAGGTCGCGGCGGCCGGGCGGGCCGGGCTCCGCGCCGCGACGCTGAACTCGTCGAACTTCGATGAATGGAGCGCCATCGAGGCGGAGCTGCGCGCGGGCCGAGTGGACGTCCTGCTGGTGTCCCCGGAGCGGCTGGCCAACCCGAGCTTCGGGCGGCGCGTCATGACGGCGCTGGCCGGGTCGCTGGGACTGCTAGTGATCGACGAGGCGCACGCCGTGTCCGACTGGGGGCACGACTTCCGGCCCGACTACCGCCGCGTCGCCGATGCGCTGCGCACGCTCGCTCCCGATACCCCCGTGCTGGCGACGACGGCGACGGCAAACGCTCGGGTGACCGGCGACGTGGCGGCGCAACTCGGCGAGCAGACCCTCGTGCTGCGCGGGCCGCTGGCCAGGTCCAGCCTGCACCTGGCCGTGATCGACGGGCTCTCGCCGCTGGAGCGGTTCGCGTGGGTGGTCGAGAACCTGCCGACACTGCCGGGGTCGGGAATCGTCTATGCCCTGACGGTGGCCGATGCCGAGCGGCTGGCGGCGGCGATCACGACGCACCACGCCGGGGCGGTGCGGGTAGCCGCCTATACCGGACAGCTGGACGCGGATGAGCGGGAGCGACTGGAAGACGCCCTGCGCGGCAACGAGATCAAGGCGCTCGTCGCCACCTCCGCGCTCGGAATGGGTTACGACAAGCCGGATCTCGGGTTCTGCGTGCATGTCGGGGCACCCCCGTCGCCGGTGTCCTACTACCAGCAGGTCGGCCGGGCCGGGCGCGGCATCGACCATGCCTCGGTGGTGCTGCTCAGTTCCACGGCGGGCGAGGGCGTCTGGGGTTACTTCGCGACTGCCTCGATCCCGCGGCAGGAGCAGGTGGAGCGGCTGCTCGCCGTGTCGCCCGGGCCGGACGACCTCGACGGGGTGGCTGCCAGCGTCGTCGCCCTGGAAGCCGAGTCGGGGCTGCGACGCACCCGGGTGGAGCTGATGCTGAAACAACTCGCCGTGGACGGCGTCACCGAGCGGACCGAGGGCGGCTGGCGGCGGACCGGCGCCCCATGGACCTACGACGCCGCGCACTACGACGGCATCATCGCCGTTCGTGAGCGAGAAGCGGCGATCATGCGGGACTACGCGCACGGCCGGCGATGTCTGATGCAGCTGCTTCAGGAGTCGCTGGACGACCCAACAGCCGCGCCGTGTGAGCGGTGCAACGTGTGCACCGGTTCACTGCCGGACGGCCTGCCGACGCGTCCCGATCCGACGGTGACGCGCGCCGTGGCGACGCTGCTCCGCGGCGAACAGCACCTCATCGAGCCGCGAAAGATGTGGCCCGGCGGGGAGTTCGGTGCCCGGGGCCGAATCCCCGTCGATGAACAGCCGGAGATCGGCCGGGCGCTGATCTACGCGGACGCGCCCGAATGGCGGGAGCTGGTGCGGCAGGTGTTCGGCGGGCTGGACGGTCCGCCACCGACCGAACTCGTCGACGCGATGATCGGGTTGCTCGCGGCGTGGAAGCACGACTGGCCGACGCGACCGGACGTGGTCGTCGGCATGCCGGCTGCGGGCTTTCCCCAGCTGGTCGGCGGACTTGTCGACGCGGTGGCCACCGCTGGACGGATGGCAACGGCGAACCTCACGGTGTCGGGCGTGGCCGATGCGGATCTGACATCCCCCGCCGAGGCGGCGTTCTGGGCACGCAGCATCGGCGTGCCCGATCCGGCCGCGGTCGCGGGCCGGGCGGTGCTGCTCGTGGTGGACGCCACCTCGTCGCTGTGGCCGATCACCATCGCGGCTTCCAAGCTGCGCTCCGAAGGCGCCGCAGCGGTCCTCCCCCTGGTGATCCACCGCCGGCCGTGACGGGCGGCCGCCGGCCTACTTCTTGGGTTCCTTGCCGGTGGGGGCGTCGGTGGCGAGCGCGGCGATGAAGGCCTCCTGGGGCACCTCGACCCGGCCGACCATCTTCATGCGCTTCTTGCCCTCCTTTTGCTTCTCCAAGAGCTTCCGCTTGCGTGTGATGTCGCCGCCGTAGCACTTCGCCAACACGTCCTTGCGCAGCGCCCGGATGTTCTCGCGCGCAATGATTCTCGACCCGACCGCGGCCTGGATCGGCACTTCGAACTGCTGCCGCGGGATCAGCTCGCGCAGTTTCGTGGCCATCGCGGTGCCATAGGCATAGGCGGCGTCGCGGTGCACGATCGCGGAGAACGCATCGACCGTCTCGCCCTGCAACAGGATGTCGACCTTCACCAGATCCGCGACCTGCGTTCCGATCTCCTCGTAGTCGAGCGAGGCGTACCCGCGCGTGCGGGACTTCAGCGCGTCGAAGAAGTCGAAGATGATCTCGGCGAGCGGCATCTCGTACCGAAGCTCGACCCGCGACTCGGAGAGGTAGTCCATCCCCTTCATCGCGCCACGACGAGTCTGGCACAGGTCCATGATCGGGCCCACGTAATCGTTCGGGGTGAGGATCGTGCATCGCACCATCGGCTCGCGCACCTCGGCGATCTTGCCGCCGGGCCAGTCCGACGGGTTCGTGACGATCTGCTCGGTGCGATCCTCCATCGTCACCCGATAGACCACGTTCGGCGCCGTGGAGATCAGTTCGAGGCCGAACTCGCGCTCCAATCGATCGCGGGTGATCTCGAGGTGCAACAGTCCGAGGAATCCGCACCGGAATCCAAAGCCGAGCGCCGTGGACGTCTCCGGTTCGTAGTGCAACGCCGCGTCGTTGAGTTGCAGCTTGTCCAGCGCGTCGCGCAACAGCGGGTAGTCCGAGCCGTCGATGGGATACAGCCCGGAGTAGACCATCGGCCGCGGCTCGTGAAACCCGGCCAGCGCCTGCGATGCCGGTTTCGCGGCGGATGTGACGGTGTCCCCCACCTTGGACTGTCGGACGTCTTTCACCCCTGTGATGAGGTACCCGACCTCGCCCACGCCGAGGCCCTTGGTCGCGATCGGGTCGGGCGAGATGATTCCGACCTCGAGCAGTTCGTGTGTCGCTTTGGTGGACATCATCTGGATGCGCTCGCGGGGTGTGATCTTCCCGTCGACGACCCGGATGTAGGTGATCACGCCGCGGTAGATGTCGTAGACGGAATCGAAGATCATGGCACGCGCGGGTGCGTCGGGGTCGCCGACCGGGGCGGGTACCTCGGCCACCACCCGGTCGAGCAATTCCCGCACACCCTGGCCGGTCTTCCCGGAGACGCGCAGGATGTCCTCCGGGGAGCCGCCGAGGATGTGCGCGATCTCGTCCGCGTAGCGTTCCGGCTGCGCGGCGGGCAGGTCGATCTTGTTGAGCACCGGGATGATCGCGAGGTCGTGTTCCAACGCCAGATACAGGTTGGCGAGGGTCTGCGCTTCGATGCCCTGCGCGGCATCGACCAGCAACACGGCACCCTCGCAGGCGGCGAGCGAGCGCGACACCTCATAGGTGAAATCGACGTGTCCCGGGGTGTCGATGAGGTGCAGCACGTAGTCCGTCGTCACATCTCCTGCGTCACCGACGCCCGTGACCGACCACGGTAGGCGCACGTTCTGCGACTTGATCGTGATGCCTCGCTCGCGTTCGATGTCCATCCGATCGAGGTACTGCGCCCGCATGGACCTGGCGTCGACCACGCCGGTAAGCTGCAACATCCGGTCCGCCAGCGTCGACTTGCCGTGGTCGATGTGCGCGATGATGCAGAAGTTGCGGATCCGCTCCGGCGGGGTGAACGTCGTCCGGTGTTTGATCGACGGCTGCGAGGCGGCGGGAACCGGCGCCGCGCTTGACGCATCTGAGCTCACGAGGTGCGGTATCTCCAGTCGTACGTGGGTTTCGTCAGGTGACCGGTCGAGCGGTGCGCCGTCTATCGTCCCACGTTCCGACCGCGCTGCCGGCCCGACGGCGTCTGCCTCACCGATGGTGATCGGGCGGGAACACCGTCATAGTCGTTCCGGTGAGGCGCGGCCGAGCGGTTCGCGCAGGCGGACGCACCCTGGTAGGCTGACCTGTCGGTGTGCGCGTGGCGCGAAAACAAGACCCGAGCACGGACCGAGTACGACCCAGACGAACGACATTCCCGACGACACAAAGGCAATCCGGCGTGGCCAACATCAAGTCCCAGATCAAGCGCATCAAGACCAACGAGAAGGCGCGGCAGCGCAACAAGTCGGTCCGGTCCGCGCTGAAAACGTCGGTGCGGCGCTTCCGCACGGCCGCTGACGCCGGAGACAAGGAAACCGCCCTCACCGCCCTCCAGACCGCGTCACGCGATCTGGACAAGGCCGTCAGCAAGGGTGTGATCCACGCCAATCAGGCCGCCAACCGCAAGTCGGCATTGGCGCAGCGGGCGAACTCGCTGTAGTTCTGCGCAGTAGCACGGTCGGCACGCGCTGCGCCGGCCGACTCCGTTTGTCACGAATTTTCGAGAGCAGCCGGTCGGGATCCCGACCGGCTGCTCTTGCGTCTGTGCGATTCCGGGCGCCTAGCGCGGGATCCGACGCGCTCGGGAGATTCCGAGCACGGCACGTTCGAGGGCATAGCCGACGTCGGCCGCCCCGCCCTTGACCTCGGCGTTCAGCTCGGCCGCGATGCCCATGGCCGCGGCGAGGCCCGCAGGCGACCATGCGCGGGCCGGTCCGCGCGCCTTGTCGATCTTCCACGGCGGCATGCCCAGCTGCGCGGCGAGCAGGGCGGAACTGCCACCGGCCGCGCCGGCGACCTTGGCTACCGTGCGGACGCCGCCGGCGAGTGCGTCGGCGATCCGGACCGGCGGCTCGCCGACGATGAGCGCCCACCGGAGCGCCTCCAGGGCCGCGGCCGTGTTCCCTGCGATCACCAGGTCCGCCACCGCGAACCCCGAGGCCTCGGCCCGGCCCCGGTGGTATCTGTGCACTGCGGACTCGTCGACCATGCCACCGGTATCGGCGACTAGCTGGCTCGCGGCCGACGCGAGTTCCGCGAGATCGTTGCCCACCGCGTCGATGAGCGCGGCGACCGCCGTGGGCGTCGTCGTTCCGCCGGCCGCCCGGATCTCGCCGCGGACGAACTCGATGCGGTCCGCCGGTCGCGTGATGGGCGCACAGAGTACGACCGCCGCGCCGGATCGCGTCAGGCCGTCGATGAGGGGCTTGTTCCGGGCAGCGCCGCTGTGGTGCACCACCAGCGTGACGCCCTCCACCGGCGCCGCCGCATACGCCAACACCGCATCGGCGGCGTCCTTGGCCGCGTCCTGCGCACCGCGCAGCAGCACCACCCGCGGTTCCGCGAACAGGCTCGGCGCCACCAGATCGGCGAACTCACCGACCGTCAGCCCGGCGCAGGCCGCCTCGCGCCGTTCGGTCTCCGGATCCGCCTTGCGCGCGGCTGCGGTGATCCGGTGCACGGCGCGGTCGACCAGGAGCTGCTCGTCGCCGCGGAGCAGAACGAGCGTCGGCACGGTCTCCGATGTGGGCACGGGACCATCGTGCCAGCCGGGTCGGACACATCGTCGCGGGGCGGTCACCGGGGCGGTCACCGAACGGTCACCAGCCGGAAACCCCGGCGACGACGCGCCCCCGCACGCCGACCAGGCTGGCACCGCGCGATACGGTGCCGACGCCGGCCTCCGTCTCGCAAACCTGGACGTCGCCGTCGACGTCCGTCCGCAGGATCGTCGTCACACCGGCATCCCGATCGATCTGTAACGCGGCGTCCGACGGATGGCCGTAGTCGTTGCCGGCCCCCACCCCGATGACGGCCACCTGCGGATCCACCGCTTCGACGAACTCGGGCAACAACTTCGACGAGCCATGATGCGGTTGCTTCAGCACTTCGGCACGCAGGTCGACATGCGCGGCCAGTAGCGCGCCCTGAGCCTCGCGCTCGATGTCGCCGGTCAACAGCATGCGCACGCCCCGGTGGGTTGCGCGAAAGACGACCGAGTCGTTGTTGGGATCGGATGCCGTGCCGTAGAACTCGTCGGACGGTCCAAGCACGTCGATCGAAAGCTCACCGATCCGCAGGGCCTGCCCGGGGACCATCGGGAAGACCGGGGCGCCCTTCGCGTCGGCGGCAGCCGCTATCGCCGCGAGCCCCGACGATGACGACCGGTCCGGGCCGAGGCCGATCCGGCCGACCGTGCGCCCGCGGATCGCGCCAGCGAGCCCATCGACGTGGTCCACGTGCAGGTGGGTGATCACGAGCAGCGCGATCGAGGTGACTCCCAGTCGTCGCAGGCATCCGTCGATCGCATCGGGGTCGGGGCCGGTGTCCACCACCACCGCGCTGCCCTCGACCCCGGTGGAAAGAACGATCGCGTCACCCTGCCCCACCTCGCAGACCGTCATCAACCAGCCGTCGACCGGCCAGCCGATGGCAACGACCCGAGCCGGGATCACGATGACGGCCGCACCGAGGGCCGCCGCCAGAACAGCGGCCCGCAGCCGGCGGTGACGCGTCAGTTCGAGCGCGACGACGATCAGCCCGGCCAGCACCAGTACACCGGCCGGGCTGGCGGGCCAGGGCACCGTGGCGGACGGCCACCGGGCGAGGCGATGCGCGGTGCCGGTGATCCAACCGAGGAGCGGCCCGTCGATGCGCGCGATCGTCGCCCCGGCCTGCGGCCACCATGGCCCGGCGATGAGACAGGCCAGTCCGAGTAAGAGCGCCGGTGCGACCACCGGCGCCACCGCGATATTGGCGGGAATGGCGACGAGCGACACGCTTCCGCTGATGGAGGCGATGACGGGCATGGTCGCGATATGCGCCGCGACCGGCAGCGCCAGCAGGGTGGCCCAGCCAGGTGGCATGCCGCGCCGTTGCAGGGCCCGCGTCCACGGCGGTGCCAGCAGCACCAACGCCGCCGTGGCCTGCACGGACAGCGCGAATCCGACCGATACCGCCAGTGTCGGGTCGATGAGGAGGAGCGTGAACACGGCAGCGGACAGCGCCGGCAGGGCGGCGCGGGGCCGTCCGAGCACGGCAGCGGCGACAGCGATCATTCCCATGACGACCGACCGCAGCACGGACGGCTCGGGGCCGACCAGGACGACCATGGCGGCCAAGGCACCGGCCGCCATGATCGACGACACGCGCGGACCGAATCGTCGCAGCAGCACGAACACGGCACCGCTGACCACAGCCATGTGCGTGCCGGAGACCGCGACCAGGTGCGTCAGCCCCGCCGTCTTGGCATCGCCGGACAAGGCCGGACCGATGCCCCGCGTGTCGCCGACGACCAGCCCGCGAAGCAGCCCGCCACGGTCCGGATCCAGCGCGCCGGCCGACCGTGCGAGAGCAGCCCGCGCGCTACCCGCCCATGCACCCCACCAGGGCACGCCCGCGATGAGGAGCGGATCGCCGTGCGGCCTGATCGTCACCCCAGGCAGCGCCCCGAATGCGTCGGGAGCTGCCGTGCCGCTCGTTCGGATCGTCTGTGCTGTCACCAGGGATGCCCACGCGGGCCCGTCACTGAAGATCGTCACGGCGGCTCCTGATCGCACGGTGCGCCCGCGGACCGTGACGTCGACGGCGCGGGCGGCGATGCGCCATCGCCCCTCGGCGGCGCGAGCCCCGTCAGCCAGCCCAGGCCGGTTCGTGCCGTCCACCGCCGCGCCCACCGCGTCCGCGCCCGGACCGGCGGCGGAGAACCTCGTTCGCACCGCCACCGGGTCACCCGTCACGACGACATCGACCGTGACCCAGTCCCCCACCCCGGCGGCGACCACGATCGGGTCATGGGCCGCCGCCTGCATGCGCACGGCGGCAAGAATCGTTGCGGCGGACAGGCAGGCCAGGACGGCGATCAGGCCGGCAACCCTCCGGCCGCCTACTCTCGCGGCGACCCCGCAGCCGGCGGCGACGACGACGCCTGCACCCGCGACCCACCACGCCGCTGCGGTCGCCCACAGCCCAACGAGACATCCCGCCCACACGGCGAGCGCCGGCAGAACGAGTCGCAGGTCGATCGGTGGCGGGGCTTCCGGCTCGGTCCACCGGCGGCGCACGGGCACCGTGACTCACAACGTCACGTGCGGCGCAATGCGGGCGAACGTCGCGGGTCCGATCCCGGGAACCTCCTGCAACTGTTTCAGATCGGTGAACCGGCCGTGTTGCGAGCGGTATTCGATGATCGCGCCGGCCGTCACCGGCCCTACCCCTGAGAGCTGTTGCAGGGCCTGCGAATCCGCGGTGTTGATGTTGATCAGCGCGGCGTCCGGGCCGGCGCCGTGTCCGCCGGCCGTCGAGTCGGGACCGGCCACGACGGTCTCCGCATCGACGCTGCTGCCGTTCGGCCCCGCGACCACCACGGACGCTCCGTCGGTGACGTGCGCCGCGAGATTGATGCCGGTGAGTTCCGCGGAGTCCAGGACACCGCCGGCCGCCGCGATGGCATCGGCGACGCGCGCATCGGCGGGCACGGTGACGAGTCCGGGGTTCCGCACGCGCCCGGTCACGGACACCAGGATCGGATCGTGCGGTCGCGTCGGCGCGGTGGAAGCCGCGGTCGTGGCCGCGCCGGACGGGTCGCCGGTTCCCGGTGTGCCGCCGGTGGCCGAAGAACCTGTCGCGGCACCGCCGGGTCGGGATCCGCTGATCGTCGGTTCGACACCGAATGTCCCTACCGCTGACGGATCGGCCGATGACGCGGCACCGAGCACCGGCGTGGGCTCGGGCCTGCTCCACCACACCCCCACGGCGGCGACCACGGCGGCCAACGCAGCAATGACGGACAGCAGTGCCGCGCCGCGGCGGCCCGGAGTGATCCGGGCGTCCCGCATCGAATCCGGCACCCACTTCTCCGCGAGCGCCCCCCACGGCCCCGATCCCACCATCCGCGCCGCCCAGGCACGCCCCCCTGGTTCACCCACGGTCTCCGCGTCCGTTCCGGCCGCGCGCTCCGGCGTCGCCGGCGTGGCTATACGCGGTTCAGCAGCGTCGTCATCCTCCGCGGACCACACATCGTCGTCTGCGCACTGCGGGCCAGCGGCGTCTATCGAGGGTTCCCCCGCCAACGCATCGAACAGCGGCGGCGGGCCGGCCGAAGGGACATCCGGTCCGGGAACCCACCCCGAGTGCGACCCGGCGCCGGACCCCCCGGCACCGTGCGACCGCAGTGCCATGACGCGGTCCCGGGCGACCAGGCTGACGGCCCGGCCACGAGCAGGCATAGCGTCTGAAGATCGGCGAAACATGCGAGCACGCTAGCGATCCCGCCCACATGCGAACGGAGCCCGAGCGACGATGGGGATGGAAATCGGACAGGTGGACAACCCTGCCACGTCAAGCAGCACCGCCCGACAGCATCGCCGGACGCCACCCTCAGCCGGCACCGTCAATCGTCGGCGATCTCCTCGTCGACGGGGGGCACAATGCCTGCGAGCCCGCCGTTGTAGGTGTGCAGCCGCCAGCGCCCGACCACCCGGTGCAGCACCACCCAGTGGCAGTTGCTGACGCCGACGAGGTCTCCCCAACAGTCATCGGGCAGCCCCAGCAGACGCCCGGTGAGCCCCACGATGAGTCCGCCGTGCGTCACCAGCAGGGCGGTGCGGCAGGAACCGGCGTCCAGTTCGTCCACCACACTCTGCGCGCGAGCCGCCACCTCGACCCGGGACTCACCGCCGGGCGGAGCGATCCGGGCGTCGCTGTGCCGCCAGCGTTCCCACTCATCCGGCCATCGCGTTTGGACCTCGTCCCGGCTCAGGCCCTCCCACTCGCCGAGCGAGGTCTCGCGCAGCCGGCGGTCGGTGCGAACCGACAAGCCGGTCACCCGCCCGATCACGTCCGCCGTGGCATGCGCGCGCTGTAGGTCGGAGGAAACGATGACGTCCGGTTCAAGCGCCCCGACGGACGCGGCAGCGGCCTTCGCCTGCGCGAGACCCACCTCGCTGAGCGGAATGTCGCGATGCCCCTGCATGCGCAAGGCGAGGTTCCAGTCGGTCTCGCCGTGCCGCATCGCGATGACGTGGTCCAGTGCCATGGGTCACGTCCTCAAGCCCTCGTCACCGTCGGCACAGTCTCGGCCCCCGACTCAAGCCCCGACTCGGCCACCGGCAAGGCGTCATCGACGAACGGGATGGTGGGGCAATCACCCCACAGCCGCTCCAGGGCGTAGAAGACGCGCTCTTCCGCGTGCTGCACGTGCACCACGACATCGCCGAAGTCGAGCAGCACCCAGCGACCGTCCCGCTCGCCCTCTCGGCGGAGCGCCTTGACCCCGCGGTGCGCCAACTGTTCCGTCACCTCGTCGATGATCGCGCCGACCTGCCGCTCGTTGGCTGCGGTGACCACCACGAAGCAGTCGGTCAACGGAAGCCGGTCCGACACGTCGATGATCACCACGTCGGTGCCGTGCTTGTCGGACGCCGCCTGCGCCGCGATAAGCGCTGCCGCGCGGGCGGATTCGGTTGCTGTCACTTAGGCGCCCTCCTGGCCGGGAACATCGGGAACGTACAGTCGGTGTTTGCTGATGTATTGCACGACGCCGTCGGGTACCAGGTACCAGACCGGTTCACCGCGCCGCACCCGCTCCCGGCAGTCGGTTGACGAGATCGCAAGCGCCGGAACCTCTATCAGCGTGACCGATCCGCCCGGGAGATCCGGGTCGGACAGCTGGTAGCCGGGCCGCGTGACGCCGATCAGGCGCGCCAGGGTCGACAGCTCGTCGGCGTCCTTCCAACTCATGATCGCGGCTAGCGCGTCGGCGCCGGTGATGAAGTACAACTCGTCGCCCGGGAACTGCGCCCTCAGTTCGCGCAGGGTGTCCACGGTATAGGTCGGCCCCTCCCGGTCGAGGTCGACCCTGGACACGGTGAACCGCGGATTCGAGGCCGTCGCGATCACCGTCATCAGGTAACGGTGTTCCGCCGTGCTCACCCCGCCGGAATGTTTCTGCCACGGCTGGCCAGTCGGCACGAAGATCACCGTGTCGAGTGAGAATCGCGATGCCACTTCGGATGCCGCGACCAAATGGCCGTGATGGATCGGATCGAACGTACCGCCCATGACGCCGATCCGTCGCCGGACCCCGGGCAAGACGGACGGGCGCGAGCGGCCCGTGTCGGTCTCGGTCCCGTTCACGCGACGGGCCTTACCTGGCCGGTCCCCGTGACGATGTACTTGGTCGACGTCAACTCCGGCAGACCCATCGGCCCCCGCGCATGCAGCTTCTGCGTCGAGATGCCGATCTCCGCACCGAATCCGAACTCGCCGCCATCGGTGAACGCCGTCGACGCGTTCACCATCACCGCCGCCGCGTCGACACGGCCGGTGAACTCCCGGGCCGCCGCGAGATCGCCGGTGACGATGGCCTCCGTATGTCCGGTGCCGTGCCTTTTGACGTGCCCGATCGCCTCGTCGAGCCCGTCTACCACGGCCGCCGCAATATCCAGCGCCAGGTATTCGGTATCGAAATCCTCGTCGGTCGCCGGCACTGTCGACCCCGGCCCCGCCAACTCCGCGAATCGCGGCTCGGCGTGGATCGTCACGCCCTGTGCCGCCAGCGCAGCCGTGGCGAGCGGCACGAACTCACGCGCAATGTCCTTGTGCACCAACAGGTTCTCGGCGGCGTTACAGACCGACGGCCGCCGCGTCTTGGAGTTGAGCAGGATGTCCAGCGCCATCGGGATGTCGGCCGACGCGTCGACGTACACGTGGCAGTTGCCGACCCCCGTCTCGATCACCGGCACCGTGGATCCCTCGACGACGGCGCGGATCAGCCCGGCCCCGCCGCGCGGGATGATCACGTCGACCAGCCCGCGCGCCGTCATCAGATGCGTCACCGAACTGCGATCCGTGCCGGGAACCAGCACGATCGCATCCGCCGGCAACCCGGCCGAGGCCGCCGCCTCCCGCAGCACATCGACGATGACGCTGTTCGAGGCATAGGCCGATCCGGAACCCCGCAGCAGCACGGCGTTTCCCGCCTTGAGCGCGATCCCGGCGGCGTCCGCGGTCACGTTCGGCCGCGCCTCGTAGATGATCGCCACCACCCCGAGCGGCACACGCACCTGGCGCAGTTCCAGGCCGTTCGGCAGCACGGATCCCCGCGCCACGGTGCCGATCGGGTCGGGCAGATCGGCTAGGTGCTCCAAGCCGTCCGCCATCGCCTCGATCCGCGCGTCGGAGAGCGCGAGCCGATCGATGAGCGCCTCGGCGGTCCCTGTCGCCCGCGCGGCCGCCACGTCCGCTCCGTTGGACGCGAGGATCTCGGCGGACCGGGAGCGCAGCGCGGTCGCCATGGCCTTGAGCGCCGCGTCCTTCACGGCCGAAGAGGCAGCCGCCATCGCATCGCAAGCCGATCGGGCACGACTCGCCGCGGCCAGCACATCCGCCCGCGTCACCGCACCGGCACCGCCCGGAACGTAGTCATATCCGTTGCCGCGCTCGGCCGTCCGGAGTTCACTCACCGCATCCACCTCTTCAGCCTGCCATGGGCGGCCGTCACGCCGGAGCCTTGCCGCGCCGCGCCGGGTGACGCACGACCACCAGATCGTCCGCATGGACCACCTCACGGCGCTGCTCCATCGGCAGGTCCGCCAGGTGCCTGCCGATGATCGCCGGGAGTTCGGCCGCATCGTGGCCCACGATGCCGCGCGCGACCACGGCACCCTCGGGACCGAGCAGGTCGACGACGTCGCCGGACTCGAAATCGCCGCGGACAGCGGTGATACCCGCCGGAAGCAGCGACTTGCGGCGTGCGGTCACGGCCGCAACGGCGCCGGCGTCCAGCGCGAGCGCCCCGGACGACGACGCCGCATGCCGCAGCCAGAACAGACGCGCACTGGTGCGCCGCAGGGCGGGCGCGAACACCGTGCCGATCTGCGGGCCGGGCTGCAGACCGTTCTGTGGGCCAGGCCCGCCGGCCAGTGCCGTCGTCGCCTGTGCGGCGTCGGCGAGCAGCACCGGAATTCCCGCGCCCGTCGCGATCATCGCGGCGGTGACCTTCGACACCATGCCCCCGGTCCCGAGCTCGCTGCCGCTGTCCATGGCGATCCCGGTCAGCTGTGCCGGGTCGGTGATCTCCGCGATCGCGGTGGAGTCCGGCAGGCGCGGGTCGCCGGTGTAGAGAGCGTCCACGTCGGACAGCAACACCAGTGCGTCGGCCCCGACGAGATGCGCGACAAGCGCTGCGAGACGGTCGTTGTCGCCGAACCGGATCTCGGTGGTCGCCACCGTGTCGTTCTCGTTGACCACCGGCACCACCCCGAAATGCAGCAGCCGCGCGAACGTGCGCTGCGCATTGCGGTAGTGCGCCCGCCGCACCACGTCGTCGGTGGTGAGCAGCACCTGGCCGACCTTGAGCCCGTGCCGCGAGAACGAGTCGGCGTACCGGGCCGCGAGTTGCTGCTGGCCGACCGAGGCCGCGGCCTGCTGGGTGGGCAGGTCCCGCGGCCGGCGCCGCAGGCCGAGCGGGGCCAGCCCGGCGGCGATGGCTCCGGAGGACACGAGTACCACGTTGCTGCCGGTCTCCGCGCGGGCGGCGAGCGCGTCGACGAGCGCGTCGAGCCGGGCGGCGTCCAGCCCGCCGGCCGCGGTGGTAAGCGATGACGATCCCACCTTGACGACGATGGTGCGGGCCGCCCCGATCGCGACGCGGGTGTCCACCTGTGGCCGGCCATCGGGTATGACGGCGTTCACGTGTTCACCGGCGGGCACTCCGGCCGCGCGGCGCACCGTCCGGGCCGTCGACCTCCGCCGGCAGCCCGCGCCGGATGCGATGCAGCACCTTGCGTTCGGCGGCCGGGACGCGGTCCGTGGTCTCCAGCCGCGCATCCGTGCCGCGTCCGGACGGGACCTCGAGATCGCCCGCGGCAGTCGCCGGTTCCCAGTCAAACGTCACGTCCCCGATGGTCACGGCGGCGCCGGGTTCGGCACCGAGCGCGGCAAGCCGGTCCTCGACGCCGAGCCGCGCCAGCCGATCGCCGAGGTAGCCGACGGCCTCGTCGTTGGTGAAATCGGTCTGCCGGATCCATCGCTCAGGCTTGCTGCCATGCACAACAAAGCCGCCCGGTATCTCCGGATCCACCTCGACAGTGAACTGCTCGGAGTCGACGGCGGCGGGCCGGATCACCATGCGCGGCGGCGCACCCACCGGCCGCGTACGCCGGTCCGTCTCGACGGCTTCCGCCATGGCGTAGGCGAGTTCATCCAGGCCCTCGTGGGTGGCGGTAGACACCAGGAAGACCCGGTGGCCGGCCGCCCGCAGGTCGCCCGCGACGAACTCGGCAAGCTCCCGCGCCTCAGGCACGTCGATCTTGTTCAGCGCGACCAGTCGCGGCTTGTCGGCGAGATCCGTTGCCAGTGACGGGGTGTAGCGGGCGAGTTCGGTTTCCACCGCCGCGATGTCGCTCGCCGGGTCGCGGCCGGGCTCGGCGGTGGCGCAGTCGACCACGTGCACCAGCACGGCGCACCGCTCGATGTGCCGCAGGAACTCCAGCCCGAGCCCGCGGCCCTCGCTGGCGCCCGGGATCAGTCCGGGCACGTCCGCGACGGTGAACACGACGGACCCTGCGGTCACCACGCCGAGGTTCGGCTCCAGCGTGGTGAACGGGTAGTCCGCGATCTTCGGCTTGGCGGCCGACAGCACCGACACGAGCGAGGACTTGCCGGCCGACGGGAAGCCGATGAGGCCCACGTCGGCGACGCTCTTCAACTCGAGGACGATATCGAGCGCCTCGCCCTGCTCGCCGAGCAAGGCGAAGCCCGGGGCCTTGCGGGCCTTCGAGGCGAGTGCGGCATTGCCCAACCCGCCCCGCCCGCCGCGGGCCGCGACGAAGCTTGCCCCGACGCCGACGAGATCCGCGAGCAGTTCACCGTTCTCGTTCAGGACGACCGTGCCGTCCGGCACGCCGATGTGCAGGTCGCCGCCGGCTGCCCCGTGCCTGTTGTCCCCCATGCCGGGGCGCCCGTTGGCCGCGCGGATGTTGGGGCGGTAGTGGAAGTCGAGCAGGGTGTGCACGCCAGGGTCCACCTCGAGAACCACGTCACCGCCGTTGCCACCGTTGCCACCATCCGGGCCGCCGAGCGGTTTGAACTTCTCCCGGCGCACCGAGGCGCAACCGTTGCCGCCGTCGCCGGCCTGGACGTGCAGCGTCGCACGGTCGACGAAACGGGCCATCGCCGTGCTCCTCTCCGCCCAGGCGCCCTCGAGGGGCAATCAGCCGATCAATACAAGCCAATCAATGCAGCGAGGGACGGCCCGGTGAGCGGGCCGTCCCTCGTGGAAACTACGTAGGCGTCGGGTCAGGCCTGTGCTGCGACGGCCGGCACGGGCAACACGGACGGCTCAGTCACGATGTTCACGGTCTTGCGCCCGCGACGCGTGCCGAACTCGACGGCGCCCGGAACGAGCGCGAACAGTGTGTCGTCCTTGCCGCGGCCGACGCCGTCACCGGGGTGGAACTTGGTGCCGCGCTGGCGGACCAGGATCTCGCCGGCGCTCACCTGCTGTCCGCCGAAGCGCTTGACGCCGAGGCGCTGCGCGTTCGAGTCGCGGCCGTTGCGCGAGCTGGACGCTCCCTTTTTATGTGCCATCTCTGTGAGCCTCTTCTCTGCGCTGACGTCAGCGAGCCGCGATGCCGGTGACTTTGACGTGGGTCAGCGGCTGACGGTGCCCCTGCCGCTTGTGGTACCCGGTCTTGTTCTTGAACTTGTGGATGACGATCTTCTCGCCCTTGCCGTGCCCCACGATCTCGCCGGAGACGGACACCGCCGCGAGCTTGTCAGCGTCGGCGGTTACCGTCTCGCCGTCGACCACCAGCACCGCTGGAAAATCGACCGCGGTCCCGGCCTCACCCTCGAGCTTCTCGACCGTGATGACGTCACCCTCGACGACCTTGTACTGCTTGCCGCCGGTCCTGACGATCGCGTACATCGCTATCCTGCCTGTTCGATTCCTGCCTGATGTCCTGCACAGTGGTCACGCGGCCGCTGCGGGACCCGGCCGGGCCGCAGCGCACATGCGCACCACAAAACGCGCCGCACGCACCGCGACCGACATCCCAGCATACGCGACGCGTCGCCACGCGAGCAAACCGACCGGGCGCCGAGCACCGTGCGGAAGGTCACCCGCTCGTGCGCCGCGTCCGCTGCGGGCAACGCGAGCCCTGCCGTCGCCGGCGCGGCTCAGCCTGCAGGCGTCGGCAGCACGATGTCGACCACGGCCGCTGCTGTCGCCGGCGCGCCTGCCGGCCGCCCGGCCGCGCGCCGGCGGCGCACCGGCTTCTTCGACGCGGCATCTTCCATGGGCGCAGTCTCGACGAGCACAGCAGTAACGGGCACGGTCTCGACGGGAACGGTCGTGGGCACGGCGGTATCGGACGCAGCGGTCTCCGGCATCGCAGGCTCAGGCACGGCTCCCTCGGGCGTGGCGGTCGCGTCGAGGTCCGACCCCGAGAACATCGTCATCTGCGCTGCATGATCAGCCACACGATGAGCCGCATGACCCGCGCCACCGTGCACCAGATCGTGCACCGCACCGTCCTCGGTGCGGAACGAGACCGGCGGCCGGGGACCGCGCGGATCGGGCTTGGCGTCCGCGGTCACTCGTTCCACGACGAGCGGCTCGAACCGCGCAGCGGTGTCCCGATCGTCCTGCTGGTTTCCGCGCTTGCGGCCTCTGCGCGCCGTGCGGCCGGTGCCGATCTCGGCGTCGGAGTCCGCATCGCTGATATCCGACGGAGTGTCGTGCAGCACGATGCCGCGTCCGTTGCAGGTGGCGCACGGCTCCGAGAATGCTTCTACCAGGCCGAGACCCATGCGTTTGCGGGTCATCTGCACCAGGCCGAGCGACGTGACCTCGGCCACCTGGTGACGGGTGCGGTCGCGGCCCAGACACTCGGTGAGCCGGCGCAGGACCAGCTCCCGGTTCGATTCGAGCACCATGTCGATGAAGTCGACCACGATGATCCCGCCGATGTCCCGCAGCCGGAGCTGCCGGACGATCTCCTCGGCGGCCTCCAGGTTGTTGCGGGTGACGGTCTCCTCGAGATTGCCGCCCGATCCGGTGAACTTGCCGGTGTTGACGTCGATCACCGTCATTGCCTCGGTTCGGTCGATGACCAATGATCCACCGGAGGGCAGCCGCACTTTGCGTTCCAGGGCCTTGGCGATCTGCTCGTCGATCCGGAACTCGGCGAAGACGTCCTTGTCGCCGACATACCGGCTCACTCGATCGGCGAGCTCCGGCGCGACGGCAAGGACGTACTCGGACAGCGATGCCCACGCATCGTCCCCGTCGACCAGCAGCCGGTGGATATCCGAGTTGAACAGGTCACGAATGACCTTGATGAGCGTGTCCGGTTCGGCGTAGAGCTGCGCGGGGGCGGACGAATTCGACGCCTTCGCCGCCTTGGTTGCCTTCTCGGCGGCCGCGGAGATCTCCGCCCATTGCGCCTGCAGCCGCGCGACATCGGCGGTGAGATCGTCCTCGCCGACCCCTTCCGCCGCGGTGCGAATGATGACCCCGGCCTCCGCGGGCACGATCTTGTCCAGGATCTTCTTCAGCCGCTTGCGTTCGGTGTCGGGCAGCTTGCGGGAGATGCCGGTCGCACCACCGCCGGGCACGAAGACGAGGAACCGGCCGGGCAGTGAGATCTGCGTGGTGAGTCGCGCGCCCTTGTGCCCGATCGGGTCCTTGGACACCTGCACCAGCACGGTGTCGCCACTGGACAGGGCGGTCTCGATGCGCCGCTCCTTGCCCTCCAGACCGGCGATGTCCCAGTTCACCTCGCCGGCGTACAGCACGGCGTTGCGACCCTTGCCGATGTCGACGAACGCGGCCTCCATGGACGGCAGCACGTTCTGCACCCGCCCCAGATAGACGTTGCCGATCATCGAGGCGCTGCCGCTGCGGGACACGAAGTGTTCGACGAGGACACCGTCCTCCAGCAGCGCGACCTGCGCAAGGTCGCCGCGCTGCCGCACGGCCATGACGCGGTCCACCGACTCGCGCCGGGCGAGGAACTCCGCCTCCGACAGGATCTGCGGCCTGCGGCGGGAGTCGCGGCTGTCCCGGCGGCGTTGCCGCTTCGCCTCGAGCCGGGTCGAGCCGCGGACGCCCTGCACGGCGCCGGCGGTCGACACGTCCGTCGAGCTGCGGCGAGCCGGCTCATCCTCATCGAGGGCGCCCTCGGCTCCGCCTGCCGATCCCGACCGGCGGCGGCGCCGACGGCGACGGCGACGGGAGCTCGAACCTTCGTCCTCGCCGTCCTCCGCTTCGGCGTCGACATCCGCCTCGGAGACTGTGTCTTCCCGGTCTTCGTGGTCTGCGTCGTGACCGCCCGCCGGCTCCCGGCGCGCGCCCCGCGCGCGGCGGCGGCCGGTTGCCACGGGGGGCTCGGCAAGCTCGGCCGCGTCGACCCCGTCCGCCGCAGCGGCTGATTCGGCGGCCGGCTCGACGGCCGGTTCGGTGCCGTCGGCGTGAGCTTCGCTCGGTCCGGGCAGGGACGCGTCGACGACGCCGTCGCTGCCGCCCCGACCGCTGCGACGACCCCGCCCGCCGCGACGACGCCGGCGGCCGTGGGCGGACTCGCCGTCGCCGCCCCCATCGTGCCGATCCTGCTGTCCGGTCGCTTCGTGTTGCTGTACCTCGCCCGCTGACGGCGACACCACATCGGCCGGCGCGCCGGAGCCTGCTGCGGATCGGCCGCGGCTCCTCCGAGCGGCGCCCTGCCGCCCCGGCGCCGTGCCGTCCGGGGACTCGGCCGCGCGTGCGTGATCCGCGGCCGGCTCGGCTGCCGTGGCAGGCTTGGCGGCCCGCCCTTTCCGCGCCGCGGGCGCGTTGTTCGCCGGAATCTCCGCCGAACGCGCGGGTTGGTCGCCTGCACCCTTGGCTGTGGCGGCCCGATCGCGCTGCGTACCTGCGGACCGGTCACCCTTCGTCGCGGCCCTCGCGGGTTTGTCCGGTTGGGCGGCCTGATCGGCCCTCTTGCCAGCCCTGCTCGGCTGATCCGCACGGCGCCGATTGCCCGCATTTCCGGCCGCGCCGACGGCACCGGCGGCACCACCCAGAAGCGAGGTCAGCAGGGCCTCGGCGACATCGCGATCGATCGACGACGATGCCGACCCGACCGGCACACCGGCGGCGGCCAGCGCGTCGATCGCCTGCTTAGAGCTGAGCCCGGCGCGCCGAGCGAGATCGTGGACGCGGACCCGCGGCGGCAGGTCGGCGAGGGCTTCGGTCAGCGCGGGAGCGGGACCGCCGGTGGAACCGAGAGTGGTGGTTGACGGCATCGTGATACGGGTCCTTTCCCGCCTACCCCCGGGCGCGCATCGGCGCGTCCGCACAGGGGTCCTCATCGGCGGAAATCATGTCCTCCGCATCCGAATCGAACCGGGCCAATCAGGCACCGGACCGAATCGAACGCAGCGGGAAGTCAGCGTGGGGCCGATCCCGCGCGAACCTTGATCGCGCCGGGACTCACTCGGCCTGCGGCTCTCACCCGCTGGCACCAGCAGACGGCGCCTCTCACGCGCCGGAATCCCACGCGACCGGCCGCGGCCGGATCGGGCACGGGCCGCTTTTTGCAACGCCGTGCCCTGTCAGTATCCCACACCGCCTGCCTCGGCGCGCCCAACCGGCCCGCCGGCTCACGTCAGCAGCAGCTTTTCCAGGCGGCGCGACGTCACCGACACGCCCACCACGGCCACGGCCAGGAAGTACGCCACGTGCCCGACCATCGACCAATCCACCGCCCCGAGCGTCAGTGCCCGGACCATCTCGATGCCGTGGTACAGCGGCATCGCCTCGACCACGAACTGCGCCGCCCGCGGGTACACCGACAGCGGGAAGAACGTCGTCGACAGCAGGAACATCGGTAGCAGCGACATGGTGACCCAGTCGAGGTGCTGGAACGTCTTCAGGAACGTGCAGACCGCCATGCCGATCGCCGCGAAGCCCAACGCGATCAGCACCGCCGCCGGAACCGCCAGGATCGCCCACGGCGAGTGCACCAGACCCATGGCCAGCATGACGATCTCGAAGGTCACCGCGTACGTCGCGCCCCGCCCGAGCGCCCAGCCGATCTCGCCCAGCGCCACGTCGACGGGCCCGAGCGAGGTGGCGAGCATGGCGTCATAGGTTTTCGCGTAGCGCAGCTTGAAGAACACGTTGGTCGTCGAGTCGAACACGGCCCCGTTCATCGCCGAGGTCGCGAGCAGCCCGGGTGCGATGAACGCCGCATACGCCACCGGCCCCGTCGGCCCCTCCACCGTGCCGATCAGCGACCCCATCCCGGCGCCCATCGCCAGCAGGTAGAACAGCGGCTCGAAGAACCCGGAGATCAGTGTCCACTTGATGGTCCGCGTGGTGAGCAGGGATCGCTCCAGCATCACCCGGGAGCGGCCCGCGTACATCCGCACCGGGATGATCCGCCCGACCAGTCCGCCACCGGGGCGTGAAACCGCCGAGTATGACGATGTTCTCGCCGATTCGGGTGTAGGAATCCCGCGCCCCGCGGGCGCGGCTTCCCCCGCGGCGCCCGACGCAGCGAACTGCGTCATATCCGGTTCTCGGCTCATGACGCGAGCCGCGATCGAAAACGATGGCGCGCCACCACGAACCCAGCGGCGAACAGGGCCAGCAGCACCGCGAGGTGCAGGGCGACCCGCCACACCGGCAGGCCGCCCAGCGCCGCGTCCCTGGCCAGCTCGTTCCCGTGCCAGAGCGGCGAGAGCCACGCGAGCGGCCGGACCACCCAGGGCAGTTGCTCGATGGGGAAGAACGATGCGGAGAACAGCGTCGCCGGAATGATCCCGAACCGCATGACGAGGTTGAAGACGACCGCCGCGTCGTCCTCGATGGTCGCGGACAGCGCCAGGATCCATACGCCGACCGCCATCGCGGAGAGCACCGCGATCGGGATCATCAGCAACCCGGCCGGCCCGCCGGCCACACCGAACACGAGCAGCACCAGGTAGTAGAGCACCGCGGAAAGCGTGAGCCGGGTGGAGATGAACATCACGTGCGCGTCCGCGGCAATCTCCGGCGCGATGGGGGTCGCGGTGATCCCCCAGAGCGTCCGCCGCCACTTGATCCGACCGAACGTCGCGAAGGAGCACTCCGAAAACGCGATCTGCAGGGCGGCGGCGCACAGCAGCGCCGGGGCGATGTACTGCACGTACGTGGCGCCGCCGAGCGCGGCGGCTCCGTTCCTGTTGACCAGCGTGCCCATGCCGAGGCCCAGCGCGAGCAGGTACAAGGCGGGGCCGCCGACCGCCTCCACCAGGCCGGACACGAAATACGGCCGCCACTGCCGCATCAGGTACTCCCACGCGCGCACCCGGTACGTCCAGCCCGGTACCGGCCGCACCGTGCTAGCCGCGCTAGTCGTGCCAGTCGCGCTAGGGTGTGTCTCCTAATAGGCGTGCCCAGACGATGCAGGCTGACAGGATGACCGCTGCCCGGTAGGTGATGGCGAGCTTGTCGTAGCGGGTGGCCATGCCTCGCCACTGTTTGACCAGTGCGAAA
>Ga0209963_1000252_pt1 | contig 149500 bp, 128 predicted proteins | sample ThiBio_1000_biof_2_FD_183957 | JGI IMG/M metagenome (GOLD analysis project Ga0209963, IMG submission 183957) | Wastewater bioreactor microbial communities from Cape Town, South Africa - Thiocy_cont_1000_biof (SPAdes) | ecosystem: Engineered > Bioreactor > Thiocyanate-remediating >... | reverse complement strand
ATGTTCTGCCGCCTCAAGGATTTCCGACGCATCGCCACCCGCTATGACAAGCGGGCCGATATCTTCCTCTCTACAATCCTCTTGGCCGCTACCCTGACTTGGTGGATCAATTGAGTCTCGACCCTAGTTCGCCCTTCAGCCAGCCAGAAGTCGTCGTGTCGGTAAGCGGGTCCTTGCCGTCGCAGTCAAGGCAGGTGAGTACACGGGGACGCTTGCCGCCGGGTGGCAAGGCCTTGACCATCTGGTTGCCGCAGGTCGGACAGTTCTTGATTCGGAAAAGCTGGCCCATAGCCGCGCTCCTTTCCCATTGGAGGAAGGCGGGAGCGCAAACAGGCGTTCTCATCACCGATGAATGCCAAGGGCCGTGCGGCGATCGGAGCCAACGCCCGGCCCGGTCTATGGTTCCAATGGAAACCCGTCGGCGAGGGGGTATCACCGGCGGGTCGGGATATACGGGGATCGGGGGGCAAAGCCCGTCCAGTCGGTTAATCCAATGGGGAGGGGCGGCGTTCCCGACCGTGACCGCGACAATAAAGCTCGCCATTCGACGGGCTAAGGGTTGAGTGAATGGGATGACCACCTGCTAAGTGGAATGGTGGGCGCGGCTAAGCACCTGATACGTCCGTGGCCAGATCACGTGGGTGAGGTCGACCCGACGCGTGGCTCGGCAGGCGTTGCACTTCACCTTGAGGAGCGTTGCGCCGGCATCGATCGCATCGGCGAGCGCGGGAGACGGCGCTTCGTCGCCGCCAAGAAACAACCGGGCGTTCCATTCCTCGCATTCCAGTCGATGCGCCAGGCGGAGTTGGTCTTTGGCTGCGGCGTAGGCCGCATCGACCCTTTTCACCAATTCGGCGTGCAGACTTTCGACCCGGCGCAACTCGCGGGCAAAGTGCTTCCGGTCGCCGCCGGACAACGGCATCTGGATCGCGCGCGGGGATATCGACGCCATCATAACGCGAAGGCCTCGCAGTGTCTTTGTGACCCACCAGAACATCCGTTCCAAAAAGAGGGTCGCTCAGCCGCAATTTGTTGAATGAATTCAATGCCAAAATTTGGCGTTGGCGCTCCCTAGCGGAATCGAACCGCTCTCTCCACCGTGAAAGGGTGGCGTCCTAACCGATAGACGAAGGGAGCTGAACTTTCCAACGCCAGATCGCGCCGTTGTTTCAGTCTCAAATCCGCTGCGATAGTGCCGTTAAATCGGATAGCGCCGTAAGACCAATATCGCGTAGCGGATTGATCGGACGGCGTCTCCGGGCGGCAGCGAACCTGACCGGCGGCAGCGGCGGAACGTATAGTGGCGTTTGCCCGGAGGGGCAAGCATTCTCCCCCAAGCAATCTTCTCGAAGAATGCCGGAGGTGGCGCATGGCCTCGCTTCGACCGCAAAGCGATGCAGAACGGCCATCGGGCGATCGAAATGCCTCTCGACGGAGTATCCTGGATGATAGGGCGATTGTTGCGCGGAATGCTGGTGGTGCTGAGCGTCGCCGGTGTGCCCGCATGGGCGCAGACGCGCGGTTCGCATAACTCCGGCGGCGATGCCAAAACCGGGCAGGTGGTCGGCAAACAGGCACCCTCAACGCGAAAATCCTGTCCGGAATATGGACCCGGCTTTGTCAGGGTCGAAGGTTCCTCGACGTGCGTGCAGATCGGCGGCGCAATCGGCATCGATGCCGGCGTGCGACGCTGACGCGTCGCCACTGCTGGACTGTGGGATGGGGATATGAGGCGGAATACAGAGACGGGGAATGCGAAAAAGGCCCCGCTGAAGCGAGGCCTTCATTGATGCTGGAAGCTGGCGTCAATGACCGAAGAACAGCCACAGAAGAATGATCACCGGTATCGGCACGCCAAGCAGCCAAAGCAGGATTCCGCGTCCCATTCCGTTCTCCCTGAACGTCAAGATTTGCAAGGAGAACACCGCGCAAGCGGAATCGTTCCTGCTTGCGGCTTCGGTGGAACAGGCGGCAGTCGTCCGCGATCTTACCAATGACCTGTGTTCGGCATCGAACTCCACGGCTCGACCGGCGGCCTGGCAACGCCCTTCTGCAACAATTCGATCGAGTGCAGGTCCGGCGAGCGGACAAACGCCATCTGGCCGTCGCGGGGCGGACGATTGATGGTAACACCGAGCTTCATGAGGCGCTCGCACGTCGCGTAGATGTCGTCGACTTCATAGGCGAGATGACCGAAATGGCGGTCCTCGCCGTAGGTCTCCTCGTCCCAATTGTAGGTCAGTTCGACTAGCGGCGCGCCGCGTCCCTCGGACTGCCTGACGAGGTCCTCGTCCTCGGGCGCGCACAGGAATACGAGCGTGAATTTAGCCTTCTCGTTGTCAACGCGGCGAACTTCCTTCAGCCCGAGCGCATCGCGGTAAAATTTCAGCGCGGTCTCGAGATTGCGCACGCGCAGCATGGTATGAAGGTAACGCATGTCTGTGTCTCCTTGATCACGACGATTTCGGATCCATCCAACGTCATGAACGCAGTCGATTCCGATCAGAGCAGGATGCGGGCGGAAAACCGTACTTTCGCTGCCTAACCCCTGTTGATGAGCCGACGGCCGAGGTCGAAATGCCTCAGAAATGCAGGGCGTCATCCAGAGCGTCCGACGCCGTTCGCCGGCCGTTGAATGTCCAGGACCCGATCTATTCGCGCGCGGACGGAGTGATAGTATTCTTCGCGCTCGCGTTGGAGCCTGGCTTGATGTGCCTTGAAATTGGCCACGCGCCGCACGATATCGGCTCGCTCTGATCCTTGCCCGTCTTCCCGCCTCATCTGATTTTTCGGCTGCGTCCGGTTATCCTGATCGTGCATTTGTTGATTCTCCAACGTTCGCGCATCATCTGGAATGATTTCAACAACGCGCAAGGCGCGTTTGAAACGAATGTAATTGCGGATGCTGCTCGCTCCTGCAATGTATGATTTCTGTTATGCGCTATGCTTCCGGCGATCATGGCCGGAAATGCGGCGCAAAGGCACTTATCCTCAACGAGCAGCCATTGGATGGCTGATCGTCCCGTCCCGGACGACATCAACGACACAGAAATCCTAAAACGGGAGCGGAAACGAAAATGATTCGCGTATGTGCAAGGCTGTTTATAGATTTGGGTCAAATTATTTTTTGTCTTGCGACGTCAACCATAGTGTTATCTTTTGATTCCTAAGATTCGCGCGGCTATATTCATCAGGGAATAACGGTGTTATCCAGATGGCAGCCGTAGTGTCGTAGTATATGTGTGGGGTCCTGGGTCATGGGGTCGGACGGATTTGAATCCAGGAAGTTTGGAGGTCCGCCGGTGAGAGATCACCTTGGATCGAAGGACTTCTCTGGAGCCACGGATCGGGAATCGGGGGTCGGTCCTTTTACGGGGCTTGGAGAATCCCCTGCCAACATCGTCGAGATCAGCGGCGTCATCAAATGGTTTGACGCTTCAAAGGGCTATGGTTTCATCGTCCCTGATAACGGATGGCCGGACGTGCTGCTGCATGTCACCGTGCTTCGTCGCGACGGCTACCAGACGGCCTACGAGGGATCCCGCCTGGTCTGCGAATGCGTGCAGCGGGCGAAGGGCTATCAGGCGTTCCGGATCACGTCCATGGACGAGTCCACGGCCATCCATCCGGCGCAAATGCTGCCGCCACGCACCCACGTCAGCGTGACGCCGACCAGCGGTCTGGAGCGGGCGCAGGTGAAGTGGTTCAACAGGCTGCGGGGCTTTGGGTTCCTGACGTGCGGCGAGGGGACGCCGGATATTTTTGTCCACATGGAAACGCTACGGCGTTTCGGCATGACGGAACTGCGGCCGGGACAGTTCGTTCTGGTCCGGTTCGGGCCGGGCTCCAAGGGAATGATGGCGGCGGAGGTTCAACCGGAGGCGGGGGCGCCGGGCCTGTCCTCGCACTGAACCGGCCGAGCGGGGTTGCCGAGGGCGGCAGGCCACGTTGGCTACAGGGTTTCCGAGCCGAGCATGTCAATTGAGCTTACTCGGCGTGGCTGCCAGTGGCGTGACGAAACGTGGCAAATCAAGATCACGGCCCGCTCCTGATTCTGCGAGAAGCGAAAAAGCTTCAGACAGAGTGGGATAATACAGAGTGGGATAACGAAGTGCGGAGTGGTTTTCCGCCCGCTCCCGTTCGAAATACGCTTTGAATGCAGGAATCGATCGTCGACCGTTTGAGGCTCGATTTTCCGGAAATCGTGTTTTGCGGTTGCCGAGCCGGCCCGCTATCGATTGTGCTGGCGGGGCCGTCGTGCCGTCCCCATTGCCGATGATCTCTCGTCCCGACAGGTTGATCCGATGATGCGAATGGGGAAGGCCGGTCTTGCGCGGCTGCGCGGCTTTTTATGGATTGCGCTGCTGTCGTGGATCGGCGTGGTCGCGCCGTATGACGCCGGCGTCCGCGCCGCCGAATTCCAGCCGCTGGAAATCGCGACTCAAAGCGGGGTGAAAATGTTCTCGGTCGAGATGGCGAGGACCGAGAAGGAAAAAGAGATGGGCCTGATGTATCGGAAATATCTGCCGGACGGGCAGGGGATGCTGTTCGATTTTTCTCCGGCCCAGCCAGTGTCGATGTGGATGAAGAACACCGTGATCTCGCTTGACATGATTTTTATCGATTCCGACGGCCGCGTTCTCCGGATTGCCGAGAACACTGAGCCATTATCGACGCGCACCATTTCCTCGGGCGGTCTGGCCAAAGGTGTGCTCGAGGTGATCGCGGGGACCGCGAGAAAATACGGCATCGCGCCGGGCGACCGGGTCTCGCACCCGCTCTTCGACCGCCATTGAGAGCCGTTCGCGGAAAGATTCTGGTCGGCTTGCCGCGTCAGCCGGAAGCATGTAACGACATCGTTTCCCAGAAGATCGGGGTATAGCGCAGCCTGGTAGCGCGGCAGTTTTGGGTACTGCAGGTCGTTGGTTCGAATCCAGCTGCCCCGACCATTTATCTTTATAAAAGAAAAACCAAAATCTTAAGTTATTTCAATCGGGTGTCGGCGACTGCTGCTACAATTCCTGAGATTCGCTTCCGACAGAATCAGAAACAGACTCCAAAATTTTGATTTGATGCGGTTTCTTCACGAGAACCGGCCCGCGGGTCAGGGCCCGAGGACGTGCGCGAAAATGCTAGAGCCACCGCGATATGAAAGAACGCGCAGAGCCGGTCGACCGGTCATCAGCGCCTCGACTGGAGAAACTGCTTTCCCTTCTCGGTCACGGACCAGGCGATATGATTGGTAAATCCCGCAATGATCGAGCGGGATCTGATGAGGCCCATGGCTTCCAGCCGGTCCCGGATGACGGTCGCGCTTTTTTCGCCAAGCTCCCAATAGTCGGACATACGGAATTTCTGCCGGTACCAATAGCCGACAAGCTCCCGAACGTAGGCTTCCGAGGGGCTTTTGAGAAGCTGATCATAAATTCCGACGAAAAGATCGCCCAATGAAATCGACTTGGATACGGTATCCGGAGCCCCTTCCTCGGATCGATAGACCAGGAATTCCACGGTGACCGAGTCGACCGATCTTGCGGGCACCAGTTCCGTCGAGCCGCGATTGAGATTGGCCAGTTTCTGATGAAAGTCCGCATTCTCGATGCGGAGTCTTTCCAGTTCCTGCAGAACCTTCGGATCGACGGCTTGGTCGCCTCGTATCCAGCCGGCCCTCGGCTTCAAGTTCACCGCGGTCGCGACGGCCATCATGGCCTTCATGCAAAGGTCGTTTTCGCTGGTCCAGAATTCGACGATACCGCCAGCGCTCAAGCGAGCTTTGAAAGCGTCCAGCTTGTCTTTTAACTCAGCGTCCGGTTCGGGAATTTCAGACAGGAACGCAAGTATCGGAACGTCTTTGGACCGCGCGTACTCAAATGCTCCTTCGCTAAAGTTCAGACCGTCGGAAGAGAGTGAGCCGTAACGGCTACCAACGATCACGATATAATAGTCGCTTCGATCAATGATCCGCTTGATGTAGTCCACTTGCGTTTGATTATCTGCCGGGAGCAGCTCCAGGCCGGTGGGCATATATCCCGCCTTGGCCAACGTGTTGCTCACGGCCTGTCGTTCGTCCCTCAAATCGTTGTAGGTCGAACTGATGAAAACCTGAAAAACTCGATTCACGTGATGTCACATACGGCTGATATCGTAAGCAATTGACTCGCAGAATATAGCGTTTTCGAGCGAAGGGGATACCGGTTCGCGTAAAGAAAACGCGTCAAATCAAAATCTTAGATTATGTTTTGCTTCGATTGGAGGTGGAGGCTTCCGGTGCTGGATTTGTTAAGGGGGCATTGTTGGATCGCCATCGCGGCGCACCGGGCGGGGGCTGGATTGTAAGCACAGATTCCCGCTGGAGCGTGATGAGGAAAGTATGTAGCGGTTTTTCGCCCGCTAAAAATATTGGAATCGATCGTGTTCATGATCTGGATCGATAATCCCAAAACATCGTGATCCTGCCCTCATCCGTTTCAGGTTCTCGGAGCATAGTGGGACGTTCGACAGCGGCCCGCCGGCTCTCCAGATTACGCAGGCCTAGGACCTCGGTGGTTTTGAAAAGCCTGGGATGAAGTCTTTCGCAGGCGAATGCGGGAATTGTTAACTATTTATTTACCATACGATTCCAGCATTCACTTATGAGAATTTCGCGCAGCACAACGCATAGCGATCTGCTATCGCTCGAAGCCGCCGTAATGGTCGCCCGCAGCGGCTTCGCCTGCATCTTTTCATCTTCCGACGAGTACGAACGGGCCCTCATTACGGAGCGCCGTGCCCAGGGCCGCTATGGCGCGCGCCCACGCAATTGGCTGATCGCGTTCATCGCGCTGGCGATCGCGGTGGCAGGAGCGACCATTTATCGGGTATGACCACCCGCCGCTCACGCGTGAGGGCGATCGAACAACCAGGTCACAGCAAGGCAGCGCCGAAGCCGCGCGAGGCTGCGGCGTTAGCGGTGCGAAGGAAGTTACTTCGCCGTATCGTCCGGTTTCATGTCGCTCTTCGTCTTGGATCCCTTCGACATGCCGACCGTCTTGTGTTTCGACGTCTTGCTTTTGGCTGTCTTGCCCTTGGACATGGCGTGCGGGGATGTGGACGAACTGTGCGTCGTGGTGTCCTGAGCCGGCGCACCATAAGTCTGTGCAGCAGCGGTGCCGATGCCCATCAGCGTTGCGCAGCAAACGGCGAGAATCGTTTTCCTCATTGGGGTTGCCTCTTCCACGGGTTGAACGGCGCGATAATGCGATAGACAGCCCGGTGTTCCGGGGCGCGCGCAGCCTTCCCGGAAATCATGTCATTTCATGGCCGTAAGTGGATCTGGTTCCAGATTGGCCGAAACCGGAAACCGTATCTTAACCGTTACGGCATGGCGCTGTGGCAGGTTGCGATTCGATCGCTAGATTTAGGGAATGATCCAGCTTGTCACAGTTGCATCAGTGATATCCGCCTATCAAAGACCAGAGCCCACGGTGGATACCAGTAACCGCGCCCAGACCGATCTCTGGGCGAGCCGGCTGAATGTCTCCCGCGAGACGTTACTGGAGGCGGCCGAACAGGTCGGGCCATCGGTCGCCGCGCTTCGTCGCCATCTTTCCAAATAACGCAGTTTCTACCGAACAGCACGGTCTCGGCGGTGGCTGATGTCTTGCTGCGCTTGCCGCACCGGTTCCATTTTGTGACCCGTGTCATTGAAGCCCGCTGGCACGTGAGTCAAATCACGGACCGATCCGGTTCTGTCTTGCATCCTGGTCGCGTCGTCAAACAGACGATGTGTCAATCAGCGAGGAGAACCACGATGAACAGGCCTTCCACGACCGGTGACATCCGTGCGCTCACGGGTGATGAACTCAACAACGTATCGGGCGGCATGAAAGCCGTAGTGTTTGTCGACCGGATGTTCATGACGATCGAGGCCGACGCCAATCATTACGGCGTCGTTGTCCGGCCCGGCTTCGAACACACCTGCGTCAGCTTCGGCGGCGACGGCTGCTGAAACTGACGTCAACCAAACGCACATCAACTTCAGGAGACTGCAATGTCCCAGCAGACCAGAAACAACGAGACTCGTGTTCTCACGTCGGATGAGCTGGACGCCGTGTCGGGCGGCGCCAAATCGCTCCACAACGAGTTTTCGGTCGGCGGTTATAAGATGACCATCGACGCAGACGCCGTGCACTACACCGTGGTCGTCACGGAGAAATAACTTGCGAACTCAATAAGCCGGTCAGCCCGCCCGAAGCCGGGTGCACTGACCGGACTATTCCGCCGATTTGGCCCTGGCCGTGCCGGGCTTGGCCAGACCTTCAGGGGAAGGGGGGCTGCTCCCGGAGCTTTGGCAATCCCAGCGTCCACCATATATTGTCCAGACGTCAGAGCGCAGGCGCAACACCTTGGCCGTCCCAAACCGATGTGCTATCTGGCTGGGGCCGCTTCGATCGCCCGTTACTGCTGCTCGCACCCGGTCTCAACGGGCTGCGCCGCCAAGGATATTCTGTAGATGGACTCGACTGCCAAAATTGCCTCCGCTCCTGATTCCTTCTTCGTGGCCATCCTGGCCGAGGCCGACCCCGAAATCGCCGCCGCGATCAAGGGCGAGTTGGGCCGCCAGCGCCACGAGATCGAACTGATCGCGTCGGAAAATATCGTCAGCCGCGCGGTTCTGGAGGCGCAGGGCTCGGTATTGACCAACAAATATGCCGAGGGTTATCCGGGCGCGCGCTATTACGGCGGATGTGAATGGGTCGACGTCGTGGAAACGCTGGCGATCGAGCGGGCCAAGAAGCTGTTCGGCGCCCAGTTCGCCAACGTCCAGCCGAACTCCGGCAGCCAGATGAACCAGGCCGTGTTCCTGGCGCTGCTGCAGCCCGGCGATACCTTCATGGGTCTTGATCTTGCGGCCGGGGGGCACCTGACTCACGGCGCGCCGGTCAATATGTCCGGTAAGTGGTTCAAGGCCGCGCACTACACCGTGCGGCGCGACGACCACCTGATCGACATGGACGAGGTGGCGCGCCGGGCCGAAGAGGTCAAGCCGAAGCTGATCATCGCCGGCGGTTCGGCCTATTCGCGGCCGTGGGACTTCAAGCGCTTCCGCGAGATCGCCGACAGCGTCGGGGCTTATCTGATGGTGGACATGGCGCACTTCGCCGGCCTTGTCGCGGGGGGCGTGCATGCCTCGCCCGTCCCGCACGCGCATGTGACCACGACCACCACCCACAAGTCGCTGCGCGGTCCGCGCGGCGGCCTGATCCTGTGCAATGACGAGGCGCTCGCCAAGAAGTTCAATTCGGCGATCTTCCCCGGCCTGCAGGGCGGACCCCTGATGCATGTCATTGCCGCCAAGGCCGTCGCATTCGGCGAGGCGCTGCGTCCGGACTTCAAGGTCTACGCGAAGAACGTGGTCGAAAACGCCAAGGCGCTGGCTGAAACCCTGCGTGGCCATGGCTTCGATATCGTCTCGGGCGGCACCGACAACCATCTGATGCTGGTCGACCTGCGGCCCAAGGGGCTCAAAGGCAACGTCTCGGAAAAGGCGCTGGTTCGCGCAGGCCTCACCTGCAACAAGAACGGCATTCCTTTTGATCCCGAAAAGCCGTTCGTGACCTCCGGTCTTCGTCTCGGCACGCCGGCAACCACCACGCGTGGTTTCGGAGTTGCCGAATTCAGGCAGGTCGGCGGCCTGATCGCCGAGGTGCTCAACGCCATCGCGCAGGCCGACGATGGCAAGGCCCCGCTGGTCGAGGCGGCGGTGAAGGAAAAGGTCAAGGAGCTGACAGCCCGTTTCCCGATTTATCAGTGATGACGACGCTTTGGCCATGCAACCACGCTGTCACGCCGGGCTTCCACGGCTTTAACGGTGCGTGGTTCCAGGACGTGGATGGCCGGGACACGCCTGGCCACGACGCAAACGAGGAGGCGCGTTGATGCGCTGCCCGAGCTGCAACAGTCTGGATACCCAGGTGAAGGACTCGCGGCCGACGGAAGATTCAGCCGTGATCCGGCGGCGGCGCGTCTGCATGGCCTGCAATTTCCGTTTCACGACCTTCGAGCGCGTGCAGTTGCGTGAACTCACGGTCATCAAGCGCAACGGACGGCGGGTGCCGTTCGACCGCGACAAGCTGGTGCGCTCTCTGCAAATATCGTTACGCAAACGGCCGGTCGATGCCGAGCGCGTCGAGACCATGGTGTCGGCCATCGTCCGCGAACTGGAGAGTGGCGGCGAGGCGGAAATTTCGTCCGAGACCATCGGCGAGATCGTGATGGAGCATCTGCGAAGCCTCGATGACGTCGCCTATGTGCGCTTTGCCTCTGTCTACCGCAATTTCCGAGAGGCCAAGGATTTCGAGGCGGTGCTGGGTGAACTCTCCAGCGAGGACGACGCGCGGCAGGTGCCGCTGCGCAAATGATCTTCCGCGTTCTGGAAGAGCAATACGGCGAAAAGCTCCGGACGGCCAAGGCCGCCGATTTGCATTTCATGCAACTGGCGCTGGCGCTGGGCCGCCGCGGTCTGGGCGCGAGCGCGCCCAATCCGGCGGTGGGCGCTGTCCTCGTGAAAGACGGCGTGATCGTGGGCCGCGGCTGGACCCAGCCGGGAGGCCGTCCGCATGCCGAGGCCGAGGCGCTGCGGCGCGCCGGGGAGGCGGCGCGCGGCGCCACGCTGTATGTCACGCTCGAGCCATGTTCGCATGTCGGAAAAACGCCGCCGTGCGCCGATGCCGTGATCGCGGCGGGCATCACGCGTGTGGTTTCCGCTATCGAGGATCCCACCCCCGAAGTTCGCGGGCAGGGCCACGCCCGGTTGCGGGCAGCCGGAATATCGGTCGAAGTCGGGCTTTGCGCGGTCGGGGCGGCACACCATCATGCCGGCCATTTCCGGCGGGTTCGGGACAAGCGCCCGCACGTCATCCTCAAACTCGCCACGTCCAGCGATGGAAAGATCGCGGCCGCCGGAGGCAAGCCGGTCGCCATCACGGGCGAGGCGGCGAGGGCGCGCGTGCATCTGTTGCGCGCGCAGTGCAACAGCATCTTGGTGGGCATCGGCACCGTGCTGGCCGACGATCCTCTCCTGACCTGTCGGCTTCCGGGCATGGAAACGCGCTCGCCGCTGCGCGTGGTGCTGGATCACGCGCTGCGCATCCCGCATGAGAGCCGGCTGGTGCGGTCCGTCCGCGAGACCCCGCTTTGGGTGATGGCCTCCGACCCTATTGAAGCGTCCACGGCCGCGAAACTCGGCGCAGCCGGCGTGCAGGTCGTGCGCGTTCCGGTCGCCGCCGGCGCGCCCGGGCTCGATCTGGCCGCTGTTCTCCGCGCCCTGTCCGAGAGGGGCGTCACGCGCCTGTTGGTCGAAGGCGGGGCACGTGTTGCAGCGTCATTTATCGCGGCCGGTCTGGTCGATGAAGCGTGGCTGCTGCGTGGCCCCGACCCGATCGGCGACGACGGGGTGCCGGCGCTTGGCCTCTTGCCGCTCGACGCCATCACCCGATCGTCTCAATTCAAGGTTCGTGCGAGCGAGACGCTGGATCAGGACACGCTCACGATTTACGAACGCGCCTAGAGCCTTTCCGCTTTGCTCGAAAACGATATAAATCGGGATAGTTTTGAATTCGAAAGCGTTGGGCGCTGCGGAAGGTTCTGATGTTCACCGGCATAGTGAGCGACATCGGCGAGATCGAAAGCCTGACGCCGACGGCGCAGAGCCGGCTGCATCGGCTGCGCATCCTCTGCCAATATGATCGCAGCACCATCGTCGACGGCGCGTCGATCGCCTGCAACGGCGTTTGCCTGACTGTCGTCGCCGCGGGCGTCGCTGACGGGCGGACTTGGTTCGACGTCGATGTCGGGGCTGAGACGCTCGACGTGACGACGGCAAAGCAATGGCCGGTGGGAACGCGTCTCAATCTCGAACGTGCGTTGAAGCTCGGCGACGAACTCGGCGGCCACATCGTCGCAGGGCATGTCGACGGAATAGCAACCGTGGTTGCGCGCGACGATCTGCACGGCATGGCGCGCTTCGAATTGCGCACGGCCCGGGATCTGGCGCGCCTCATCGCGGCCAAGGGTTCGGTGACGCTGGACGGCGTATCGCTGACAGTGAACGCCGTGCGGGATGAGACGTTTTCGGTGCTCATCATCCCGCGAACGCTCGACGTCACCACGCTCGGCGATTGGCGCGCGGGCCGTGAGGTCAATATCGAGGTCGACCTGATGGCGCGTTACGCGGCGCGGCTGAGCGAGATGAAGTAGGCTTTCGATAAATGTATCATGCGCGGGCTTGACCCGCGTATCCTTTCTCTTAACAAGATGAGCAGGTCATGGCAGAGGCAAGGCGCGCAGCGCCTCAGGATCGGACCGACGTCTCGGGCGCGCGCGCCCTGATCGTCGAGGCGCGGTTCTACGACGACATTCAGGATGCGCTGCTCGAAGGCGCGGTCGCGGAACTGAGATCCGCCGGCGTCGGTTATGAGGTCGTCACTGTTCCCGGCGCCCTGGAAATTCCGGCGGCGATTGCCATGGCGCTCGATGCGGCCGAGCGGAACGGCGAGCCTTACGATGCGGTGGTTGCGCTCGGCTGCGTGGTGCGGGGCGACACCATCCATTTCGAGATCGTCTCGATGGAATCCTGCCGCGCGCTGATGGATTTGTCGGTACAGCGGCGCGTGCCGGTCGGCAACGGCATCATCACCGTCAACACCGATGCGCAGGCATGGGCGAGGGCGCGAGCGAGCGAATTGAACAAGGGCGGCCATGCGGCGCAGGCGGCGCTGGCAATGCTGCGGATCAAGCGCCGGTTGGCGAAGGCGTAACAACACGATGGCTGACATCAAGGCGAGTATCGACAGGAAGGCCAACCGGCGCGGCGCGGCGCGGCTTGCCGCCGTGCAGGCGCTGTATCAGATGGAGATCAGCGGCGCAGGCATCAACGACGTCTTCGCGGAGTTCGACAGCCACTGGCTCGGCAGCGAAGTCGAAGGCGACAAATATCTCCCCGCCGAGGCCGAATTCTTCCGTGACGTTGTGGCGGGCGTAGTCCGCGATCAGGGAAAGCTCGATCCGTTGATCGACGATGCGCTGTCGAAGGGCTGGCCGCTGAAGCGTATCGCCGCGATCCTGCGCGCGGTGCTGCGCGCCGGTTCGTACGAACTGGAACACCGCAAGGATGTTCCGGCGCGTGTGGTGGTATCCGAATATGTCGACGTCGCGCACGCCTTCGTCGAGAAGGAGGAGGCCGGCATGGTCAACGCGGTGCTCGATCAGATCGCGCGCCGTTTCCGCGCCGACGAGTTTGCGCGAGGGTAGGGCAAGTTCGATATCGTCATGCCCGGCTTTATGCCGGGCCTCCACGTCTTGCTGGGTTCGGCCGGGAAAAGACGTGGATGGCCGGGACACAGGTGAACGGCGACGCCGTTCTTCGAACGGCTTTGCCCGGCCGCGATGAGTTTGAACGCGGCAAGGATTATAGCGTTTTCGAGCGAAGTGGATACCGGTTCGCGTGAAGAAAACGCGTCAAATCAAGAGCCTAGAGCCTTTCACTGTTTCCATGAAACGGTGAAAGACTCTAGCCCGCAAGGATCAACCGCATGCCGTCCGGTGAAGACGATCTGATTGGGCGTTACTTCAAGCCGATTGCAACAGATCCGGGCGCGCTGGGGCTTGCCGACGACGCGGCCATCCTGAAAGTCGGCGGCGACGATCTCGTGATTACGACCGACGCCGTCGTCGAAGGCGTGCATTTTTTGAGCGGCGATCCGCCGGAGACGGTTGCCAGAAAGGCCTTGCGCGTCAATCTTTCCGATCTTGCCGCTAAGGGAGCAACGCCTGCCGGCTTCGTCATGAGTCTCGCCTTGCGCAACGCCGATGAGGGTTGGCTCGCCTCATTCGCGCGCGGGCTCTCAGACGACGCAACCGGATTTGGCTGCCCCTTGCTTGGCGGCGACACCGTGGCGACGCCGGGGCCGCTGACGATTTCCATCACCGCCTTTGGTCGCGTGCCGCCCGGTGAAACGATTTTGCGCAGCGGCGCAGAACCGGGCGACCGCATCGTGGTCTCCGGTACCATTGGTGACGCCTCGCTGGGGCTCGCTATTCTTACGGGAAAAATGACTGTTGGCGATGCCGCAGTCCGCGAGATGTTGCTCGGCCGCTACCGGATTCCGCAACCGCGCATTGCTCTTGCGGAAACCGTTCGGAAATTTGCGCGCGCCGCGATGGATGTGTCCGACGGGCTGGCTGGCGATCTTGCGAAACTGTGCGCGGCGTCGGGAGTTTCGGCTGTGATCGATGCCGGGTCCGTTCCGTTATCGGACGCCGCCCGCGGACTGATGGAACAAGGCCGGATTTGCCTCGAATCCATGGTTAGCGGCGGCGACGATTACGAGATCCTGTGCACGATGGCCGAGAACCGCTTCGGGGATTTCGCGCGGGCGGCACGAAGTGTCGGCGTTGCGGCTACGTCGATCGGGACGATCGTTGCAGGCAACATACCTCCGAAATGGTTTGATGCCGAAGGCAGCGAGATCGCGCTTCCGCGGCTCTCCTACAGTCATTTCTGAATCCTGGAGCTGTTCCGGCTTTGATGGAATCAAGACAGGGGCTCCATAGAGTCTGGTTCAACTGCGTTGAATCAGACGCGTCGCTTATCTTTTTGTTTGAGCATGATCTTTTCCGAAAACGGTTTCCACGTTTCGGGATCATGCTTGAACCTTGTGCAATCTATGCAAAAACGCCCGGTGTAACCGGGCGTTTTGAATTGAGAAGAGACCGTTTCAGCCGCCGCTACCGAAACGGCGCGACCACCATCCTGCGCGCCGCGGACGGTCTTCGTCCGATTCTTCCGGAGGCTGTTGCGGCTCGGGAGCGGTTTCTTCCGGCTGGCTTTGAACCGTGGGCGCCACCGGCGACGCCTCTTCCGAAGTGAAGCTCACCTTCTCGCGCACTGTCGAGCGACGGCGAACCGCTTTTTCGGATTCGGGTGTAGCCTCATCCTTCGCCTCCTCCCTGGCTTCGTCGGGAGCCGTGGCGATGTCCGGCTGAGCCGTAGAATTCCGCGGCGGGGTCTCGGCATCAGTCGAGCCGGCCTGCGGTTCAGGGACGATCGGCGCCGAATCGAAATCTGCGACGGCTTCGATGACTTCTGGCGCCGGGGTCGGGCCGAGTTCGTCGGAAATCGAATCGACAAGGCCCGCGTCGGCACCGCCGCGGCGCCGCCGACCGCCGCGTCGTCCGCGACGCCGCGGGCGCCGTTCTCCGTCCGGAGTCTCGGCCCGCGCTTCGGGGGCCTGCACTCGGGCGTCGTCTCCGTCATTTTCGACGTCGCCGGTCATGAAAGGCGCCGCGGCGAAATCAGCGGGAATCAGGACGTTGTCGGCGTCGTCATCGTGCGTTACCGGGTCTTCGCGGGTCTCGACGGGCCGTTCGCGCCGGGGTCGCCGGCGCTTGCGCTTGCGGCCGTCACCTTCTGCTTCGACAGCCGTTTGTTCGTCGGCGCGGGCTTCGGTGTCGCCGGTCTCGGTCGCGGCTTCGGTTTCGAGCGGCTGCTCGTCCTCATGCTCATGGACTTCGTCGGCCTGCGCAGGGAATGCGGCAAGTTGCGTGGCCAGCAGCGCTTTCGCGGCCTCCAGCGTATGCACCTGTTCGCCGCGATCGATGACGAACGATTGCTGGCCAGCGATCGCAGGATCGGCGATCACGGAAAGGCCAACCTTGAAGCTGCGTTCGAGGTCGCGCAGATGACCGCGCTTCTGGTTGAGCACGTACAACGCAACGTTGGTGCGTGTCCGCACGACAAGATTGTGCGTCGCGCCCTTCATCAGGGTTTCCTCCAGGCTGCGCAGCAACTGCAACGCCACCGAAGGAACCGAGCGTACGTGACCGGTGCCGCCGCAGTGCGGGCAGGGCTCGGTCGAGCTTTCCAGCATGCTGGCGCGAATGCGCTGGCGCGACATTTCCAGAAGGCCGAAATGCGAGATGCGTCCGACCTGGATGCGGGCGCGGTCGTGGCGCAGACAATCGCTGAGCTTGCGCTCCACGGCGCGGTTGTTGCGCTTCTCGTCCATGTCGATGAAGTCGATGACGATCAGACCGGCGAGATCACGCAAGCGCAACTGTCGGGCGACCTCCTCGGCGGCCTCGAGGTTGGTCTTGAGCGCCGTATCCTTGATGTGATGTTCGCGGGTCGAACGGCCCGAATTAACGTCGATCGACACCAGCGCCTCGGTCTGGTTGATCACGATGTAGCCGCCGGAGCGGAGCTGCACCGTCGGCGAGAACATCGCATCGAGCTGGCTTTCGACGCCATTGCGCGAGAATAGCGGCTGGCAGTCGCGATATGGTTTCACCGCGCGGACGTTGGAGGGCATCAGCATCTTCATGAAATCGCGCGCCTCCTGATAACCGGCGTCACCGGCCACCTGGATTTCGTCGATTTCCTTGCTGTAAAGATCGCGCAGCGAGCGCTTGATGAGCGAGCCTTCTTCATACACGAGCGTCGGCGCCTGGGAGCGCAAGGTCACGTCGCGCACGGTTTCCCACATGCGGATCAGGTACTCGAAGTCACGCTTGATCTCGGGCTTGGTCCGCGAGGCTCCGGCGGTGCGCAGGATAACCCCCATGCCTTCGGGCACGTCGAGATCCTGCACCACCTCCTTCAGCCGCAAACGGTCCTGCGCCGAGGTGATCTTGCGGCTGATGCCGCCGCCGCGCGCGGTATTGGGCATCAGCACGGCGTAGCGGCCGGCCAGCGACAGGTAAGTTGTCAGCGCAGCGCCCTTGTTGCCGCGCTCTTCCTTGACAACCTGCACCAGCATCACCTGGCGGCGCTTGATGACTTCCTGAATCTTGTATTGGCGCCGCGGCCGGTAGGCGCGCTCGGGCACTTCCTCCAGCGCATCGTCGCCGCCGACGGATTCGACCTGCTGGTCCTCCTCGGTTTCGCCATCGTCTTCGTCCTCTTCGGAGGGGACGACGTCGTGATCGTGAGCTTCGTGATGATCGTGAGGTTCGTGTGCCTCCTCGGCGGCGAGAACGGCGGGTTCCGCATGATCGTCTTGAGCGTCAGGGGCCTGTGGCTCGAAATCGGCCGCGTGCGGATTGGATGCTACCGGGACTTCGTCGGAGGCATCATGCGCTTCGTCGCGATGCTCGGAGGCAGCGTTGTCCGAGGCGGACGTGAAAGCAAGGTCTTGCGATTCGTGCGGGCCGTCGGCATCGGTTTCGTAACGATCGGAGCCGTGAAGATCGTCGTGCCCCGCGCCGTCATGCGCCTGCTCGTGGTGATCGTGATTCGCATCATCCTCGTATGGATGATCGTGATCCTGCACCTCGTCCTGGTGTCCGATGTGATCGTTGGGCGTCGGCCCGCCGTGCGGCTCACTGAACTGCGTCGCATCGGCCGCCGCGTCCTCATGGTCCGCATCCTCGACGACGGCGCTTTGCACGCGTTCGCCGTGATCGCGCCGGCGGGAACTGCGATTCCGGGAACGGCGGCGGCCGGCGCGATCTTCCGGTTCTTCCTCCGCCTCGCGATGCGCGCGCTCGTCGGCCTCGATCAGCGCTTGCCGGTCGGCAACCGGAATTTGATAGTAGTCCGGATGGATTTCGCTGAAGGCAAGGAAGCCGTGTCGGTTTCCGCCGTATTCGATGAACGCGGCCTGCAGCGAAGGTTCGACGCGGGTGACCTTGGCCAGATAGATGTTGCCGCGCAGTTGTTTGCGCTGGGCCGATTCGAAATCAAATTCCTCGACGCGGTTGCCGCGAACGACGACCACCCGGGTTTCTTCCGGGTGGGTGGCATCGATCAACATTTTGTTGGGTTTGTTGGACATGTTGGAGCTCTTGGCGGCGGAGGGCGCATGGCACGGCGCGCGCGTGCCGCGCGGCCGGGTGACGCAACGGTCCACCTGATTCGGGGGTGAGGGGAAGGCCGCGATGCGATCCTGGGCGCCCAGCCGATCCTGTTCCCGGCGCGGCGCGCGAAGCTCTCGCCTCGCGTCGGCGCGGTCTTTGCGGGGATTTTGGTCGGCTCTTCAGTCTGGCGCATCAGGCGTCGGGCCCGTCTGAACAGGTCGGCGGCAAAAGCGCCGCCGTGGATCTCGCTGCCGGACCGACGCGGCGCCAAAGTGCCGGTCGGCTGTCGTACCTCGTGGCCGCAGGGCCGGGATAATCGGTGGTTACCTTCCTGAAACCGTTCCCGAACCTTCTGAAACCGTTGCCGGCGCAAAAATCTGCCACCGGACACCTCCCTGGGCTGGAAACCGCCGTCCAAATCGGCCGCGCGACGCGCTGGCAGTGGAGGGGCGGGAACGCGGGCACTTCGAACAACTTGAAGTCCTGCGCTGCACCGGGAGGCTGAACGCGACACAACCGGAAGTTTAACCGTCAGCGTCATCTTACATACGTGGATTGTTTGCCGCTTGCAAGGGACAGCGTCGCCGGCCGGCAACACTGCCGGTATTTGTGGTCAACGGGTTAAGGTCTGATTAACCCTGCGGTCCTATTGCGGTAATAAAGGCAGCTCGGAGGCATGGGTTCGTTGGCGAGCCGCACAAATCTGGGAATCATCTGGCTCTGCGCCGCTGCGCTGTTTCTTTCCGGCGCAGCTTCACGCGCCGCCGGGACCGATTCTGATCGTCCCGATGTCGCGGGGGATTTTCCGGTCGCCTCGGAGGTCCGGCTCGCGGGCGATATGAAGCAGACCCGCTTCATCCTGGATCTCGACAAGAAGATCGATGTCCACGCCTTTTTGCTGGCCGAGCCTGACCGGGCCGTCATCGACATCCCCCAGGTGAGCTTTCGCCTCGCGCCCGGCGCTGGCGACACCGGACGGGGCCTGATCAAGGCGTTCCGCTACGGGCTGGTGATGCCCGGCGGATCGCGGATCGTGTTCGATCTCGCAGGGCCCGCGAAAATCGAAAAAGCCTATGTGCTCGATGCCGCAAACGGTCAGCCGCCCCGCCTGGTGGTCGAATTGGAAACCGTCGATCGGGCCGCATTCAAACGCCTTTTGGCTGCCTCAAACAGTTCTGAAGGGTTGAGGGGTGCGGTTTCTCCGGAGCCAGCCGTCGAGGATGCGACCGGGTCGACCGGGGGCGCCACGCCTTCGGACATGCGTCCGGTGGTCGTGATCGATCCGGGGCATGGCGGAATCGACAACGGAACCCAAGCCTCGACGGGTGAGACGGAAAAGGACCTGGTGCTTGCTTTTGCCGTGGCTCTGCGTGACCGCATCGAGCACGACGGCAGATATCACGTTGTCATGACCCGGACCGACGACACCTTCATTCCGCTGGCCGAGCGGGTGCGCGTCGCCCGAACCAACGGCGCTGCGCTGTTCGTGTCGATCCACGCGGACGCGCTGCCGCGCCGTGAGGGCGACGCCCGGGGCGCAACGATCTACACGCTGTCGGACAAGGCGTCGGATGCCGAAGCGGAGCGGCTGGCGGAGGCCGAAAACAAGGCCGACGCCATCGGAGGCGTCAATCTGACCGAGGAGCCGACCGACGTCGCCGATATCCTGATCGACCTCGCGCAGCGGGAAACGCGCACGTTTTCAAATCGCTTCGCCAGGCTGTTGATGGGTGAGATGCAAACGACCATGCGGATGCACAAGCACCCGCTGAAGTCGGCCGGGTTCAGGGTATTGAAGGCGCCCGACGTGCCGTCGGTATTGGTCGAACTCGGTTTCGTCTCCAACAAGGCTGACCTCCGCCAGATGGTGTCCGACGACTGGCGCTCCAAAACGGTGGGTTCGGTCGCGAAGGCCGTCGAGACGTTTCTTGCAAAAAGGGTGGTTTCGGCTGGCGGCAGCCCGCTGAAGCCCTAGTTTGGCCACAGCCGCCGCTCTATAGAAAAGTTGTCGCAAAGTTCGCAGAATCGGCCACAACCGGAGTTCCCGTCCGGCGGATGCTTCGACGAACGGATGCATCAACCGACGAACAAGGCTTGCGGACGCGCCGCCATATCGCCGGCGGCCGGCAACGAAACGGACATCGATAATGCGCTTGCTGCTGCGATTCGTCGGTTTTCTGTTTGCAGCGGGAACGATCCTGTTTCTGGTCGGCGTCGCGGCGGCGGCAGGACTGATCTGGCATTTTTCCAAGGACCTGCCCGACTATTCCCAGCTTCAGAATTATGAGCCGCCGGTGATGACGCGCGTCCATGCGTCCGACGGCTCGCTGCTCGGCGAATACGCGAAAGAGCGCCGGCTTTATCTGCCGATACAGGCGGTGCCGAAGCTGGTCATCAACGCGTTCCTGGCCGCGGAGGACAAGAATTTCTACGAGCACGGCGGCATCGATTATTCCGGCATGGCGCGCGCGGCCCTGCTGTATGCCCAGAATTACGGGTCCAACAAGCGGCCGCAGGGCGCTTCCACGATCACCCAGCAGGTCGCCAAGAATTTCCTGTTGACCAATGAGGTCTCCTTTACACGCAAGATCAAGGAAGCGCTGCTCGCGATGCGGATCGAGCGGGCCTATTCGAAGGACAAGATCCTCGAACTGTATCTGAACGAGATCTACCTCGGCCTCGGCGCCTACGGCATCGCGGCCGCTTCGCTCGTATATTTCGACAAGTCGGTCAACGAATTGACCGTCGCCGAGGCCGCCTATCTCGCGGCCTTGCCCAAGGCGCCCTCGACGCTGCATCCGGTGAAGAATCACGACCGCGCGGTCGAGCGGCGCGATTACGTCATCGACCGGCTGCTGGAAAACGGCTGGATCAAGCAGGCCGACGCCGACAAGGCCCGCAAGGATCCGCTGATCGTGACCAGCCGCGCCAACGGGGCGCATACTTTTGCCGGCGAATATTTCGCCGAGGAAGTCCGGCGCGACCTGTTTGAACGCTACGGCGAAAAGAAGCTCTACGAGGGGGGGCTGTCGGTCCGCACCACGCTCGATCCCAAATTGCAGGCGATAGCGCGCAAGACCATGGCCAATGGCCTCGTCAATTATGATGAGGCCCAGGGCTGGCGCGGCGCGATCAGCAAGCTCGATATTTCCGGCGACTGGGGCGTGAAGCTCGCCGATGTCAAATCGCTGTCCGACATCGCGCCGTGGCGGATGGCGGTGGTCCTTGAGTCCGACGACAAGTCCGCGCGGATCGGATTCCAGCCGGGCCGTGAGCTTGGCGGCGCCGTGAGCAAAGAGCGGCAAACGGGCTTGATCACGCTCGACGGCGTCAAGTGGGCCAAGGTCGCTTCCGGCCCGGCGCGAGGTCATGCGGCGACGAAGGTGTCGCAGGTGCTCTCGCCCGGCGACGTGATCTATGCCGATCCCCTGATCGGCAAGGACGGGCAGGCCGTCGAAGGCGAATACCGGTTGCGGCAACTGCCTCTCGTGTCCGGCGCGATGGTCGCCATGGACCCGCGGACCGGTCGCGTGCTGGCAATGGTCGGCGGCTTCTCGTTCGATCAGAGCCAGTTCAATCGCGCGACACAGGCCTACCGGCAGCCGGGCTCCTCGTTCAAGCCGATCGTCTATTCCACGGCGCTCGACAACGGCTATACGCCCTCGACCGTCATCGTCGATGCGCCGATCGAAATCGATCAGGGGCAGGGGTCGGGCGTGTGGCGCCCGGAAAACTACTCGAAGGAAAAATACTACGGTCCGCAAACGCTCCGGAATGCGCTGCGGCTCTCGCTCAATACCGTGACGGTGCGGTTGGCGCAGGACATCGGCATGCCCTTGATCGGCGAATATGCCAAGCGATTCGGGGTGTACGACGAATTGCCGAACTATCTTTCCTATGCGCTGGGAGCCGGCGAAACCACCGTGTTGCGGATGGTGACCGCGTATTCGATGTTCGACAATGGCGGCCGGCGCGTGAAGCCGACCCTGATCGACCGCATTCAGGATCGCTATGGCCACACCATCTACAAGCACGACACGCGCGAGTGCCGCGGTTGCGATGCGCCGGAGGGCTGGAAGAACCAGCCCGAGCCCCAGTTGATCGACCACCGCGAGCGCGTGCTGGATTCGATGACGGCCTATCAGATCACGTCGATGATGGAGGGTGTGGTGCAAGCCGGCACCGCCACTGTCATGCGCGATGTCGGCAAGCCGATCGCCGGCAAGACCGGCACCACCAACGACCAGAAGGATGCCTGGTTCATCGGATTCTCGCCCGACCTCGTCGTCGGCGTCTACATGGGCTACGACAAGCCGCGCAACCTCGGCCGTACCGCGACCGGCGGACATCTCGCGGCGCCGATCGCGCGCGATTTCATGAAGATCGCGCTCGCCGACAAGCCGGCCACCCCGTTCTCTCCGCCTCCCGGCATCAAGCTGGTTCGCGTCGACGCCAAGACCGGCATGCGCGCAGGTCCCGGCGACACCGGCAGGACCATCCTCGAAGCCTTCAAGCCCGGCACCGCGCCGCCCGACAATTATTCTGTGATCGGCGTAGCGGATCCGGATGGTCGCCAGCCGCAGTCGCTTCCCGACGCCGACCGCAGCCTGTTCCGGCCCGGAACGGGCGGGCTTTATTAGTGGTGTGATCCCGAAAATAGAAAACCAGTTTTCCGACAGGATAATGCTCAATCGATGCGATTGCGCTTTGCGGCCTTCGCGGCTACATCACCTGCCATCGTTGAACGACGGCGTGAGCCGCGGATTAGAGTAGCCATGCGCGCTGAAATCGAAAGACTTGTCGAAGAGATCAAGCAGTCGGTCGGGCTGCTGAGGAGGCATCTTTGATGTCGAAGCATCGACCGCGCGACTGGCGGAACTGAACAAACTCGCCGAAGATCCAGATCTCTGGAACGATCCCCAGAAGGCGCAGAAGCTGATGCAGGAGCGGACCTCGCTGGAGGATTCGCTGACCGGTATCGGCAAGGTCGAGGGCGAACTGGAGGACCAGATCGGGATGATCGAACTCGGCGAGGCCGAGAACGATCAGGCCGTCGTTGAGGAAGCCGAAGCCGCCCTGAAGTCTCTCAAAAAGGAGGTCGCGCGACGCGAACTCGAGGCGCTGCTCTCGGGCGAGGCGGATCGCTTCAACACCTATCTTGAGGTTCATGCCGGCGCCGGAGGCACCGAGAGCCAGGACTGGGCCGCGATGCTGCTGCGCATGTATACGCGCTGGGCGGAGAATCGCGGTTTCAAGGTCGAGTATCTGGAAGAAACGCCCGGCGAAGAGGCCGGCATCAAGTCGGCAACAATCCAGGTCAGCGGCCACAATGCCTATGGCTGGCTCAAGACCGAGGCGGGCGTGCACCGTCTTGTCAGGATCTCGCCGTTTGATTCCAACGCACGACGCCACACGTCTTTTTCGAGCGTGGCGATCTTCCCGGTGGTGGACGACAGCATCAAGATCGACATCAAGGAATCCGACGTCCGCACCGATACCATGCGCTCCGGCGGCGCCGGCGGCCAGCACGTCAACAAGACCGAATCGGCGGTGCGGCTGACCCACGTTCCGACTGGTGTCGCGGTCGTTTGCCAGGCCGGGCGTTCGCAGCACAAGAATCGGGCGCAGGCCTGGGACATGCTGCGAGCGAGACTCTATGAAATCGAACTCAAGAAGCGGGAAGAGCAGGCGGCCGCGGATCAGGCGGCCAAGACCGACATCGGCTGGGGCCATCAGATCAGGTCTTATGTCCTGCAGCCCTATCAGATGGTGAAGGATCTCCGAACCGGGGTGCAGACGTCAGATACCTCTGGCGTGCTTGACGGCGAGCTTGATGAATTCATGGCGGCGACGCTGGCGCAAAAAGCCTTCGGCATCTCGCCGGGCGCCGTCGAAGACGTGGATTAGCCGATGCCGGAGCCAGTTCCGCCAGCCCGGGAGGCAAGACAGGGCTAAGCACCGTGCGTGGCGGCTTTATTGCTGTCTGGTGTTGGTGTCGAGGGTGAACGTCTGGTACGCCGAGCACTCCATAAATAATTTTGAAGTTAAGATGTTGCATCAGGTTCATTCTTTTCAAGTTGAGGAAAGCCAGTCGGGCCATTGCGAAAAAACGAAAAGGTTGTCGAAGGCTGGCGTGGTTTAATTCGGCCGCAATTCCGGTCCAGTGGGTCTGAGTGTGGCCGCGATGCCCCAGCGTGAGAGTTTCGATCGCGAACGCCCGTAAGGGGTTCCGTCTCGCTCTCGCAGCGAATATGCTCGTATGGGGACAACTGACTCGAGGGGGTCCGGTGCAGAGGTGCAACCTCTGCAGCGTCCGGAAAAAGAGATGGAATTCCGCGGATGGGTGGTATGAGGGTGCTTGCCGGGTCAGCCGCGCTGGCTTTTGTGACGGCATGGTCGGGGGCGGCGACACCTGTCTTCGCCGATACGATCGAGGCGGCGCTGGTGCGCGCCTACCAGACCAATCCTCAGCTCAACGCACAGCGCGCCGCAGTGCGCGCAACCGACGAAAATGTCCCGCAGGCTTTGTCCGGCTTCCGGCCCAAGGTCGCCGTGACGGCCAGCGGCGGTTACCAGTACACCGATGCCACGCAAGGCGCGCCGGGGAGCCCCGGGCAGACGCTTCGCGGTGCACAGGCGCCGGCGGCTTTGGGCGCCACGGTGTCGCAGACCCTCTTCGACGGCTTCCAGACCTCCAACCGGACCCGCGCGGCGGAAGGTCAGGTCTCGGCCTCGCGTGAGGGCCTGAGGGTTCTCGAACAGACCGTTCTGCTCTCCGCGGCAACCATCTACATGGATTACCTGCGTGACTCCGCCATCGTGGAAGTCCAGCGCAGCAACGTCCGCGTGCTTGAAGAGACGCTCAAGCAGACGCGCGATCGTTTCAATGTCGGCGAAGTCACCCGCACCGACGTTGCGCAGTCGCAGGCTCAGCTTGCCGCCGGTCGCACCCAGCTTATGACCGCCGAGTCCAATCTCACGACCACGCGCGCGAACTTTCGCCGCATTGTCGGTAATGAACCCGGACAATTGGCGCCGGGATCGCCGGTGGACCGCTTTTTCCCGACCACGCTCGCAGGCTCCGTGGATCTCAGCCTGACCCAAAATCCCAACGTCACCGCGGCGATGTACGGCATCGACGTCAGCCACCTTCAGGTCAAGGTGGCCGAGGGCGCGCTGTTCCCGACCGTGAGTCTCCAGGCCAACGTGCAGCAGGGCTACGCACAGCAACTCACGATGCAGAAGCAGTTCTTCGCATCCGCGATCGCGCAGGTGACGGTTCCGATCTATCAGGGCGGTGCGGAGTATGCGCTGATCCGCCAGTCCAAGGAAACGCTGGCGCAGCAACGCCTTACTCTCGAACAGGTCCGCGACCAGACGCGCGCCAGCGTGGTGCAGGCGTGGGGCCAGTTGGTCGCGGGCAAGTCGCAGGTGGCGTCGGCGCAAGCGCAGGTCGAGGCGTCCGAGATCGCGGTCAACGGCATTCGCGAAGAGGCCAAGGCCGGACAGCGAACCACGTTCGACGTGTTGAATGCGCAACAGACGCTCGTCAACGCGCGGGTGGCGCTGGTGACGGCTCAACACGATCGCGTGGTCGCGTCCTACGCCGTGTTGAATGCCGTCGGGCGCCTGTCGCCGCAGGTGCTGAAGCTGAACACGACCGTTTACGATCCAAGTGTCCATTATCATCAGGTTCGCGACAGTTGGGCCGGCGTGCGTACGCCATCAGGGCAGTAATCACGGACCGACGAGGGTCGTGTCCACAGCCCTTTGCTTGCAATCAATTTATGCCGTGCCATACCTTTGCATGAGGCTGCGAAGCGATTCGTGCGTCATCCGGGTTCGGGTCGGCTTACTGCAGAAGTCCGGGGCGGAGAATTGATATCGGCATCGATTCGCAGCGCCTGATCGGGGACAAATCGGGTGTGCGATCGAAGCGGCATGCGTCGAAGTTCAGGCCCGCGCATCCGGACCGGAAAATCCTCTGTTGCTTGATGCCAGGACGCTAGCGCGGACCGCGAAGATTTGGAGTTGGCCATGACGCAGCCTGCTAAGGTCGAGGAACCCTCGATGGAGGAGATTCTGGCGTCGATCCGCCGCATCATCGCCGATGACGAAAAGCCTGCGGCGGCCGCGAAGGCCGCGACCACAGATGCGACGGTTGCGAAACCTCCGCCGGCTCCTGCTGTCGCCAAACCGGCCATGCCCGCCAAGCAGTCCGACAGCAACAGTCAGGATGATATTGATGCCATGCTCGCGAACCTCGATGCAGCAACCACAGGGGAGGAGGTCCGCCCGACCCCGATACCCAGTCACGTCCACGATCCGGTCGACGAGGTATTTGAACTGACCGACGAGATGGCCGTTCCGTCTCCGGTGCAGACCGCCTTCCAGAAGGTCGAACCGCAGGACGATCTGGAATTTGAGGAAACGGCTCCGGCTCCTCGACAGGATCCGGTCGCCGCCGAACGGCCAGCGGCCCGGAACGCCGCGCCGACAGCGCAAATATTGTCGCATTCGACGGTTTCGGCGGTCGAGACCGCCTTCAACTCGCTCGCCACCACGGTTTTGAGCAATAACGCTCGCACCCTTGAAGACCTCGTCAAGGAAATGCTGCGCCCGATGCTGAAGTCCTGGCTCGACGACAACCTGCCGGGACTGGTCGAACGCATCGTCAAGACAGAAATCGAGCGGGTATCGCGCGGGCGGCCGTGACCTGTTTGCGGACCGTAATCCAGCGTCCGCCCTGCTTGCCCTCTGGTAGCCGGCATCCGCTCACCTGAGCCGGTTTGTTCGGCGATCGTGTTGACTTGGCGCGCGCTGAGGGGCTTTTAGGACAGGATCCCGAAAGGCGGGAGCCGGTTTTCGGATAGGATCGTGCTCTCGGCGGTCAGCCGCTCTTCATTATTTCTGCGAATTCGCCCGAAACGGCGCCAAGTATGATTGCATCGCCATGATCGAAAAGACCTATCAGCCTGCCGATATCGAAAGCCGCATGTCCCGTCTCTGGGAAGAGGCTGACGCCTTCAAGGCCGGGCGGGCCGGGCGCCGTGACGCCGAGCCGTTCACGATCGTGATCCCGCCGCCGAACGTCACCGGGTCGCTGCACATGGGTCACGCGCTCAACAACACGTTGCAGGACGTGTTGTGCCGCTTCGAGCGGATGCGCGGCCGCGACGTGCTGTGGCAACCCGGCACCGATCACGCCGGCATTGCGACGCAGATGGTGGTGGAGCGGCAGTTGGCGGAGCGGAAGGAGCCCGGCCGCCGTGAGATGGGCCGCGCCAGGTTTCTCGATCGGGTCTGGCAGTGGAAGGCGGAAAGCGGCGGCGTCATCGTCAACCAGTTGAAGCGGCTGGGGGCCTCCTGCGACTGGTCGCGTGAGCGCTTCACCATGGATGAAGGCCTGTCGCGCGCGGTCGCCAAGGTGTTCGTTGAACTGCATCGCTCCGGCCTGATCTACAAGGACAAGCGGCTGGTCAACTGGGACCCAAAGCTGCTCACCGCGATCTCCGATCTCGAGGTCAAGCAGATCGAGGTCAAGGGCAGCCTGTGGTATCTGCGCTATCCGATCGAGGGCAAGAGTTTCGATCCGGATGACCGTTCGACCTATATCGTCGTCGCCACCACGCGGCCCGAGACCATGCTGGGTGACACCGCCGTCGCCGTTCACCCCGAGAACGAGAGGCTTGAGCATCTGATCGGCAGCAATGTCGTGCTGCCGCTGGTCGGTCGCATCATCCCGATTGTCGGCGACGACTATGCCGATCCGGAAAAGGGCACCGGCGCGGTCAAGATCACCCCGGCGCATGACTTCAATGACTTCGAGGTCGGCAAGCGCCACCGCCTGCCGCAGATCAGTGTGCTCGATCGCGAAGGCCGGCTGGAGCTATCCGACAACGAGGATTATCTGCGCGGCCTGCCCGAAGGCGCGTTGATGCTGGCCGAGGAACTGCATGGCACCGACCGTTTCGCCGCGCGCAAGGCGATCGTCTCGCGCCTCGAAGATTTCGGCTTCCTCGAAAAGGTCGAGCCTTATGCGCACATGGTGCCGCACGGCGACCGCTCCGGCGCGGTCATCGAACCCTATCTGACAGATCAATGGTACGTGAACGCCAAGCAACTGGCGCAGCCGGCGATCGCGGCCGTGCGGCTGGGCGAAACCACGTTCGTGCCGAAGAACTGGGAGAAGACCTACTTTGACTGGATGGAAAACATCCAGCCGTGGTGCATCTCGCGCCAGCTCTGGTGGGGTCACCAGATTCCGGCCTGGTATGGCCCGGACGGCAAGGTCTTCGTCGCGGAGACCGAGGACGAAGCCGTCGGCCATGCGCTCGGCTATTATGTCGAACAGGGTGTCATCACCGCGGAGCAGGGCGCCGAAATGGCGAGCGATCCGGCAAAACGCGATGGCTTCATCACCCGCGACGAGGATGTGCTCGACACCTGGTTCTCTTCGGCGCTGTGGCCGTTCTCGACGCTCGGCTGGCCGGACGCGACGCCGGAGTTGAAACGCTACTATCCGACCAACGTGCTGGTCACCGGTTTCGACATCATCTTCTTCTGGGTCGCCCGGATGATGATGATGGGTTTCCATTTCATGAAGAAAGCGCCGTTTCCCACGGTCTACATTCACGCGCTCGTCCGTGACGAGAGCGGCGCGAAGATGTCGAAGTCGAAGGGCAACGTCATCGATCCACTGCATCTGATCGACAAATACGGCGCCGATGCGCTGCGCTTCACGCTCGCGGCGATGGCGGCGCAGGGCCGCGATATCAAGCTGTCGCCGCAGCGGGTCGAAGGCTATCGCAATTTCGCGACCAAGCTCTGGAACGCCTGCCGCTTCGCGGAAATGAACGAGTGCGCCGTTCCCGCTCGGTTCGATCCCACCGCCGCGAAGGAAACGCTCAACCGATGGATCGTTCACGAGACCGCGCGTGCCACGAGCGAAGTCACCGCGGCCATTGAAGGTTATCGCTTCAACGACGCCGCCGGTGAAATCTACCGCTTTGTCTGGAACGTCTATTGCGACTGGTATCTCGAACTCGCAAAGCCTGTTCTGATCGGCGAGGACGGACCCGCCAAGTCGGAGACCCGCGCCATGGTCGCATGGGCGCGCGATGAAATCCTGAAACTTTTGCACCCGTTCATGCCGTTCATCACCGAGGAGTTGTGGGCGGTGACATCGGAGCGGACAGAATTGCTGACGCTGTCTCCGTGGTCGGTCAAGGCCGAACTCACCGACCAGCAGCAGGCGCTGCTCGAGGCGGTCGCCTGCGATCCCTATTCCGCGCCGGAGCCGCTTGCCAATCCGTCGAAACCTTATTTCCGCGACGACGCGGCGGAGGCCGAGATCGGCTGGGGAATTGATCTTATTACAGAGATCCGCTCAATACGCACCGAGATGAACGTTCCAGCAAGAACGATGGTTCAACTCGCGCTAATAAAGCCGTCGTCTAAGACATTCGAGTTAGCTCGAGCTTGGGACAGCATGCTCAATCGATTGGCGAGAGTATCGGGGACGATCTCGGTAGAAAGCCCGCCGGCTGGCTCGGTGCAACTGCTGATCCGCGGTGAAGTCGCCGCGCTGCCGCTGAAGGGCGTCATCGATCTCGCCGCCGAGCGGTCACGTCTGGAGAAGGAGATCGCCAAGGCCGATGCCGATATCATGCGGGTCGACTTGAAGCTCGGCAATGAGAATTTCATCGCCAACGCGCCCGAAGATATTGTCGAGGATGAAAAGGAAAAGCGGGAAGCAGCAGTTGCGCGCAAGGCGAAGTTCGTCGAGGCGCTGGAGCGTTTGAAGGCCGCTGAGTGAGTGCAGCGCGGTCGTCGTCGCTGCGCCCGTTGAGCCTGCTCTGGCTTAGCGGCGTCGGACTGCGGCTTACGATCCTCGCGGTGCCGCCGGTGCTGGCGGCCATCATTTCGGATCTTGCGCTGTCCGGAACCGAGGTCGGCATTCTCAACGCCATTCCGGTCAGCCTGTTCGCGCTGATCGCGGTCCCCGGATCGCTGCTGATCGCTCGCGTCGGCGCCATCAAGGCGCTGGTGGTCGGCCTTCTGGTCGCCAGCGCAGGGTCGGCGCTGCGCGGTTTCGCCCTCGATGCGATGACGCTGTTCGCCGCAACCGCGGTGATGGCGGCTGGCGTGGCCCTGATGCAACCGGCACTGCCGCCGCTGGTGCGGCAATGGGTGCCTCACCGGATCGGTTTCGCCACCGCCGTTTACACAAACGGCTTGCTGTGCGGGGAAATCTTTCCCGTCATATTCGCGGCAATCGTCGTCCCCTTGCTGGGAGGCGGGTGGCGCGCGAGCCTCGGACTCTGGTCGTTTGCTTCGGTTGCGATCGCACTGGTTGTCTTCATCGCACGCCCAGGCGGGGAGGGCGTGGCGGCGCGGCATGGCCGCTGGATGCCGGACTGGCGCGATCCGCTGCTCTGGAAGGTTGGCCTCGTCGCCAGCGCGAACAACCAGCTTTATTTCTGCACGAATGCATTCCTGCCCGGCCTGCTGCTGCAAACCGGCCATACCGACCTGATCGGGCCGGCGCTGTCTGCGCTCAACCTCGGACAGTTGCCTGGATCGATTCTCCTCATGCTCATCGCAGGCCGGCTGGAGCGGCGGAAGTGGCCGCTCGTCCTCACCGGCGTTCTCGGCCTGTTGGGCGCTTTGGGCGTCGCAACCACCACGAGCTTGTGGGGAATCGTAGGCGCTGCCGCGCTGGTCGGCTGCACCTGCGCCGTGGGTCTGACTCTTGTGCTGACGCTGCCGGCGCTGCTCGTTGCGCCGGAGGACGTGCCGCGCATGTCCGCGGGAATGTTCACGATCGGTTACGGCATCGCGATGCTGATCTCGATTGTCAGCGGGATGGTCTGGGATTTCACCGGGAACGCCGCTTTCGCGTTCGTGCCGATCGGCCTCGCCGTCGTGCCGATGATTGTATTCCCGCTGATGATCGATCTCAGGACGCAACGTTCCTGAACGGCTTGCTCAGAAATTTTGAGCCCTTCAATCCGTATCGCCATGGCAGGTCGGCGGCTTTCGTGATGCCGATGCGCACGCCGGTGACGACTTCAAGCTCGGCTGTGCGCTGATGGACCGCGATCGGCGGTGCGTCGAGCGGCAGCGCATTGTGCGCGATCGATACGCCGAGCGCCTGGCACAACTTGCCCGGTCCTGAACACAGCAGGCGCTCGTCGTGCAGCCCGCGCCGCCGCCGCATCGCCGGAATGCCGTGGGTCGGTTGCAGCGCGCGGATCAGAACGGCGGCTGCCGAGCCGTTCTTTTCGCACACGAAGTTGACGCACCAGTGGATGCCGTAGGAGCGATAGACATAGGCGAAGCCGGGCGGACCGAACATCACCATGTTCCGCGGCGTCGGTCCCCGATGGGAATGTGCCGCCGGCTCGGTGTGATGGTAGGCCTCCACCTCGACGATGAGGCCGCCGACCCCGTCCACCAGCAGCGTCGCGCCGATCAATTCGGGCGCGACCTCATGAACGCTGCGGCCGAAAAACGAGCGATGGAGCAGCTTGCCGAGAGCAGTCGGGTTCGGGCTGTCGAATGTCGTCGGGCTTGGAGTTGTTTTCATGCGGCAATGGGGGCGGGCGGTACGCGGTGGGATATGTTACACATTAGACCGATCTGGCGAAGCGGGTTGCAGTGCTGCGCCAGGCGGATTACCTAAAGTTTCCTGTACAACGGATCATTCATGGTCGTCGTCCTCGATACCGTTTCCGCCAATCCCGTCCGGCCGCGCCATCCGGAAAAGGCCAACCGGCCCGATGCGCCGTCACCGCCGAAGCCGGACTGGATTCGCGTGCGCGCGCCGAACACGCGCGGCTATGCGGATACGCGCCGGATCGTCAAGGAGAACGGCCTCGTTACCGTGTGCGAGGAGGCCGGCTGCCCGAACATCGGTGAGTGCTGGGACAAGAAGCACGCGACCTTCATGATCATGGGCGACACCTGCACGCGCGCCTGCGCTTTCTGCAACGTCAAGACCGGAATGCCCGGCGCGCTTGAATCGTCCGAACCCGAATATGTCGCCGAGGCGACGCGCAAGCTGGGGCTTGCGCACGTCGTCGTCACCTCTGTCGATCGCGACGACCTCGACGATGGCGGCGCGGAGCATTTTGCCCAGACCATTCGCGCGATCCGCGAGCGCTGCCCCGCGACGACGATCGAAATCCTGACGCCGGATTTTCTACGCAAGGACGGCGCGCTTGAGACAGTCGCTGCGGCCAAGCCCGACGTCTTCAACCACAACCTGGAAACCGTGCCGTCGCGCTACCTGACGGTACGACCCGGCGCGCGCTATTTCCACTCCATCCGCCTTTTGCAGCGAGTGAAGGAGATCGATCCGACGATCTTCACCAAGTCCGGGATCATGGTCGGGCTCGGCGAGGAACGGCATGAGGTGCTGCAGGTCATGGACGACCTGCGCTCGGCGGACGTCGACTTTCTCACCATCGGGCAATACCTCCAGCCGACCCGCAAGCATCACGCCGTGATGCGCTATGTCACACCGGAGGAGTTTTCCGCCTACGAGACCGTCGCCTACACCAAGGGCTTTCTGATGGTGTCGGCGAGTCCGCTGACGCGCTCGTCGCATCATGCAGGCGAGGACTTTGCGAAGTTGCAGGCCGCGCGCGCGAACCAGCCGCGGTAAGCCCCACCGACATGCCGACGTTCTCCAGCAAGCGCCGCGTGCGATACAGTTCGGAACAGATGTTCGATCTTGTTGCGGATGTCGAGCGCTATCCGGAATTCGTGCCGTTGTGCCAGTCGCTGAAAGTGCGGCAGCGCACGCCGGCGGCCGACGGCAAGGAAGTCGTGGTGGCCGATATGACCGTGTCGTTCAAGCTGGTGCGCGAGACCTTCACGAGCAAGGTGACTCTCGATCGGCCGAACCTCAAAATTCTTGTCGAGTATCTCCGGGGGCCGTTCAGCCACATGGAAAATCGCTGGACGTTTGAACCGAAAACAGACCAAGGCTGCGAGGTCGGGTTTTTCATCAGCTATGATTTCAAGAGCCGGATGCTGGCGATGTTGATGGGCGCAATGTTCGATACCGCGTTCCAGCGCTTTGCGTCGGCGTTTGAAAAGCGCGCCGATGTCGTTTACGGAACGCCGCGCGCCGCCGGATAACGCAACGTCCTTTCAGCTTGTCTTCGGCGCGGGCTTTCTTGGTCCGGCTGTGCGTCGCCGCTCGCCGGTCCGGCGTAACGGTGTCCGCGCCTTGCGTGGATGCAGGCGGCTGGCGCGCTCGCGCCGGACTTTTGCGGGTGGTTTCGGACCGCGCGCCAGCTCCATGAGCATCCGCAGGGCCTCAATGACCGAACGCTGCCGCACCGAACTGCGGCCGATCGCGCCAAAACGGCATTCGCGATGAGTCAGGCGACCGTCCCGCGCGGCGGCGGCGAAATGAACAAGGCCCACGGGCTTGCCGGGCGTTGCGCCTCCTGGCCCTGCGATTCCCGTAATGGCGACGGCCAGATCGGTGCCGGCGCGTTCCAGCGCGCCGATCGCCATGGCGGTCGCGGTTTCCTTGCTGACCGCGCCGAAACTGTCGAGCGTGCTGGCCTTGACGCCCAGCATCGCGCGTTTGGCGTCGTTGGAATAGGTGACGAAACCGCGATCGACCACGTCGGAGGAGCCGGGAATCTCGGTCAGCGCGCCCGCGACCAGCCCGCCGGTACAGGATTCGGCCGTTGCGATAGTGAGCTTGCGCATCCGGCAAAGATCGAGCAGCGAACGCGACATGGCGCGAATGTCGCTGCCGCTCATGTCAGGCGCTCCCGCTCTTTTCGTTCCAGGGCAGGCGAATGGTCGCGCTGGCGGTCGCAGCGATTCCTTCCTCGCGTCCGGTGAAGCCGAGACGCTCGCTTGTGGTCGCCTTCACGGCCACCCGCGAGATCGCGACGCCGGTAATTTCCGCGATGCGTGCGCGCATCGTCTCGCGCAGAGGACCGATCTTGGGCCGCTCGCAGATCATCGTGACTTCGAGATTGGCGACGCGGCCGCCGCGCGCCGCGACGCGCTCGATGGCATACTTCAGAAATTTGTCAGAGGCCGCGCCTTTCCACTGCGGATCGCTCGGAGGGAAATGCGAACCGATGTCGCCATCCGCGAGCGCGCCGAGAATGGCATCGACCAGCGCGTGCAGGCCGACGTCGCCATCGGAATGGGCGAGGAAGCCGCGATTATGCGGGACCTTCACGCCGCACAGCATGACGTGATCGCCGTCGCCGAAGGCGTGGACGTCGTAGCCGGTGCCGGTCCTGATGTCGCCGAGCGCCGCCGCAAGACGGGCTTCCTCACGCACGAAATCTTCCGGTGTGGTCAGTTTCATGTTGGCAGCATCGCCTTCAAATGTTGCGACCGTCAATCCTACCCATTCCGCGAGCGCAGCGTCGTCGGTGAAATCGTCGCGGCCCTCGCGCGCGGCGCGGCGATGCGCGTCGAGGATCACATCGAAACGGAACGCCTGCGGCGTTTGCGCGATCCGCAACGTCGCGCGATCCGGAGTTGCATTGACGGCTCCCGACGCATCGACCTGCTTGATGGTGTCGGTCACGGGAATGACGGGCACCGCCGCGCCGGTGATGTTGGCTGCGTCGATCGCACGCCTGATCAATGCCTGCGTTGCGAACGGCCGGGCGGCATCGTGAATCAGCACAATGTCCGGCGCGTCGGCGGCCAGCGCCTCGAGGCCGGCATGAACGGAGGCCTGGCGCGTGGCGCCGCCATTCGCCGGGGGGCGGTAGTCAAACCCGGCGACGGCCTGATTGAACATCTCGGCGTCATCAGGGTTCAGCACCGGCTGGACAGCGAAGACGTCGGGGTGATCGCAGAATGCCTCCATGGCCCGCGCAATCACGGTCCGTCCGCCGACTGTCCGGTATTGCTTGGGGCCGCCGGCGCCGGCGCGAAGTCCGCGCCCCGCTGCGACAATGATGGCGGCCGTTCGTGGAGAGGTCGGCATTGGAATCGACAGGTATAAATGAGGTTGGAAGACGGGAATCCCGCTCGGGTCACTGCCCTTACCACGCTCGGAACAAAACCAGCAGGTGTCCCAAGGGGTTGGCCCCGGATTATTTGTGCTGCAGCGCACTTGTAACATGTAAGAAATTGGCTAAACTATAGGCATTCGATATTGTTGCCCAAATAATCGACAGTTCCGGGGCGGCTTGCAAGAGTTCCAAAGGCTTATGACTTCCAACCCGTCCCGCCCTGCATCAGATCAAAATCCGCTCATGATCGGGGATATCCCGATCGCCAGCCGCGTCTTTCTTGCGCCGATGTCCGGCATTACCGACCGACCGTTCCGTCGTCTTGCGGAATCGCTGGGGGCAGGGCTCGTGGTCTCCGAGATGACCGCCAGCGACGATCTCGTGCGCGGGCGTCCCATGTCCGTGCTCCGTTGCGAAGCAACCGGTGGCGGACCGCACGTGGTTCAGCTCGCGGGCTGCGAGACGCACTGGATGGCGGAAGGTGCGCGGATCGCCGAGGCAGCGGGCGCCGATATCATCGACATCAACATGGGTTGTCCCGCCCGCCACGTGACAGGCGGCCAGTCGGGGTCGGCCTTGATGCGCGATCTCGACCACGCCTTGCGACTGATCGAGGCGACGGTCGGCGCGGTGAAGGTGCCGGTCACGCTCAAGATTCGGCTTGGATGGGACGATCGCTCGCTCAATGCGCCGGCGCTCGCGCAGCGCGCCGAATCCGCCGGCGTGCGGATGATCACCGTTCATGGCCGCACGCGTTGCCAGTTCTACAAGGGTCGCGCCGACTGGCAAGCCGTGCGGGCGGTGAAACAGGCGGTCCGCATTCCCGTGGTGGTCAACGGCGACATAACCTCGTTCGAGGCAGCCGTCGCGGCGCTGGAGGAATCGACCGCCGATGCCGTCATGGTGGGGCGTGGCGCGCAAGGTCAGCCCTGGATGCCGGGGCAGATCGGACGCCGGTTGGAGACGGGCGTCGCCGAACCGCCGCCGTCGCTCGCGGACCAGTTGGCGTATATCCGCGCGCTTTATGACGATCTGCTTCGGCACTACGGCCTTCGTATCGGTCTTCGTCATGCGCGAAAACATCTCGGCTGGGCGCTCGGGATCGCGGCCGCCAGTGGAAATGTTTCCACGTCCGTCCTCAAGATATGGCGCGGAAAAATTCTGACGGCCGACGATCCGGCTGGCGTGCAGCGCTCTCTTGTGGATGCATTCGAGGATTTCGGATGGAGCGCCGCAGCATGACGTCGCTTGTGGAGCGCGCGCGCGCTGCGCCATCCGACGGCGAGGCTGTTCTCAACGCGCTTCCAAATCCGGTGCTGCTGGTCGCGCCCGACGGCCGGATCGTCGACGCCAACGCGGCCGCGGAGTCGTTCTTCGAAATGTCGGCGCAGTTCCTGCAGCGGCTGCCGCTGAAGGAGGTGGTCCCGTTCGGCAGCCCGCTGCTGCCGCTGATCGATCAGGTGCGGAACGCCGGTTCGCCGGTGAACGAATTCCGGGTCGATCTCGGCACGCCGCGGATCGGCCGCGACCGCCAGGTCGACCTGCACGTCGCGCCGCTGACGGAACGGCCCGGCCACGTCGTGGTGATGATTCAGGAGCGCACCATGGCCGACAAGATGGATCGGCAGTTGACCCATCGCAGCGCGGCGCGCTCGGTGACGGCGCTCGCGGCCATGCTCGCGCATGAAATCAAGAATCCGCTCTCCGGCATTCGAGGTGCGGCGCAGCTTCTCGAACAGGGAGCATCGTCGGAAGACCGGATTTTGACCCGCCTGATCTGCGACGAAGCGGACCGCATCGTCACGCTGGTCGACAGCATGGAAGTGTTCGGCGATGAACGGCCGGTGACGCGAGGCCCGGTCAACATTCATTCGGTGCTCGATCATGTCAAACGGCTCGCGCAGTCCGGCTTTGCGCGGAACGTCCGGTTTGCCGAGGATTACGATCCGTCGTTGCCGCCGGTTCTCGCCGATCGGGATCAACTGATTCAGGTCTTTCTGAATCTCGTCAAGAATGCCGCGGAAGCCGTTGCCGATCTGGGAGGCGAGGGAGAAATCCAGTTCACGACCGCATTCCGTCCCGGCCTCCGTCTGTCGGTGCCCGGTAACAAGTCACGCGTGTCGCTGCCGCTGGAATTTTGCGTCAAGGATAATGGTCCCGGCGTAGCAGAGGATCTCTTGCCCAACCTGTTCGACCCGTTCGTAACCACGAAGCCGGCCGGAAGCGGGCTCGGACTCGCGCTGGTCGCCAAAATCGTCCGCGATCACGGTGGCATCGTCGAATGTGAATCGCAGCCGCGCAAAACCACCTTCCGCATCCTGCTCCCGATGTTCGACATAAGTTCAAAGCACCGGCAGAGCGACGATGCCGCCGCCCCGGAGATGGCGTCACACGCCTCACGCGATCCAGGATGAGGACGACACATGCCCGCAGCTCACATACTGGTCGCAGATGATGACGCCGCCATCCGCACGGTGCTCAATCAGGCGCTGTCGCGCGCAGGATATGAGGTGCGTCTCACCGGCAACGCGGCGACGCTGTGGCGATGGGTCAGCCAGGGCGAGGGGGATATCGTCATCACCGACGTCGTGATGCCGGATGAGAACGCCTTCGACCTGCTGCCGCGCATCAAGAAGATGCGGCCGAACCTGCCGGTCATCGTAATGAGCGCGCAAAACACCTTCATGACGGCGATCCGCGCCTCCGAGCGTGGCGCGTATGAATACCTCCCGAAACCTTTCGACCTCAAGGAACTGGTCGCGATTGTCGGCCGCGCACTCGCCGAACCCAAGGAGCGCGCCGCCAGCCGCAGTAGCGAGAACGAATTCGAGTCCATTCCGCTGATCGGCCGTTCGCCCGCCATGCAGGACATCTATCGCGTGCTGGCGCGGCTGATGCAGACCGACCTGACAGTGATGATTTCCGGCGAGTCCGGCACCGGCAAGGAACTGGTCGCGCGCGCGCTTCACGACTATGGCAAGCGGCGCAACGGTCCGTTCGTCGCCGTCAACATGGCTGCGATCCCCCGCGACCTCATCGAATCGGAGTTGTTCGGCCACGAGCGCGGCGCCTTCACCGGCGCCAATAACCGCGCCTCCGGCCGTTTCGAGCAGGCCGAAGGAGGGACCCTGTTTCTCGACGAAATCGGCGACATGCCGATGGAGGCGCAGACGCGTCTGCTGCGCGTGCTGCAGCAGGGAGAGTACACTGCTGTCGGCGGACGCACCGCGATCAAGACCGATGTTCGTATCGTCGCAGCCAGCAATAAGGATCTTCGCGTTCTGATCCAGCAGGGGCTGTTTCGCGAGGACCTGTTCTTCCGCCTCAACGTGGTGCCGCTGCGCCTGCCGCCGCTGCGCGAACGCATCGAGGATCTGCCCGATCTGATTCGGCACTTCTTCGCCCTCGCCGAAAAGGACGGGCTGCCGCCCAAGAAGCTCGATGCGCTCGCGATCGAGCGCCTGAAGCGGCATCGCTGGCCCGGCAACGTCCGCGAACTGGAAAATCTGGCGCGCAGGCTGGCGGCGCTCTATCCGCAGGACGTCATCACCGGCCCCGTAATCGACGGCGAACTTGCGCCTCCTCCCGTGGTTTCAGGCGGCAGCGGCCGCCAGGGCGTCGACAGCCTCGGCGGGGCCGTCGAGATGTACCTGTCGTCGCATTTTTCGGCCTTTCCGAACGGCGTGCCCCCGCCGGGCCTGTATCATCGCGTCTTGCGGGAGATCGAGATCCCGCTTCTCACGGCAGCTCTGGCCGCGACTCGCGGCAACCAGATTCGGGCAGCCGACCTTTTGGGTTTGAACCGCAATACGCTGCGCAAGAAAATCCGCGATCTGGATATCCAGGTCTATCGGACCGGAGAATAACGCGGCCGCATTCGGCCTGTTTTCGATTATAATCCAGACCGAATCAGCAAATTATGCGAAGCTTGGCCCGTCCCCGCGCGAAGGATCGCGCCGCGGAAATGTCTCAATTGTGCAACATTGTTGTAGGAATGCATCAGTTCGCTGCCGGGTGCGGCCAGTTTAGTCAGCGAACTTCAAACCTTCAAACCTTATTCCCAGGATGATTAGCGCAGACACGCGGGCCCCCTCCCACGATCCGTCATTTGCCGAGCCGCGCGGCTGGACCCCGCGCCGACTTCTAGCGGCGGTTGCGATCGGGCTCGCGCTGTTGTCTGCACTCCTGACCTTCGTGGTTCTGGTCGGCCTCACCCCGATCGAGCCGAACCACCGGGTCGTCGTCACCTTCCTGCTGATCGACGCCGCCATCATCCTTTTGCTTATCGGGATCATCGCCCTCGAAGTCTGGCAGGTGGTTCAGGCCCGCAGGCGCGGCCGCGCCGCCGCGAAACTCCACGTCCAGATCGTCAGCCTGTTCTCGGTGATCGCGGTGCTGCCGGCGGTGCTGGTGTCGGTGGTGGCCAACGTCACCATCGATCGCGGTCTCGACCGCCTGTTTTCTGGACCCACCAGGGAAGTCATCCAGAACTCGCTGATCGTCGCCAACGCCTATTTGCACGAGCACGCCCAGCTCATTCGCGGCGATATTATCGGCATGGCCAATGATATCTCCAACGCGCGGCCGTTGTACGATCAGGACCGCGCGACATTCAACCAGCTTCTGACCTCGAACGCGAAAGCCCGCAACCTGCCGGGTGCGATGCTGATCGACAAGGACGGCAATGCGCTGGTGTCCGCGCAAACCGGCATCGAGCGGACCTACACCACGCCCAACCCGGATTTTCTCAAGAACGTCGGGGAAGACGAACCGCAAATCGCTGTATTTCCAGAAGCGAACTATGTCGCCGCCGTCATACGGCTGCGCGCGTTCGACGATAAATTTCTTTATGTGGCGCGCCTGCTCGATCCCCATGTCGTCGCGCAACTGAAGCAGACCGAGGCAAGCGTGGCCGTGTACGCCACGATCGAGGCGCGGCGCCTCGGCATCCAGGTGGCGTTCGCGCTGATGTTTGCCGTAATCGCGCTGACCATCCTGATGGCGTCGGTGCTGCTGGCGCTGAACTTCGCCGACCGGTTCGTCGCACCCGTCCGTCGCCTGATGAACGCGGCGAACGTCGTGTCCACCGGCGACCTGAACGTTCAGGTGCCTGTCCTCAAATCCGAAGGCGATCTAGCCCAGCTCGGCGAAACCTTCAACAAGATGACAGCCGAGTTGCGGATGCAGCGTGATGAACTCGTCAGCGCGAGCGGCCTGATCGACAGCCGCCGCCGTTTCATCGAGGCCGTATTGTCGTCGGCAAGCGCCGGCATCATCGGCGTCGACGGCGCCAATAACATTGGCATCCTTAACCGGTCTGCCGAGAAGCTGATCGGTCATTCTGAATCGGAAACGCTCGGACATCCGCTGTCCGAAGTGATTCCGGAGCTCAACGATCTCATGCAGACGGCGAGGGAGGGGACCCAGCGGCTGGTGCAGGGACAGGTCAACATCAATCGCGACGGCAACGAGCGCAATATCTCGGTGCGCATCAGCGCCGAGCAGAGTAGTCAATCGCGCGACAGCTACATCATCACTCTGGACGACATCACCGAACTCGTGACCGCACAACGCACATCCGCGTGGGGTGACGTAGCCCGGCGGATCGCGCATGAGATCAAGAATCCGCTGACGCCGATCCAGCTATCGGCCGAGCGCATTCGCCGCAAGTTCGGCAAGGCGATCACGGAAGACAAGCCGATCTTCGAGCAGTGCACCGATACGATCGTGCGCCAGGTCGAGGATATCAGGCGGATGGTCGACGAATTCTCGCGTTTTGCGCGGATGCCGAAGCCGGTGATGGAAGGCGAGGACGTCGCCGACACGGTTCGGCAGACGGTTTTTCTCATGCGCGTCGGGCATCCCGAAATCGAGATCGAAGCCGACATCAAGCACGACCCGATGCGCGCCCAGTTCGACCGGCGGCTGATCTCGCAGGCTCTGACCAACATCATCAAGAATGCGACCGAGGCCATCGAGGCGGTGCCGCCGGAGACACTCGGCAAAGGCCGGATCGATGTCATCGCCGCGCGGGAGGGCGACGACATTGTTATCGACGTAATCGACAACGGAATCGGCCTGCCGAAAGTTGCGCGAGCGCGCCTGCTTGAGCCCTACGTCACGACGCGCGAGAAGGGCACCGGCCTTGGTCTCGCGATTGTGGGGCGCGTGCTGGAAGACCACGGCGGAAAACTCGAACTCAATGACGCCTCCGCCATAAGACCGGAAGCGCGCGGAGCCTGGATGCGATTGCGGTTTGCGATATCCGGGCGCGCAAAAAGTGAAACCGACGGGAGCGGCGGAGCGACTGACGACGGTGCGTCGACCGGCGATGAAACGAAAGCAAAGGTTGCAACCGGCAACTGACTGGGCGGATCCAATCCATGGCACACGATATTCTGATAGTGGACGACGAGGCGGATATTCGCGACCTCGTTGCAGGCATCCTGGAGGACGAGGGTTTTACGACCCGCACCGCGCGCAACAGCGATGAGGCGCTTGCGGAGGTCTCAAGCCGCCGCCCGCACATGGTGTTCCTCGATATCTGGCTGCAAGGCAGCAAGCTCGACGGATTGCAACTGCTCGAGATGATCAAGCAGGACAGTCCCGACACGCCGGTGGTCATGATCTCCGGTCATGGCAACATTGAAACGGCCGTTGCCGCGATCAAGCGCGGCGCCTATGACTTCATCGAAAAGCCGTTCAAGTCCGATCGTTTGATTCTGGTGGCGACGCGTGCGCTCGAAACCTCGCGCCTCAAGCGCGAGGTCAGGGAACTGAAGCAGCTCGCGCCGGCGGCGGGATCGCTGGTCGGCCGTTCGCCGTGCATGAACCAGCTACGGCAGACCATCGAGCGCGCAGCGAAGGCCAACAGCCGGATCATGATCGTCGGCCCGTCCGGATCCGGCAAGGAATTGGCAGCGCGAACGCTTCACAATCAGTCGAGCCGCTCGGAGGGACCGTTCGTCGTCATCAACGCGGCGGCGATTACGCCGGAGCGAATGGAATTCGAATTGTTCGGCATCGAACAGACCGACGGCCAGCAGCCTCGCAAGACAGGAGCCCTGGAAGAAGCGCACGGCGGGACGCTGTTCATCGACGAGATCGGCGACATGCCGCGCGAGACCCAGAACAAGATCATGCGCGTCCTGGTCGATCAGACCTTTCAGCGCTCTGGCGGGATAAACAAGATCAAGGTCGATGTGCGCATCATTTCGTCGACGGCGCGAAACCTGGAGGAGGAGATTGCCGCCGGGCGTTTCCGCGAGGATCTTTATCACCGGCTGTCGGTCGTGCCGATCCGGGTTCCGCCGCTCTCCGAACGCAGGGAGGACATTCCCGAACTGATCGAATTTTTCATGGACCACATCTCCGCCGCCAGCGGGCTGCCCAAGCGCAGGATCGGCGACGACGCGATGGCCGTGTTGCAATCGCACGTCTGGCCGGGCAACGTCCGGCAACTTCGCAACAATGTCGAGCGCGTGATGATCCTGGCCGGCGGCGGTCCGGAGATAATCATTACCGCTGACATGCTGCCGCAGGACGTCGGCTCGATGGTTCCGGCGATGCCGTCCGGCGTTAACGGCGAGCACATCATGGGCCTGCCGCTACGCGAGGCTCGCGAGGTGTTCGAGCGCGACTACCTGATTGCCCAGATCAGCCGCTTCTCCAACAATATCTCGCGGACGGCCGAATTCGTCGGCATGGAGCGCTCGGCGCTGCACCGCAAGCTCAAGGCGCTCGGCGTCAACTAAAAGCCTTTCGGGGGTTGGACGCGCCGATGTCGCGAATTGCTTACGTCAACGGCCGCTATCGCGATCTGCGCGACGCCTGTGTCAACGTCGAGGACCGTGGCTATCAGTTTGCGGATGGTGTTTATGAAGTCTGCGAAGTGCGAGGCGGAAGGCTGGTGGATTTTCCCCGGCACATGGCGCGATTGCAGCGGTCGTTGCGCGAATTGCGGATCGCCGAACCGATGCCGCTGTCGGCGCTCGGTATCGTCATGCGAGAAGTGGTACGCCGCAACCGCGTGACCTACGGACTGGTTTATCTGCAGGTGTCCCGCGGCGTGGCGCGGCGCGATCATGCGTTTCCGCCGGATACAGTGAGGCCAGCCGTCGTGGTGACGGCGCGTGCGCTCAACTATGCGAAGAACCAGCAAACCGCCGCGACCGGCATCAAGGTCGTCACCGTGCCTGAAAATCGCTGGCCTCGGGTGGACATCAAGTCGGTATCGCTGCTGCCTAATGTGCTGGCGAAGCAGGAAGCGCGCGAGAAGGGGGCTTACGAGGCCTGGTACGTCGGGAGCGACGGATTCATCACCGAGGGCGCTTCGAGCAACGCCTGGATCGTCACCAAAGACGGCCGGGTCGTCACCCGCTCCGCCGAGAGCGGTATTCTCGCGGGCATCACCCGGGCCGTCCTCATGGAGGTCATGGCGGCGCTTCAGATCACTCTGGAGGAGCGCCCGTTCACGCCGGCGGAGGCGCACGAGGCCGCGGAGGCTTTCGTCACCTCGGCCTCCCAGATCGTCATGCCTGTCGTGGCGATCGATGGTCAGATCGTGGGAAATGGCCGCCCGGGCGGCATTGCCAGGCGGCTTCGGGAAGAATTTCACCGTTTTTCAGCATTTTCCTGACAGTTTTTGCCTATCCGGGCGAACCCGCGGCCCGAACCGGCTTGCCTAACCTCATGCTCTGCCTTCTAATCAAAGGCGCCGGGTCCGCGAGGAGGATCTCAAAGGGGGCCGGCGGCCAGGAGACGCTCCGGGGAGAGCTGTGTCCGGTCCAAAAAAGACAAACAAAACTGCGGGATAATAAAAATGGCGATAGACCGCGCACAAAACCTTCAGGACACCTTCCTCAACCACGTTCGAAAGACCAAGACGCCACTGACCATCTTTCTGGTGAACGGCGTCAAACTGCAGGGAATTGTCACCTGGTTCGACAATTTCTGCCTGCTGCTCAGGCGGGACGGTCATTCGCAGCTCGTCTACAAGCATGCGATTTCAACCATCATGCCGGGCGCCCCGATCCAGTTATTCGAAGGCGGCGAGGACGCTCCGCTTTGAGCAACATGAAAGTTTCCTGATTGGAACCCCGGCATCCCCAGGGGGGCATCGACCGTTCAGGGCCGATGCAGGGCAAACCGACCGGGCGGGCCATTGTCATCGGCCCTTATCTGCGGATACGGCGCGACGACGCCGGCACGCCGCAGGCGGGACATGCCATGCGCGACAGCGATGCCCGGCTGGATGAGGCCGCCGGCCTCGCACGCGCGATCGATCTCGACGTCGCCAAGGCGATCATCGCGCCGGTCAACCAGATCAGGCCCGCGACATATCTCGGCAAGGGCAAGGTCGAGGAATTGACCGGCTTGATTACCGCCGAAGGCGCCGATCTCGTGGTGATGGATTGCGCGCTGTCGCCGATCCAGCAGCGCAATCTGGAAAAAGCCTGGAGCACCAAGGTGCTCGACCGGACCGGCCTGATCCTTGAAATTTTTGGCCGCCGCGCCAAGACGAAGGAGGGCGCGCTTCAGGTCGAGCTTGCCCATCTCAACTATCAGCGTAGCCGTCTGGTGCGCTCGTGGACTCATCTTGAAAGGCAGCGTGGCGGCTTTGGTTTCATGGGCGGCCCCGGCGAAACCCAGATCGAGGCTGACCGCCGCCTGATCGGCGACCGCATTACGCGGCTGGAGAACGAACTGAAGAAGGTGCAGGCGACGCGGCGGCTGCATCGCGCCGGGCGGCGACGCGTGCCTTATCGCGTGGTCGCGCTGGTCGGCTATACCAATGCCGGGAAATCGACGCTGTTCAACCGGCTGACGCGCGCCGACGTCCAGGCCGCCGACATGTTGTTCGCGACCCTCGATCCGACGCTGCGCGCGCTGACGCTGCCGCATGGCGGCAAGGCGATGCTGTCGGACACGGTCGGTTTCATATCCAATCTGCCGACCCAGCTTGTCGCCGCTTTTCGCGCGACGCTCGAAGAGGTGATGGAGGCAGACGTTATCCTCCATGTTCGCGACATTTCGCACGAGGACGCAGAGGCGCAGCAGCACGATGTCGAGGCCGTGCTGCGCCAACTCGGCATCGATCCGGAACACGGAGCTCGCATTCTCGAAGTCTGGAACAAGATCGATCGCTTCTACGCGGATCAGCGAGAAAATCTGGAAAACATCGCGGCGCGCCGCTCGGCTGAAGTGCCGTGCTTCCTCGTCTCCGCCGAAACCGGCGAAGGGCTCGATAAGCTGCTGGCGGCGATCGAAGACCGGCTCGCGGCGACCCGAACCACGCTGGACCTGTCGGTCGATGCCTCCGACGGCGCGGCGATCAGTTGGCTGCACCGCAATTCCGAGGTGCTCGCCAAGGAACTGCGCGACGGCCGTTACGATATGACAGTCCGCGTCGACGAGACCAAACGCGACATTCTCGTCAACCGGTACGCCGCGATACCGCATCCCCTTTGACCAACTGCGCCGTCCTCTCCCGTCTTCGCAAGGCAGGGCCGCGCAGGACAGGCTTGACCGGCAAGGTGGCGCATTATTCGATGCGATTTAAATCATCGCAGGAAACTCTCAGGAGAGGCCCGTGAGCTATCAAAACACATCGCTGCTGATCGACGGCAAATGGCGTCCCAGTGCATCCGGAAAAACCCTGGCCGTGCTCAACCCTGCTACCGAGGAACAGATTGGCACGGTGGCCCACGCCGATCGCTCCGATCTCGATGAAGCTCTCGCCGCGGCCGAGAAGGGCTTCAAGGTCTGGCGCGCGGTCGCGCCTTTCGAGCGCGGCAAGATCATGCGAAAGGCGGCGGCCTTGATGCGGGAGCGCGCCGACAACATCGCAACGCTGATGACCATGGAGCAGGGCAAGGTTCTCAATGAGGCGAGGATCGAGACGCTGGTGGCGGCCGATGTCATCGAATGGTTCGCCGAAGAGTCCCGTCGCGCTTATGGCCGGGTGATTCCGGCGCGCGGCCCCGGCATCTACCAGATCGCGATCAAGGAGCCGGTCGGGCCGGTGGCGGCTTTCACGCCGTGGAATTTCCCGATCAATCAGGTCTGCCGCAAGCTGTCGGCCGCGCTTGCCGCCGGCTGCTCGATCATCGTCAAGGCTCCGGAGGAAACACCGGCGTCTCCCGCCGAACTGCTGCGGGCATTTGTCGATGCGGGCGTGCCCGATGGAGTCATCAATCTCGTGTACGGCGTGCCCGCCGAAATCTCCGAATATCTGATCCCGCATCCGGTTATCAGGAAAATATCGTTTACTGGCTCGACCGCGGTCGGCAAGCAGCTCGCCGCACTCGCCGGTCAGCACATGAAGCGCGCGACCATGGAACTTGGCGGCCACGCGCCAGCCATTGTGTTCAACGATGCCGATATCGCAGGCGCGGTGAAGATCATCGCCGGCGCCAAGTTTCGCAACGCTGGTCAGGTCTGCATCGCACCGACGCGGCTTCTGGTGCAGGACAAGGTATACAAGGATTTTGTCGGCCAATTCACCGAAGCCGCGAAGGCGATCAAGGTCGGCAACGGACTCGATGCCGATTCAAAGATGGGCTCGCTCGCGAACGCGCGTCGCGTTGCCGCCGTCGAGGGTTTTGTGCAGGACGCGATCGGCAAGGGCGGCCAGCTCGCGGCTGGCGGACATCGCATCGGAAACAAGGGTTACTTTTTTGAACCGACTGTGGTGACCGACGTGCCGAAGGGCGCCCGCGCCATGAACGAGGAGCCGTTCGGCCCACTGGCGCTGATCTCGCCGTTCTCGACCTTCGACGAGGCCGCGGAGGAGGCGAACCGCCTGCCGTACGGGCTCGCGTCCTATGCCTTCACAAGTTCGACCAAGACAGCGACCGCGATTGGTGCAGAGATCGAGAGCGGCATGGTGGCTATTAATAATGTCGGGCTCGCTTTGCCGGAAAACCCGTTCGGAGGCGTCAAGGATTCCGGCTACGGCTCCGAGGGCGGCATCGAGGCGATGGAGGCTTATCTCATCACCAAGTTCATCAGCCAGACCGGTGTGTGAACCGGGCCTTGGCTCTAACTGCTCAAACCCTTTTCCTGAGCTTTGGCCTCATTCCATAATGCATCCATCTCGGCGAGAGACGCATCCTCCAACGAGCGGCCCTTCGCGACAAGAGTCTGTTCGATATAAGCGAAGCGCCGCTCGAATTTCGTATTGGCTCCGCGCAGCGCCATTTCAGGATCGGCATCGACATGACGCGCGAGGTTGACCAGCGCGAACATGAGATCGCCGGTCTCGGACGCGATGTCGGATTTGTCGCCGCGATCCAGCGCCGTCTCGATCTCGTCGGCTTCCTCGCGGATCTTGGCGAGCACGGCCCGAGGATCGTTCCAATCGAATCCGACCGTAGAGGCCTTCCACTGCAGGGCCATTGCGCGCGCCAGCGCGGGCTGTCCGGCCTTGATGCCCGCGAGCAGACCCGAGGCCGGCGCTTCGTTCGTCGATTTGCGCGCGGCGCGTTCGGCCTTTTCTTCCGCCTTGATGCGTTCCCATGTTCCCTTGACGTCCGACGGCGCGATGTATCCTGAACTGTCGGGAAATACATGCGGATGCCGCCGGACCATCTTGCGCGTGATCGCTTCGACCACATCGCCGAACGAAAAGGCATTTTGCTCCTCGGCCATGCGCGCGTGAAAGACCACCTGCAACAGCAGATCGCCGAGTTCGTCGCAGAGATCGACCAGATCGTTGCGCGCGATCGCCTCCGCCACCTCATAGGCTTCTTCGATGGTGTAGGGCGCGATGGTCGCGAACGTCTGTTCGAGATCCCACGGGCAGCCGGTGCCGGGCGTTCTCAGTCGCGCCATGATTTCGATCAGGCATGAAATATCGCGGGAAGGGGTCATCATCAAGTCACCGATAGCGAGAAATGTGCATCCTCTATGCCGCAAGCCGCGCCGCCGTCCCAGCAAAAAGCAGGCGACCGGCCGCGCAACCCCCGCTGATTGGCGCGTAAAGGCGAGGGGTGTTATTGGCTTTCGCCATGACCGATCAACCAGCCTCCCGCACCGCGCTGGTGCTGTTCTCCGGAGGGCAGGACTCCGCGACTTGTCTTGCCTGGGCACTGCAACGCTTTGCGCGGGTCGAGACGCTGGGTTTCGACTACGGCCAGCGCCACGTCATCGAACTCCAATGCCGGGACAACCTGCTCGCTGGCATGAGATCGCTGCGTCCGGACTGGACCGGGAAGCTCGGCGAAAACCATACGCTTGCCATTCCGACGCTCGCGGAGATTTCCGATACCGCGCTGACCCGCAACGTCGCGATCGAAATGGGCGAGGGCGGACTGCCCAATACATTCGTGCCAGGCCGCAATCTCGTATTCCTGACCTTCGCGGCGGCGCTGGCCTATCGGCGCGGCATATCACACATTGTCGGTGGCATGTGTGAGACCGACTATTCCGGCTACCCGGATTGCCGCGACGATACCATCAAGGCGCTGCAAGCCGCGCTCAATCTCGGGATGGCCAGACAGTTCGAACTGCACACGCCCTTGATGAGGCTCGACAAGGCCGCGACCTGGTCGCTTGCGCATGAACTCGGCGAGGCGGGGCTGGTCGATCTGATCCGCGAGCGCTCGCATACCTGTTATCTCGGCGAACGCGGTGCACGGCATGACTGGGGTTATGGTTGCGGCGAGTGCCCGGCGTGCCGGCTGCGCGCAAAAGGTTGGCGCGAGTATGCAGCGCGGACGGCTTGATGGAACTCTCCAGGCGCAGACAGCGGCGGCATATATGGTCCGCGCAGCCGCCAGTCCGCCTCCTCGCGAAACCTCCGGATGTGTTATAGTGTTGCAGTCGACTCGCCATTCGCGGGCGTGTTAGACACACATCGCTGGCTTGGGACGAAGTAGGCCATTGACCCTCACCACCTCCCACGATCAAACCGTTCGCCCGTGCGTCTCGCGCAGCAGGATCGCGGTCGTGTTTCTGATTGTGGCTTATTTGTTGTCTGGCGCGCTGCATCAATGCCTCGACATCGACGTGACCGCTCCCGAAGGCCGGATCGTCGTCTCGATGACGCCGGACCCTACGGACACCGGTGGCCCCGAAATCGTCCCGGAACACCATTGTCATGGCTGTTTTCCGGTTTCGCTGCCGAACCCTCCGTCGCTTTCCATGACGATCGAACCTCAGATCGCCGCGATGCCGAAAGTGCTTTCTCGCGCCTCCGATCTTGTTCCGGGCATCGACACTCCGCCACCAAAACGCCTGACCTGAACGTGTTCGCGGGCGTATTGACGCCCTGATTCCGCCGTTCGTCAGGATCTTCCATGCTATCGAAAACCGTCGCGCGTCTCGCGGGGACGATGGCGCTGCTGGTCAGCCCTTGGCTGATGGCGACGTCGCATTCGCAAACGCTCACCTTGAAGACCGCGCTTCAGCGCGCGCTCGCCGCCAATCCGCGCCTGACCGCCGCCGAGCGCGATGTCGGAATCGCAACCGGCCAGCGCATCCAGGCCGGTGCGTTGATCAATCCCGAACTGTCCTATGAGCAGGACAATTCGTTCGGCTCCGGGCGCTATCGTGGGACGAAATCGGCGGAGACCACGCTGCAGATTAGCCAGCTCTTCGAGCTTTTCGGCAAGCGCGACGCGCGAATTGCCGTCGGGCAGGCCGGCGTCGAGGCCGCCGCCATCCAGCGCAAGGCGGTGCGTCTCGAAGTTCTGTCGGAGACGGCTGTCGCCTTTCTGGGCGTCCTCGGCGCGCAGCGCAGGGTCCGGATACTGGACGAGCAGATCGCCGCGATCGACAAGTTGTCCCCGTTGCTGCACCGGCGTGTGGACGCCGGAGCATCATCACCTGCTGAAATCGGCCGGGCTGAAGTCGCGTCCGCATTGGTGAAGGCGGATCGCGAGCGGGTGAGTTCGACGCTCGCCAGCGCCCGGCGCGAACTGGCGGTGCTGATGGGCGACGCCACGGCGAAGTTTTCAGTCGTTTCCGGTCGGCTCGACGATCTGGGGCGGCCACCCTCTTTTCAGGCCGTTGTCGCCGCGATCGATTCAAATCCGCAACTGATGCGCTGGACCGCGGTTTACGCGCAGCGCAACGCCGAACTGCTGCTGGCGAGGTTGAAGCCCTATCCGGACGTTCGCGTCGGCGCCGGCTGGCGTCATTATAACGAGACCGGCGACGACGCTGTCAGGCTGTCGCTGTCCGTTCCCATTCCGGTGTTTGACCAGAACCAGGGCAACATCCTGTCCGCTCGGGAAAGCCTCGCGAAAACGAGGGCGGAGCGCGAAGCCAATCGCAACACGCTGATCGTGCTCGCTGGCCGCGCCTACGATTCGTTGCAGGGATCGTTGCGCGAGTTGAAAGTGTTGCGCGACGTGGCGATTCCGAAATCGAGCCAGGCAGCCGACGCCATCTTCGAGGGATACGGGCAGGGGCGCTTCACGCTGCTCGAAGTGCTCGATGCGCAGGCAAGCGTCGCTCAGGCGCGCCTGCGCGAACAGGAGGCCCAGCAGAATTTTCACGTCGCCGTCGCAACGATCGAGGGTCTCGTCGGTCATCCGCTGGTGCTGACGCGGGGGACTGCGAGATGAAGACATCCACGATTATCTTTGTGGCCGCTGCGATCGTTGCGGGTTTCTCTCTCGCAGGCGTCGGATACCGCATGAAGGACCCTGCGAAGCCAAACGCGCCAGCATCGCAGACGAGCCACCACGAGGAGAAGCACGCAAGCGGACACATCGAGCAGGACGAACACGGAGCGGACCGCATTCTGATCAGCGACGTCAAGCTCGCGGCGGCCGGTGCGGTTCTCGCCAAGGCGGGCGCGGCGACGCTCAGCGATACGCTGTCCTTCAACGGCGTGTTGCGCGCCAACCAGGAGGCAGTGGTTCAGGTGACGCCGCGTTTTCCGGGCATCGTTCGCTCGATCAGCAAACGGATCGGCGACACGGTGGCCAAGAACGACCATCTCGCATCGATCGAAAGCAACCAGAGCCTTACCGTCTACGACCTGAAGGCGCCGATCAGCGGCACCGTGATCGACCGGCAGATCTCGCTCGGCGAGTACGCCTCGGAACAGAAGCCCTCCTTCGTCGTCGCCGACCTGTCGACGATCTGGGTCGACCTGTCAATATATCGGCAGGATCTCAATCGCGTCCGGACCGGCGACGAAGTGCTGATTGACCCTGACGACGGCGGCGCGGACATCAAGGGTCATATCTCCTACGTCGCGCCGGTCGGATCGAGCGACACGCAGACGGCGATCGCCCGGATCGTTCTCGCAAACGCGGACGGCCGCCTGCGTCCGGGCCTGTTCGTCACCGCGCGGCTCGTGCTGGCAAAGCGCAACGTGCCGGTTGCCGTGCGCGCGGGAGCGATACAGACGCTGGATAACAAGACGGTCGTTTTTGTCCGCGAAGGCGGCGACAAGATCGAAGCCCGCCCTGTCGCGCTCGGAGAATCCGATGCGAGGTTCGTGGAGATCCGTGCGGGGCTTTCGGCGGGGGAACCCTATGTCGCCGAGAACAGCTTCGTCGTGAAGGCAGAGATGGGCAAGGGAGAGGCCGAGCATGATTGATGCGGTCCTCGCCTTTTCGATCCGCCGGCGCTGGCTGGTGATCCTGTTTGCGCTGGGGATCGCGGTCCTCGGAGGCTGGAATTTCACCCGGCTGCCGATCGATGCGGTGCCTGACATCACGAACGTCCAGGTGCAGATCAATACCCGTGCGCCGGGTTACTCTCCGCTGGAAACCGAACAGCGCATCACGTTTCCGGTCGAGACGGCGATGGCCGGTCTCCCCAGGCTTGAATACACGCGATCGAGTTCGCGCTACGGCTTGAGCCAGGTCACGGTCGTCTTTCTCGACGGCACCGACATCTACTTCGCACGCCAGCTTGTCAACGAGCGCATCCAGCAGGTGAGGGATCAGTTGCCGCCGGGAGTGGAGGTCGCGATGGGTCCGGTGTCGACCGGGCTCGGTGAAATTTTCATGTATACCGTTGAGGCCGAGCAGGGCGCGAGGACGCCCGGCGGCGACGAATTCACGGCAAGCGACCTGCGAACGATTCAGGACTGGATCATCAAGCCGCAACTGCGCACCGTCCCCGGCGTGATCGAGATCAACACCATCGGCGGATACGAGCGACAGTTTCACGTGTTGCCGGATCCGGGACGGCTGATGGCCTACAATCTGGGATTCCGCGACGTGATGACGGCTCTCGCCGCCAACAACGCCAACGTCGGCGCGGGCTATATCGAACGCAACGGCGAACAATATCTCGTCCGGACGCCGGGACAGGTCGCCAACATCGCGGAAATTCAGGACATCGTCATCGGATCGCGCGGTGGCATTCCCGTCCGCATCCGCGACGTGGCCGACGTGCGGGAAGGCAAGGACCTGCGGACAGGAGCCGCGACGCTGGACGGCAGCGAGACCGTGCTCGGCACCGCGATGTTGCTGATCGGCGAGAACAGCCGCGCAGTCGCGAAGCAGGTGGCGACCAGGCTCGGCGAGATCGCCCGCTCGCTTCCCGACGGCGTGATCGCGCGCACGGTCTATGATCGGACCGATCTGGTCGATGCGACCATCAGAACCGTGCAGAAGAACCTGATCGAGGGCGCGCTTCTCGTCATCGCGGTGCTGTTTCTCGTTCTCGGCAACATTCGCGCGGCCATCGTGACGGCGTGCGTGATTCCTCTCGCCATGCTTTTCACGGTGACCGGCATGGTCGAGGCGAGAGTCAGCGCAAACCTGATGAGTCTCGGCGCCATCGATTTCGGCATTATCGTCGACGGCGCGGTGATCATCGTTGAGAATTGCCTGCGGCTTCTTGCCGAGGAGCAGCGCAGGGCGGGGCGGCTTCTGTCGCTCAGCGAACGCCTGCGGACGATTTTCAACGGATCCCGCGAGGTGATCAAACCCAGCCTGTTTGGCACCACGATCATCGCGGTCGTGTACCTGCCGGTACTGACGCTCACCGGCGTCGAAGGCAAGATGTTCACGCCGATGGCGCTCACCGTGCTGATGGCGTTGCTGGGTGCTGCGATCTTCTCCGTGACTTTCGTTCCTGCGGCCGTTGCGATTGTGATGACCGGCAAGGTCTCCGGGAAGGAGAGCCTCTTCATGCGCGGGGCGAAGCGAGGCTACCTGCCGCTGCTGAAAGGCGCGATCCGGTATCGGCGCCTGGTGGTGTCCGCGGCCGTCGTTATCGTGCTGGCAAGTGGCGTCGCCGCGACGCGCATGGGTGGCGAATTCATTCCCTCGCTCGACGAGGGTGACGTCGCCATCGCCGCGATCCGGATACCGGGAACCAGCCTGACCCAGTCGCTCGATCTCCAGATGGCGCTGGAGAAGCGGATCAAAAAAATCCCGGAAGTGAAGGACGTCTTCACGCGGACCGGCACCGCGGAGGTCGCCACCGATGCGATGCCGCCATCGATGTCCGACGGTTACGTCATGCTGAAGCCGCGCGAGGAATGGCCGGACCCCTTGAAGCCAAAATCCGAACTCGTGGAGGAAATCGAAAAGGCTGCGAACGAGATTCCCGGCAGCGCATATGAAATCTCGCAGCCGATCGAGTTGCGCGTCAACGAACTGATCTCCGGCGTGCGCAGCGACGTCGGTATCAAGATCTTCGGCGACGATCTGGACATTCTCCAGGGCGCGGCGAAGCAGGTGCAGTCAGCGATCTCAACCATTCGCGGCGCGACCGACGTCAAGATCGAGCAGGTGTCCGGACTTCCGATTTTGACGGTGAAGCTGGATCGACAGGCCCTGTCGCGCTACGGCCTCAGCACTGCCGAGGTCCAGAACATCGTCGAGATTGCGATCGGCGGCAAAAGAGTCGGCAAGCTGTTCGAGGGCGACCGGCGCTTCGATATCGTGGTCCGCCTCCCCGAAAATCTTCGGGGCCGCCTGGAGTCGATCCGCGCCATCTCGATTCCGCTGCCTCCCGTCGAAAACGCAACGGCCGCGGAGAAGACGAACGTTGCATGGTCGGCATCGTCCGCGCTTCAGATGCGTTACGTGCCGCTGTCATCGGTGGCGACCGTCGAGGTCACGCCCGGTCCAAACCAGATCAGCCGTGAAAACGGCAAGCGTCGCATCGTCGTGACCGCCAACGTTCGCGAACGGGACCTCGGATCGTTCGTGGCCGACGCGCAGCGGGCGGTCGCGGAGAAAGTCAAGCTGCCGCCGGGCTATTGGATCGGCTGGGGAGGGCAGTTCGAGCAACTCGTTTCGGCTGCCAAACGCCTGACCATTGTGGTGCCGGTTGCGCTGGCGCTCGTGCTGTTGCTGTTGTTCATGAGCTTCGGATCGCTCGCCGACGCGCTGCTGGTGTTCAGCGGCGTGCCGCTGGCCCTCACCGGCGGCGTTCTGGCGCTGCTGCTGCGCGGCATTCCGCTGTCCATCAGCGCCGGCGTCGGTTTCATCGCGTTGTCGGGCGTTGCAGTCCTGAACGGCATCGTGATCATCGCCTTCATCGAACGGCGGCGGCGTGAGGGAATGCCGGTGTTCGACGCCGTGTCCCAGGGGGCGTTGACCCGGCTGCGGCCGGTCCTGATGACGGCGCTGGTGGCATCCCTCGGATTCGTCCCAATGGCGATTGCGACCGGCGCCGGCGCGGAGGTGCAGCGGCCCTTGGCCACCGTCGTGATCGGCGGCATTGTCTCGTCGACCATCCTGACGCTGCTGGTGCTGCCGGCGCTGTATATTCTGTTCCGCAAGGACTCCGGGCCGGCTCCGGCGCATGATCCGTTCGCTGCCACGCCGTCGTCGGGGGCTGCAGGATAGACAGACGAGCCGGATCTGGAAGCGCGGACCAGACATGTTCGCTCGCGGAAGGGTCCAACGGGGAAGTCAAATGGATCCATCCGCGCCGGGCCATCAGGTCAGAGACGCCGTCTCTGATTCGCATAAGGTATATTATGGAATGTTTTTTATATCAGAAATCGCAAAGGCTTGGCGGCGTTTCCGTAAGCTCGGCTGAGATCGACATCTTTATTGAACCCAGGATTGACCTCGGAATAATCCTGCAAGGAGATCGTGACCTAGTTGGTCCCGGTGGGAATTTGCGCGAAGTGCTTGACGCGGTGACCGCGGAGTGATGACCAGACGTGGCGCTTCGTATCGTGGACTTGCTGGACCAGCAATAGACGTCAGGGAGACGGTTCAGATGGGCTTTTCGCGTCGTACAGTGCTGAAAGCGTCGGCTGCGGCGACGGTTGCCCTAAGCGGTGTCGGTGCGCCGTTCGTGGCGCGCGCGCAGAAAGCCGAGTTTTCCTACAAATTCGCCAACAACCTGCCCGAGTCGCATCCGCTGAACGTCCGCGCCAAGGAAATGTCGGCCGCGATCAAAACCGAGACCGACGGGCGCGTCGATGTGCAGATTTTTTCCAGCAATCAGCTCGGTTCCGATACCGACTCGCTCAGCCAGATCCGTTCCGGCGGCGTTGAGTTTTTCACCATGTCGGGCCTGATCCTGTCCGGACTGGTTCCGGCGGCATCGATCAACGGCATCGGCTTTGCGTTTCCGGATTACGCGACGGTTTGGAAAGCCATGGATGGCGAACTCGGCGCATACGTTCGTAGCGAGATCACCAGGTCCAATCTCGTGGTGATGGACAAGATCTGGGACAACGGATTCCGGCAGACCACATCATCGACCAGGCCGATCAACGGACCGGGCGACTTCAAGGGATTCAAGATACGCGTGCCGGTATCGCCGCTCTGGACGTCGATGTTCAAGGCGTTCGACGCCTCTCCTACCTCGATCAACTTCAACGAGGTTTATTCGGCCTTGCAGACGAAGGTCGTCGAAGGTCAGGAAAATCCGCTGGCGCTCATTGCGGCCGCCAAGCTGTATGAGGTGCAAAAATACTGCTCGCTGACGAATCATATGTGGGACGGCTTCTGGTTCCTGGCTAACCGTCGCGCCTGGGAGGCGCTTCCGGCCGACATCCGCGAAATCGTCGCGAGGAACATCAACGCGGCGGCGGTCAAGGAACGTGAGGATATCGAGAAGCTGAATGCGACGGTCCAGGCCGAGCTCACCGCCAAGGGATTGATCTTCAATCAGCCCGAACTCACCCCGTTCCGCGACAAGCTGCATTCCGCCGGTTTCTATTCCGAATGGAAGGGCAAATACGGCGATCAGGCGTGGTCGTTGCTGGAGAAGTCGGTCGGCAGGCTCGCATAAAAGCCGGCCCTCGGACGCCAGGAGATCAAGATGGCTCACGCCGAAGGTACGGGAGGCGCGACGGCTGACGTGGAAACGCCGGATACCCCGCGCCGGCATCCGCTCGGGGCATCGCTCGACGCCTGTCTCGGCTATCTCGTCGAAGTGCCGGCAGCCGCGCTCGTCGCCGCGGAAATCGTAGTGCTGTTCGCGGGCGTGGTTTCCCGCTACCTGCTGCACCGGCCGCTCATCTGGTCCGATGAACTGGCATCCGTCCTGTTCCTGTGGCTGGCGATGCTGGGTGCGGTCGCGGCGTTCCGCCGCGGCGAGCACATGCGCATGACCGCGCTGGTCGCGCAGTCTCGTCCCGCGCAACGCGCCTTTCTCGACGCAGTCGCGGTTTGCGCGGCCCTCGCCTTCCTGATCCTGATAGTCCGGCCGTCGTGGGACTATGCCTATGACGAAAGCTTCATCACCACGCCGGCGTTGCAGATTTCCAACGCGTGGCGCACCGCGGCGCTGCCGGTGGGCGTTGGCCTGATGGCCGTCTTCGCGCTGCTGCGGCTGGTGCGCACCGGCAACATGCGGACCCTGCTCGGCGCGGTCGCGACCGTCGTCGTCGTGATTTCCGCATTCTGGCTGATGCAGCCGTGGCTGCTGCCGCTGGGTAACCTGAACCTCCTGATCTTTTTCGTCGGCGTGGCTGGAGTCTGCGTGTTCGCAGGCGTGCCGATCGCCTTCGGATTCGGTCTTGCGACCTACGGATACCTGGCGCTGACGACGCGAACGCCTTTAACTGTGCTGGTCGGACGGATGGACGAGGGCATGAGCCACCTCATCCTGCTCGCCGTTCCGCTGTTCGTTTTCCTCGGCCTGCTGATCGAAATGACCGGGATGGCGCGCGCCATGGTGGCGTTCCTTGCCAGCCTGCTCGGCCATGTTCGCGGCGGCCTGCATTATGTGCTGGTCGGCGCGATGTATCTGGTGTCAGGCATTTCCGGGGCCAAGGCGGCGGACATGGCGGCCGTGGCTCCCGTGCTGTTTCCGGAGATGAAGAAGCGCGGAGCCGAACCGGGTGACCTCGTCGCCCTGCTCGCTGCCACCGGCGCCCAGACCGAAACCATTCCGCCGAGTCTGGTGTTGATCACGATCGGCTCGGTGACCGGTGTATCGATCGCGGCGCTGTTCACCGGCGGATTGCTTCCCGGCGCCGTGCTGGCGATCACGTTGTCGGCGCTGGTGTGGTGGCGGCACCGTGGCGACGACCTGAGCCACATCAAAAAGGCCGGGGCCGGCGAGATCGTCCGGACGTTCGTCGTTGCCCTGCCCGCGCTGGCGCTGCCGTTCGTGATCCGCGCCGCCGTTGTCGAAGGAATCGCGACCGCGACGGAGGTGTCGACCATCGGTATCGTCTATGCCGTTCTCGCAGGCCTGTTGCTCTATCGTCGGTTCGACTGGCGTAGGTTGCTGCCGATGCTGATTGAAACCGCCGCTTTATCGGGGGCGATCCTGCTTATCATCGGAGCGGCGACCGCGATGGCCTGGGGGCTGACACAGTCGGGCTTTTCCCGGTCTCTGGCGGCCACGATGGCCGGCCTGCCCGGTGGCGGCGGCGCCTTCCTCGCCGTCTCGATCGCGGCCTTCGCCGTTCTCGGCAGCGTGCTCGAAGGTATTCCGGCCGTCGTGCTGTTCGGTCCGCTGCTGTTCCCCATCGCCAGAGCCGTCGGGATTCACGAGGTTCACTATGCGATGGTCGTCATTCTGGCCATGGGCATGGGCCTGTTCGCTCCGCCCTTCGGCGTAGGCTATTATGCCGCCTGCGCCATCGGCCGCGTCGATCCTGCCGACGGGATCAGGCCGATCTGGGGGTACATGCTGGCACTGTTGATCGGCTTGATCGCCGTGGCCGCGTTTCCATGGATTTCGATTGGATTTCTGGAATAAAGACCAGAGAGTTGGTCGGTCTTCCGTCTCTATTTTCTGATATAGGTGGAGCGGAAAATAAAGAATCCTTCGCAAAATATTGAAGGGTAAAAGATATGATCGAAAATCAATACAATGTTGGTCTGGACAAGAACGCCGCCAACTTCGTGCCGCTGACGCCACTGAGCTTCCTTGAGCGGAGCGCGGCTGTGTATCCCGGCCTGACGAGTACTGTCTACGAGGGGCGCACCTTCACCTGGGCTGAGACCTTTACCCGCTGCCGACGCTTTGCATCATATCTCGCGGGGCGCGGAATCGGGCGCGGCGATACCGTGGCGGTGATGCTGCCGAACGTCCCGGCGATGAACGAGGTCCATTTCGCCGTGCCGATGACCGGCGCCATACTCAACCCGCTCAACATCCGCCTTGAGGCGGCCTCCCTCGCCTTCATGCTGGACCATGGCGGCGCAAAGGTCGTTCTGGTCGATCCGGAGTTCTCCGCCGTGATCGCCGCGGCGCTGGCGCTGATGACCGGCCCCAAACCCTTCGTCATCGACGTGGATGACGCGGCCTTTACCGGCGGCGAGCGCATCGGCGAAATCGAATATGAGGCGGCCGTCGCCGCCGGGGATCCGGATTTCATCGCCGTGCCGCCGCTGGACGAGTGGGACGCAATCGCGCTGAGCTACACCTCCGGCACCACGGGCAATCCGAAGGGCGTGGTCACGCACCATCGCGGCGCATACATCAATGCTATCAGCAATATTCTGGCCGGCGGGCTGGGGCAGCATCCGTCCTATCTCTGGACCCTGCCCATGTTCCACTGCAACGGCTGGTGCTTCACCTGGAGCGTTGCGGCGGCGGCGGGCGTAAACGTCTGCTTGCGCAAGGTCGATCCCGTCAGGATTTTCGAGCTTATCCCGAAGCACGGCGTCACCCACATGTGCGGCGCGCCGATCGTCTACAACACCTTGATCAACGCACCCGGCGCGCCCAAGGGCAAAGCCGCCCGGCCGATCATCGGGCTGATCGCCGGCGCAGCGCCCCCGGTCGCCGTGCTGGAGGGCGCGGAAAGCATCGGCATCAAGCTCACTCATGTCTACGGACTGACGGAGACCTACGGTCCCGCTGCGGTCTGCGCCGAACAGCCGGGTTGGGACGACCTCCCCGCCGACCAGCGCGCCCAACTCAAGCGACGGCAGGGCGTGTCTTATCCGCTCGAGGAAGCCATCACCGTCATTGACCCGGAGACGATGCGCGAGGTGCCGCGCGACGGCGAGACCGTCGGCGAGGTCATGTTCCGCGGCAACATCGTGATGAAGGGTTACCTCAAGAACGAGAAGGCGACGAAAGAAGCCTTCGCCGGCGGATGGTTTCATACCGGCGATCTCGGAGTGCTCGATGAGAACGGCTATGTCATCATCAAGGATCGCTCCAAGGACATCATCATTTCCGGCGGCGAAAACGTCTCCTCGCTTGAGGTCGAGGACGTCCTGTACAAGCACCCTGCCGTGCTGTTCGCCGCCGTGGTCGCCAAACCGGACGCCAAGTGGGGCGAGGTGCCTTGCGCCTTCATCGAACTGAAAGACGGCGCGCACGCGACCGAGGCAGATATCATCGGCTTTTGCCGCGAGCGCATACCGGGATTCAAGACGCCGAAGGCCGTGGTGTTCGGGACGATCCCGAAGACATCGACGGGAAAGATCCAGAAGTTCCTGCTGAGGAGTCAGGTCAATTCGGCGAAGGCGATCTCGGCTTAAGCTATTTCTTGCCCTGCTATTCGAGCGTCGAGATGAGGCTGGGGTCGCCGATCTGAAGCCGCATCCCGTCATAGGCCGGCACGACATTTTCCGGCAACTCGTGGCGCAGCACCTCGTAGTCCAGATCGGCGTGCATGTTGGTGATGACGGCGCGCTTGGGCTTGAAGCGGTCGATCCACGACAGTGCGTCCGCGATGCTGAAATGGCTGGGGTGCTGCGCGTATCGCAGTCCGTCGATGATCCACAGATCGAGGCCTTGCAGCGCCTGCCAGCTTTCATGCGGAATGTCGTGCGCGTCGGGCGTATAGGCAGCGTTGCCGATCCGGTAACCGAGCGCCGGAATGTTGCCGTGCTGTACGTGAAAGGCCAACAGCGTGAGGGTGCCGCCCTTGCCATCGATCGCCTGGCTTTCGCCCGCCTCGATGGAGAGGCTGTCCAGGATTGGCGGATAGCCGCTGCCCTCGGGCGACACGAAACAGTAAGAGAAGCGCGCCAGAATTTCCTTGGATGTCGATTGATTGAGATACACCGGAATCCGCTGGCCCTGATGCAGCACGATGGAGCGCAGGTCGTCGATTCCGTGTGTCTGGTCGGCGTGTTCGTGCGTGAGAAACACCGCATCGATGTGATCGACGTTGACGTCGATCAACTGCTCCCGCAGGTCCGGCGACGTATCGATCAGGACACGCGTTGTCCCCTGCTCCGATGCGCGTTCCACCAACAGCGAGCAGCGGCGGCGGCGGTTTCTCGGATTGGTGGGATCGCAGGCGCCCCAGCCCAGCGCAGGACGCGGTACGCCGGCCGACGATCCGCACCCGAGAATGGTTAGCGTCACCGTCATGCGATTACCTCCCCGCGCGGCACTTTGGAGAACAGCCGGAAGAAATTTTCCGTGGTCTGCCGTGACATCTCTTCGAGCGAAACGCCGCGCACATCGGCCAGCACCTTGGCCGTCTCCACGACATAGGAGGGTTCGTTGCGCTTGCCGCGAAACTTGCCGGGTGCAAGATATGGCGCATCGGTCTCGACCAGAATGCGATCCTCGGGCAACTCGGCAGCGAGCGCGCGCAACGCATCGGATTTCTTGAACGTCAGGATTCCGGTGAAGCCGATGTACAATCCAAGCGCAACAGCCTTCATCGCGAGTTCGCGGCCGCCAGTATAGCAATGCAGCACGCCGCGAAACGGTCCCTTCGCCATTTCGTCATCGAGAATGCGTCCGCAATCCTCATCCGCCTCGCGGGTGTGAATCACCAGCGGCAGACCGGTGGCGCGGGCGGCGGCGATGTGAGCACGGAATCCCCGCGCCTGCGCCTCGGGTGAGCCGTTTTCGTAGAAATAATCGAGCCCCGCCTCCCCTAGCGCCACGACCTTCGAATGCTGCGTCTGCGCGGCGAGTTCGTCCGGCGTGATGCCGTCCTCTTCGTTGGCGTGATGCGGATGCGTGCCGACCGAACAGTAGACATTCGAAAATCGCTCCGCGATCGCAAGCAGCCTCTCCTGTTCCCTCACGCGAGTGGAGATCGTCACCATGCGCCCCACCCCTGCCGCTTCTGCGCGCGCGACGACAGCGTCGAGCTCATCGGCGAAATCAGGAAAATCGAGATGGCAATGACTATCGACAAGCATCTGGTTTGCGGTCAGGTCAAGGACGGTTCGACATAGCGCGGAAACACGGGGACCGGCGGCGGTAATGTCGTGCCCGGCTTGATGCGGACGTGGCCGCCGAGCAGCGCAAAATTTCGTTCATCCGCGGGAATGCCGAGAATGTCGAGCATCCTGGCGGATGCGGCCGGCATCGCGGGCTGCGCGAGGATCGCGATCTGGCGCACCACCTCGGCGGTGACATAGAGTACCGTCTTCTGCCGCGCCGGATCGGTCTTGGCCAGCACCCAGGGCGCCTCGCCGGCGAAATAGCGGTTGGCCTCGGCGACGACAGCCCAGATCGCGTTGAGCGCCTGATGAATCTGCTGCGTGCTCATCGCTTCTCGCGCGAGCGCGATCATGCCGTCGGCCTGCGCAAGGATCGCCTTGTCGGCGTCGCTGAAATCTCCGGGCTCGGGCAGCACGCCGTCGTGCTGCTTGGCGATCATCGACAAGGAGCGCTGGGCAAGATTGCCGAAGTCGTTGGCGAGGTCGGCATTGATGCGCGCCACGATCGCCTCGTGGTTATAGCTGCCGTCCTGCCCGAACGGCACTTCGCGCAGGAAGAAGTAGCGCATCTGATCGACGCCGTATTGTGCGGCGAGGTTGAAGGGATCGACGACGTTGCCGACCGACTTCGACATCTTCTCTCCGCGATTGAACAGAAAGCCGTGCGCATAGACACGCTTCTGCAACGGAATGCCCGCCGACATCAGGAAGGCAGGCCAGTACACAGCATGAAAGCGGATGATGTCCTTGCCGATGATATGAACGTCGGCAGGCCAGTAGCGCCAGTTCCTGTCGCTCTCGTCCGGAAAGCCGACGCCGGTGATGTAGTTCGTCAGCGCGTCGACCCAGACATACATGACGTGCTCGGGATCGTCCGGCACCTTGATGCCCCAATCGAAGGTCGTGCGCGAGATCGAGAGATCCTTCAGCCCACCCTTCACGAAACTGACGACTTCGTTGCGGCGGGAATCCGGGCCTATGAAATCCGGCTGGCTTTCGTACAGCGCGAGCAGCCTGTCCTGATAGGACGACAGCTTGAAAAAATAGCTCTTTTCCTCCACCCACTCGACCGGCGTGCCCTGCGGGCCGCGCCGCACGTTGTCTTCGCCGACGACGGTCTCGTCCTCGGCGTAATAGGCTTCGTCGCGCACAGAGTACCAGCCAGCGTAGTTCGACAGATAGATGTCGCCGTTCGCCGCCATGCGCTTCCAGATTTCCTGCACCGAGCGATGATGCGCGGATTCCGAGGTGCGAATGAACCGATCGAACGAGATGTTCAGGGTCTCGTCGAGCTTGCGCAGCAATTCGGCGTTCCGTGTGGCGAGTTCGAGAGCTGATATGTTTTCACGCTGCGCGGTCTGCACCATCTTCTGGCCGTGCTCATCGGTGCCGGTCAGAAAAAAGACGTCCTTGCCATCGAGCCTCTGGAAACGCGCCAGCGCGTCCGTGGCGATGGCCTCATATGCGTGACCGATATGCGGCGCGCCGTTCGGATACACGATGGCTGTCGTGATGTAGAACGTATTGGCGCTCGACGGCGGCGCGCTTGAAGATGCCGGAGTCGCAGCCGGATCAGACGGGACCGTTGGTGCGGGTTTTACGGCCCTCGCCGGACGCTTCGTCACCGGCCGTTTTGCCGCAAACTTTTTTGTCACGGACTTTTTCGTCACAGATTGTTTTGGAGTTCCCTTTTTCGCCGCCGTTTTTCGGGGGGCTTTTGTCGTCGACCGCTTTTTGGCTGTTTTCTTGGCCTTTCGCTTGACCGTTTTTTTTACAATCTTCTTTGCGGCTTTCTTGGCCTTCTTCGGCGCGCGCGCTTTCGTCGTTGCCTTCGCGCTCGTCTTTCCGCGTTTGCTGATCTTGCGAGCGCCGGCCTTTTTGCTGCGCGCTTTGGCGGCAACGACGCGGCGCTGTTTGCGCGGCTTCACGCGGGATTTTTTTGCCGTTTTCTTTTTAGCGGGAGCCACCACAAATTCCTTATGAGTTTCAGGCGGGGTTTTGAAAAACGATCGTGAGCGGAGCGTTATTATCGCGTTGCTTCTGCCAGAAGCCCGAACACCGAGAAAACCAGCGGTTTCCGCTCGAGATTGTAGGTCTCCGTCTCGCGCGCGGCGTTGTTGATCTTTTCCCATACCTCCGCGAGCCGTGCAAGACGAGGAAGATCGGCGTTCGCATCGCCGACACGAAGGCGTTCGCCGATCCAGCGGTCGACACTGTCGACGAAGGCGCCGAGCGCGGCTCGATCGCTGCCGCCGAGCGCGTCGCCCAGCATGTGCAGTTCGCGCGGGTCGACCTGGGGAAGGCTATCCAGCAGCACCGTCGTCCGCTGGTGGAGCTTCAGCGCTCCGCCCCCCATCAGCGCCAGCGCCCGCGCCACGCTTCCCTCCGCTGCGTCGGCGGCTTCCCGCAACGATGCATCGTCGGGCGCGAGCCGCCCTGCTTCGGCCGCCGCACGAATCACATCGGCGGTCGCCAGCGGCCGCAGCATCAGCTTGCGACAGCGCGACTGGATTGTCGGCAGCAGCCGCGCCGGCGCGTGACTGATCAGAAAGAACAGCGACCGCCGCGGCGGCTCCTCGAGCACCTTGAGCAGCGCATTGGCGGCATTGGGATTGAGTTCGTCGACGGTATCGACAATGCACACCCGCCAGCCGCCGATGGCCGCGGTCGAACCGAAAAAGGCGATCGTTTCCCGCGTCTGCTCCACGCTGATGACTGTGCGCAACACGCCCTTGTCGTTGGGCATCCGCTCCAATGTCAGGAGTCCGCCATGCGTGTCGGCCGCGACATGCCGGGCAACCGGATGCGTCGGGTCAAGTTCGAGCGTCTGCGCCGATTGCACGTCGGACAGCGCGGGATCGCCGTGCGCAAGCACGAATCGCGCCATCCGGTAGGCCAGCGTCGCCTTGCCGATCCCCGGCGCGCCTCCGATCAGCCATGCGTGCGGAATACGACCGCCACGATAGGCGTCGAGCAACGTTCGCTCCGCCTCGCCATGGCCGAAAAATGCGGTCGTTTCGCGGGGATGCTTGACCGATATCTCCGCGGCCGTGGAGCGGGCGATCATGTGCGTGTGACTTCCTTGACGGGGTCCGCAGTCAGCACGCGATCGCGCAGCGCTGTCCATACGGACGCGGCGACGGTTGCGACGTCGGCATTGGCATCGATCACCACGCAGCGTTGCGGGTCGCTGGCGGCGATGTCCCGATAAGCGTCGCGAAGTTGCCGGTGAAACGCAATGTCCTCGGCCTCGAAGCGATCCGGTGCAAAACTGCCGCGGCGCGCGGCGGCGCGCTGCATTCCGATCTCCACCGGGATGTCGAGAATCACGGTCAGGTCAGGCTTGAGATCGCCGATCGTGACCCTCTCCATCGCGTTCAGCACGCCAGGCAGCACATTCCCCAGCCGTCCCTGATAGGCGCGCGTCGAATCCGCAAACCGATCGCAGAGCACCCAGATGCCCTGCTCCAGCGCCGGCTTGACGACAGTATGAACATGATCGTCGCGTGCGGCCGCAAACAGCAAGGTTTCGGCATCGGCGCCGAGCAGCTTTCCCATGCCGGACAATACGAGGTGACGAATGATTTCGGCGCCCGGCGAGCCCCCGGGTTCCCGCGTGACGATGGTGCGCAGCTTCGCAGCGTTCAGGCGTTCGGCGAGGATCTTGATCTGCGTCGATTTGCCCGACCCCTCGCCGCCTTCGAAGGTGATGAAGCGCCCGCGCTCCGGGCCCGCATTGGCCGCGGCCGCGATCATCAGAGTTTCTCGGCGCCCGAGCGCACCATCCCGATGACAAGCTCGATCGCGCCGTCCATGGCGCGGCGCATCGTCGAGCCGACGCCCACGGCGTTCGTGGCATGAACCGGCGTTTCGACTGCGACTTCCTTGCCGCGCCATATTTTGATCAGTCCGATGGACTGCCCCGGCGCAACCGGCGCGTGGACCGGTCCGTCATAGACGATGCGCGCGAGCAGTTTGTCGTTGCCGTTCTTCTGGACCATGACCTGGACCGGCTCTGATGCCGCGACCCCGACCGAGCCGCTGTCGCCCCCGAACACCTTGGCGTAGCCAATCGGCTGTTCCGCCGCGAACAGGGTCCGGACTTCGAAATTCCGAAACCCCCATTCCAGCAATTTCTTCGCCGCGGACGCGCGGTCATCAGCGCTCCCAAGGCCGTTCACCACCACGATCAGCCGCGTGCCGTTCTGAACGGCCGAGCCGACCATGCCGTAGCCACCCTCCTTGGTATAGCCGGTCTTGAATCCGTCCGCTCCCTCCATCGCGGTCAAAAGCGGATTGCGGTTGAACTGGCGGATCTTGTTCCAGGTGAATTCGCGTTCACCGAACAGCTTATAGAATTCCGGGTACGTCAGGATGATGTGGCGCGCCAGAACCGCAAGCTCGCGAACCGACATCTTGTTGCCGGGATCCGGAAGGCCGTTGGAATTGGCGAAGGTCGAGCGGGTCATGCCCAGTTCCCGCGCCCGCGCCGTCATCTTTTCCGCGAAGACGCTCTCATTATTGGCGATGCCCTCCGCCAGCGCCATGCAGGAGTCGTTGCCGCTTTGGATGATCGCGCCGTGCAGGAGATCATCGACCGAGACACGGCTGTTGATCGCCGCGAACATGGTCGATCCTCCGGAGGGCGCCCCGCCTTTGCGCCAGGTATTCTCGCTGATGAGGAACTCGTCGGTGAGCTTGATCTGGCCTTTCTTGATGGCGTCGAACACCACCTCCACCGTCATCAGCTTCATCATGCTGGACGGCGCCCGCAGTTCGTCGGCGTTCTTTTCGAACAGTACGCTGCCGCTGTTGGCTTCGATCAGAATTGCGGTCGGGGCGCCGGTCTCGAAGCCCTCTTCCTTCCTGGCGCCCTGCACGCTGTTGTTGGCAGCAAGCGCAACGTTCCCAATCCCGATCGCGAGGGTGACGAGGGCGGCCATCAGACCGCACCGTATGAATCCCCGGCTTCCGGCTGGCGTGGAAAGTCTGGCTCTCATGCACCGTGTTCCGAATTAGAGCGTTCTGGAGCGGTTCACGTTTCCCCTCATCCGGCACCCTGGCGCGTCGAAGACTTACGGTGCCGACTCTTCCCAAGGGCGTAAGGGCGTATACGCCCGTCCTCGACCGGTTGGGAGAGGCAAAGAGGAGCACTCTCACCTGATAATGGCGGATTCTAACAGTTGGGGCTATCGCGAACAACACGAGGCGCCCGCGTCAGCGAATCCGACCGGAACATCGATACGGCCGATCGGTTGCAGGTGAGCTGCGCTCAGTAGAGTCCGCGGCCCGAGAGCAGTTCGCTCGGCCCGCGCGGATCGACCGGCGCGTAGGCGGAGACCGGGCGGACATCCTTCGCCACATCGTCGCCGCTGGCGTCGTAGGAGACCGCCCGCGGATTATCCCGCGCCTGCGGGTGTGACCGGGCGCGGCCGGACGCCGACATTTCGGACGTCGCGTTGATCGAGGCAACGTCCATCGAGGTATGTCCGAGCGTATAAGGCCGCCCGTCCGGCGTGGGAACGTCGCCGCTGATCGCGCGTCCGGACGACGCGAGTTCAGGCACGAACGGCCGCGCCGATGCGATCCTGACCGTGGATGGCGAGGGAGCCGGTTCGCCGGTCCGCAAGGTCGCCATCAATTGCCTGTCATCCGAACCTTCGAGCGGCGCCCGTCCGACATATTCGACCTTCACCCGCGCGATGCCGTTTCGTTTGAACTCCAGCAATTCCGCGGCTTTGTTCGAGACGTCGATCACCCGGTTGCCATGATACGGTCCGCGGTCGTTGACGCGAACGACGAGGGATTTGCCATTGCCGAGGTTGGTCACTCGCGCGTAACACGGCAAAGGCAGCGTCGGATGCGCGGCGGACAGCGAGGTCATGTCAAAAACTTCGCCGTTGGCAGTCAGGCGGCCGTGGAAATCATCGCCGTACCAGGAAGCGAGCCCTTCGGCGCGGTAACGGGTGTTTTCCTCCGGAACGTAGACACGCCCGGCAACGGTGTAAGGCTTGCCGACCCGATATGTGCCGCCGCCTTTCGGCACCGGTTCGCCGAAGGCGACGACCCGCGGACTGCTCGAAACTCCGTATTTAGGATCGATCCGGCTCAATTTGCCCGATGAACTACAGTTGGCCAGCATCAGGCACGCGCCTGCGGCTGCTATAGCGCACGCAGCACGTCCGATTCGATCTGAAACTGGTTTCCCCATCCGTCCCCGAGACCCGTTCCCCGACGCGATACCACGCATCCACGCGCCGGTCGGCATGATCCGGCCCACGCCCCCATCACGCCGGCGAACATATCTCAGCGTAAACACGGCGGAAATGGGGAAGGCCTGCGGAAGACCAAACGCGTGGTAAATCAAAGCTTGTTGCCCGGCATGATCAGCCGCCCCTCATGCCGGACTGATCGAAAGCAACTCCAACCCTGTTCTTCTTGATCCAGATCACCCGGCAGCGCCGAATCACGCGGTCCTTCTCGGTCATGAGCTGAAAATCCGACGGGACAAAAGTTGGATCCGGGACTTCGAGAGCGGCTCCCTCGGAGGATACGTTCAGGAGCCGGCACCGCATGCTCAGCCCGCCCGCGGAAATATAAGCCGGTTCGTCGATTCCGACTCGCGGATGTTTGCGGCGATCTTCCATGGGTGATTTCATCGTCTGCAGGAACGTATTATTTCGGATTTAAATGTGACCTATAATCGCGCGCAGTCTTGCTCTCTCTCGCTGGATGAATTCTAGCGCGACCAGCCTAACGAAACACAAATATACCTGACGTTCTGTAGCGTCGGCTCCCTTTATTACATCTTACCTCGCCACGAGCACCCCGGTCAGTTTTCCCCGCGGCTATCAATCGATCCCAAGCGGCGAGCGCACGTCTGCACCCCCGGGCGACACAAGGCGCAAAGGGCGCGGCTTCGGCTCAAGGTAAAAATAAAAATGTCTATGCATATTACTGTGAAATATACCATTTTATTGGAGCGGTTGAGGCTTTCCTGAAGGAAAGTCCGGGCAGCATGACCGGATCATGTTCGCCAACCCCACTTGTTTAAAAACCTCGTCGCATTGCGCTCCGCCAAGGCGTGCGCTAAGCGATCCAACTCCCGGGATGGAAGGGTGGCCGAGTGGTTTAAGGCACCGGTCTTGAAAACCGGCGTGCCCGCAAGGGTACCGTGGGTTCGAATCCCACCCCTTCCGCCAAACACCGCCGATAGCCCTCCATAGCGCGATATTGCCGCCGATCACCGCATTGCCATCGGGTGAGGGAGTAAACCGCCGATTTTACGCTACAGCCCGATATATCTTGAGCAGCGACGGCAGCTATCGACCCCATTTTGGTCATTCCGGCACGTTGTGCAGAAGCCTAAAAGCAGCCATTAAGTTCTTTCTTACCACAAGCGCGCACATCATGCAGGATGATCATCGCAACAACCTGACGTTTCACCGGTGCCGTTAGATGACACCTTCGACGCCAAGCCGTGTGCGAGTAGTCCTTATCTCGCCTTTGGGAAGAGTTCTGTTAATCCGATACCGGAACACAGGCCCGTCAGGGATAGATCGCCCTTGCTGGACGACTGCCGGTGGCGGGATTGAGGTAGGTGAGACTATCGCCGATACGGCCCTTCGCGAGATCAAGGAAGAAACGGGCATCACCGCCGTGACCCTTGGTCCGGTGGTCTGGTATGGCGAAGATAGCATAAGGGGTGGCGCTTGGGGGATAACGTTCAAGGAGCACTTCATTGTTGCCCACTCCGTGACTGAGGAGCTTAGCAAGGACGGGTGGACAGAGCATGAGCATCAGCAAATTTTAGGGATGCGATGGTGGAGCATTCAGGAAATTGAAGAGGCCACGGACCTGATTTTCCCGATTGGTCTCTCTGACCTTCTCCGCCCAATCCTTTCGGGAGAATACCCGGAAAAGCTGCAAATTATCTCTACCTCATAAGGCGGGGCACTGATCTTGTCGGCTTCTTCACGGATCCGCTCAAAGGCCGCCAGTCCGCTCCCCACCCCGATGGCCATTCGCCCTCGCCCCAAACTATAGGGCTATAGCGTAGGTGTAGTTCTCGCCTTCTTCGTCTCCTTTCCGCCATCCCGCCGAATGCTCTCTATAGTGCGCTATTGCCGCCGATCACCGCACTCGCACCAAGCGAGGCTGAGAACCGCCGTTTCTACACTACAGCCCGATAAATCTCGAAGGTCGGCAAAGGCAGCTTACGACCCCATTGCCGTCATCCCAACACGTTGCGATGCAGCTCAAAAGCGGTCAATTTATTAGTGTTCACCGTGGGTTCGGGCCATGCGGGATGCCTATAGCGAGGCTTTGGACGCGAACTGTCGTCAACGGACGGCAGATAGCCAGCGTGGCGCCAAGCCCCGGCCGGGAAAATCTGCGATTGGTGCGCTCGGAGGGACTCGAACCCCCACGATGTTACTCACTGCCACCTCAAGGCAGCGCGTCTACCAATTCCGCCACGAGCGCTTTGGACCGAAGCCGAGGCTCGCGCCCCGACTGGATCGACGGCGCCGATGTAACAAAACAACGGTGGGGGGACAAGGCCCGGCGAACCGTTCTTCCCCGAGGCAAAACGGTTCGAAACAGTATTGCCTGGAAGCCATAACCATACTGGAATCAGGGATTTCGGATATGCCCTTGATCCCGCCGCCTCTCTCGGGTCCGTTCGTTGCGGACCCGCAAGTCCGCGCTTATCTGCGGTCTGGCGTTCTTGGCAGCATCTGTTTGACTTCGACAGCGATGCGGTTGCGGTTGACCATCACCACCCCGCTGGCGACCGGCATGTTGTTGGCGAGGATCTTGACCTCGTCCTGCTCGGTGGCGTCCAGTTCGATGATGGCGCCGCGGCTGAGCCGCATCACCTGATGAACGGGCATCGACGTGGTCCCCAGGACCACCATGAGATCGACAGATACTTTATCGAGCGTCGCCACGAATACGGACTCACGGACCATGCAAATTGATACGGTCCAAGACCACCACGTTATGGTTAGACAATGGTTAATGACCGCCAGCTTCTCGATTTGAAGCCGCTCGCAGCCTCGCCCGGCAGTCCTGTCGATTGGGTCTTGTCCGACGCACCGGTGCTCTATCCGGAGGCTGTTGCCGCCATGGAGGCACGGGCGGCCGCGATCGCCTCGAGCGAAGCGTCGGAACTGGTCTGGCTGCTGGAGCACCCCCCGCTCTACACTTCCGGCACCAGCGGGCGCGAAGGCGATCTGCTGCAGACCCGCTTTCCGCTGTTTTCGACCGGGCGCGGCGGCCAGGTGACTTATCACGGCCCCGGCCAGCGCGTGGCCTATGTCATGCTCGACTTGAAGCGTCGCCGTCCCGACGTGCGGGCGTTCGTCGCCGGACTTGAGGAATGGATCATCCGCACGCTCCGCGCTTTCGACGTCAACGGCGAACGGCGGCAGGACCGGGTCGGCGTCTGGGTGGCGCGCCCGGACAAGGGATCGGGCCATGAGGACAAGATCGCGGCGATCGGCGTGCGGCTACGCCGCTGGGTATCGTTCCACGGCGTCTCGCTCAACGTCGAACCCGACCTCAGACATTTCGATGCCATCGTGCCATGCGGCGTCACCGACCCGCGCTACGGCGTCACCAGCCTGGCCGATCTCGGCCTTCGCATCGGGCTGGCGGATGTCGACATCGCGCTCCGGCGAGCGTTCGCAGAAGTGTTCGGGTCGGATTTGCGTATGCCAGGAAAAGACACCTGACCTCCGCGTTGCTGGTACGAAACCGCTTGGTCGCAGGCCGTGGCGCCGTCGGTCTGCTTACACCGTCGGAAGTTGTGAGAAGCGCTCGCCGGGCCGGATCAACTTCAAGGCGTCCGCCATCACAGGCTGATCTTCGACCGCATCGACGCGCGCGAATTCCGGTCCGTTCCGGCAGCGCGCCACCATGTCGGCGACGGCTTCGGCCTGCCCCGTGAACAAGGCCTCGACGCTGCCGTCACGGCGGTTGCGCACCCAGCCGGCAACGCCGAGACGAATGGCTTCGATCATCGTCCAGTAGCGGAAGCCGACGCCCTGGACGCGGCCACGGATCACGACCTGACGAACCACATCGTCCATTAGCGTTTCATTTCCGACAACCTCACACTGCGGTCAGGCAAGGCTTCAAGGCACTGGCGAACACCGCCGTCTCACGCAAATTCGAGAACCAGCGCATCGACCGCCAGTGTCGCTCCGGGGACCGCCGCGATCTTCTTGATGACTCCGTCCTGCTCGGCCCGCAGTACGTTCTGCATCTTCATGGCTTCGATCACCGCCAGCGTCTCGCCGGCCTTGACTTCCTGTCCCTCCGTCACGGCGATCGAAACGACGAGGCCCGGCATCGGACACAGCAGCTTCTTGCCGTTATCGGCCGCCGTCGCCGCCGGCATCAGCCGCGCCGCCGCCGCCTCGGTTTCGGTGAACACGTTGATCGCGACCTCGAAGCCCTGATGCGCGAGCCGGAATCCGTTTGCGATCGGCCTCACCTGCATCGCGACCGGATTGTCGTCGATCGTACCTTGCCAGACCGGTTGGCCCGGCACCCAGCGCGAAAGCAGCCGCTGTGCATCGCCGAAATCCCCATCCTTGCCGACGAAGCGGATCGCGATGGCATCGTCCTCGCGGGCGACATCGAGCAGGATTTCATCGCGGCCGAGCCAGACCGCGCGGCGACCTTCACGCCTGACGACGCGGCCGGACATCTGGCCGGAAATCCGCCGCTTGCGTTCGCCGAGCACGTGATCGATGGCAGCCGCCACCGCGGCCAGCCTGAACGCCGTCTCGCCTTGCGGTGTCCGCGCCGTAAATCCGTTAGGGAATTCCTCGGCGATGAAGCCGGTCGAGAGATGGCCGGCGCGCCAGCGCGGATGGTGCATCAGGGCCGACAGAAAAGGAACGTTGTGCCGGATGCCGTCGATGTAAAACGCGTCGAGCGCGTGAGCCTGCGCCTCGATGGCGGCGCGGCGCGAGGGCCCGTGCGTCACGAGTTTGGCGATCATCGGATCGTAGTGAATGGAAATCTCGCCGCCCTCGTACACGCCGGTATCATTGCGCACGATGATGCCGTCGCGGTTCGTTTCCGCCGGCGGACGATATTTGACGAGGCGGCCGACCGAGGGCAGGAAACCGCGGAATGGATCTTCCGCATAGACGCGCGATTCAACCGCCCATCCCGTCAGCTTCACATCTTGCTGCGCGATCGGGAGTTTTTCTCCGGCTGCGATGCGGATCATCTGCTCGACCAGATCGATGCCGGTGACCAGTTCCGTGACCGGATGCTCGACCTGCAGCCGCGTGTTCATTTCGAGGAAGTAGAAGCTCTTGTCCTGGCCGGCGACGAATTCGACAGTGCCCGCCGAGTCGTAGTTCACGGCCCGAGCCAGCGCGACGGCCTGTTCGCCCATCTTGCGCCGCGTGGCTTCGTCGAGCAGCGGCGACGGCGCCTCCTCGATGACCTTCTGATTTCGCCGCTGGATCGAGCACTCGCGCTCGCCGAGGTAGATCGTGTTGCCATACTTGTCGCCGAGCACCTGGATTTCGATATGGCGGGGATCGACGATGAACTTCTCGATAAAGACCCGGTCGTCGCCGAATGACGACTTCGCCTCCGCCCTCGCGAGATTGAACCCTTCGGCGACCTCGGCGCTCGCATGCGCAATGCGCATGCCCTTCCCGCCGCCTCCCGCCGACGCCTTGATCATCACGGGATAGCCGATCTCGTCCGCGATCCTGACGGCGTGCCGGTCGTCCTCGATCACGCCGAGGAAGCCCGGAACGGTCGAAACCCCGGCCTTTGCCGCGGCCTTTTTGGATTCGATCTTGTCGCCCATTGCGGCGATCGCGGCGGGATTGGGCCCGATGAAAACCAGGCCGGCGTCGGCGAGCGAGCGCGCAAACGCCTCGCGCTCCGACAGGAAGCCGTAGCCGGGATGAACGGCCTGCGCCCCGGTCGTGCGGCAGACGTCCACGATTTTCTCGATGACGAGATAGCTCTCGGCCGCCGGCGGCGGTCCGATCAGAACGGCCTCATCGGCCATCTGGACGTGAAGTGCGTCGCGATCGGCTTCCGAATACACGGCTACGGTTTCGATGCCCATCCGGCGAGCCGACTTGATGATCCGGCAGGCGATCTCGCCGCGATTGGCGATCAGTATCCGTTTGAACATCTGCCTGTTGACCTGCAACCTTGAGGCGCGGTCCAGTCTTGCGGACGGTGTGCGCGATCTGGCCTTGGGACGCGGCGAACCATTCCGTCGTATAGAAAAAAGAAAACAGGAGCAAAGGCTTTTCAGCCGGAACGTCCACGCAAGATTGCTCGGCGGCCTACATGCCGAGATCGAGAAGGTTCGGGAGATGCATCAGCGGCAGGGTCGCCGCCCCGATCAGGCTCGCGACCAGCGCCATCAGATGACGATTGCTGCGCCGTTTGCCACGCATCTGGGTTGCGATCCATTCCAGCACTTCGATATTGACGCCCACTGCCCTGGTCGGCGCCCAACTCTCGATGGCGGTCGCCGGCGACAGCGCGATGCTGCGCGGCGGCACCGGCAGACCCGAAGCGGACGCGGCGTGGTGCACGATCGCCTTGGCAAAAAGATCGTCGAACCGCCCGTCGTCGCTGCGCTCGGTCGCGGCATCGTTGATTTCAAACAGGGCTTCGGCCTCCTCCCGGCTCACCGGGTGGTTATCCACGGCGACAACCGTCAGGAGCCGCTCGCACCAGGACGTATCGGTCGAATCGAGCACGCGGGAAAAGTGAATGCGGCCGTGCGCGGTAGGTCCCTCCCCCGTGATGACGCCATCCCGCACCGTGATGAGCGCTTCGACAACCGCCTGCGGGCTGACAATGGTGGAAATGTCGATCGGACCGACGGCGGCGAACGTGTCGGAAGGCATGGCGGAGGGCATGTTGGAGGTCTCACTTCTGGATCAGATCAATTTCACGCGGGTGTGAATCGTTCGTTAAAATCCGACGATCCGTCGCCGTCTTGAATGACCGACTACCGGTTCGTCGCCGCGATGCGCATCGCGGTTCAACTCGATCGCAATACGCTCCGGCGCGCGTGGGGCATGGTCGCGGCAACATCGCGGCATCTCGATCACAAAGCCGTAGGCGTTAATTCGTCACATCAGCCGGGCCCCGACAGGAAGATGCTCCGCAACGACTGCCGGAAAAAAAGATATTGTCTTTTTCATAACCGGTTCCGTTTCCTGCTCCCGCCGCCTATATTCGCCATATCCCGCCGTTAATTGACACAAGGACGTGACGATGACTTTATCGATTGGTTCGCCTGCGCCGGACTTCGAAGCCGAGAGCACCGAAGGCCACATCAGCTTTCACAAATGGCTCGGCGACGGCTGGGGGCTTTTCTTTTCTCACCCGAAAGACTTTACGCCGGTCTGCACGACCGAGCTTGGCGCCGTCGCGCGGCTCAAGCCGGAGTTCGACAAGCGCGGCGTCAAGCTGATCGGCATCAGCGTCGACCCGACCGACAAGCATCATCTGTGGTCCAAGGACATCGAGGAGACGCAAGGCGTCGCGCCGAACTATCCGTTGATCGCTGACGTCGATTTCAACGTCGCCAAGCTCTACGGCATGCTCCCGGCCAGCACCTCGGGCGACGTCAGCAAGCGGACGCCGGCGGACAACCAGACTGTCCGCAATATCTTCGTGATCGGTCCTGACAAGCAGATCAAGCTGGTCTTCGTCTACCCGATGAGCACCGGCCGCAACTGGCAGGAAGTGCTGCGCGCGATCGACTCCCTGCAACTCACCGCCAAGCATGGCGTCTCCACGCCGTCGGACTGGAAACCGGGCGACGACGTGTTCTTCTCCGCTGCGGTGCCGGAGGAAGAGGCGCGCAAGAAATTCCCCAAGGGCTGGAAATCACCGAAGCCGTATTTCCGCATTGTCGAGCAGCCGAAGGACTAGGCCTTCCTCGAGTTCGAAAGTGTGCATGAAGGGACGCTGCGGCGTCCCTTTCTTTTTATGGCATGCCCTGCGGTTGCCGCCATGCACGCACGAACCTATGCTATAGCGTTTTCGGGCGAAGTGGAATCCGGTTCGCGTGAAGAAAACGCGTCAAATCGAGAATCTGGAGTCTTTCACCGTTTCATGGAAATGGTGAAAGACTCCAGATGATGACAACAGGTTGCGCGGCGACGCGCGCAACCTCCCCACCGACAGAGAATGGAAATCACCATGCACGTTCGCGCCGCAGTCGCCATTGCCGCCGGCAAGCCGCTGGAAGTCACGACCGTGGAACTCGACGGGCCGCGCGACGGCGAAGTCATGGTCGAGATCAAGGCCAGCGGCGTCTGCCACACCGACGAGTTCACGCTGTCCGGCGCCGATCCGGAAGGTTTGTTTCCGGCGATCCTCGGCCATGAGGGCGCCGGCGTGGTCGTTGATGTCGGCAAGGGCGTGACGTCGGTGAAGAAAGGCGATCACGTCATTCCGCTCTACACGCCGGAATGCCGGCAATGTCCGTCATGCCTGTCGCGCAAGACCAACCTCTGCACGGCGATCCGCGCCACCCAGGGCCAGGGACTGATGCCCGACGGCACGTCCCGCTTCTCGCTTGATGGCAGGAAGATCCACCACTACATGGGCACGTCGACCTTCGCCAATTATATCGTGTTGCCGGAGATCGCGGTCGCGAAAATCCGTGATGACGCGCCGTTCGACAAGGTCTGCTACATCGGCTGCGGCGTCACCACCGGCATCGGCGCAGTCATCAATACGGCGAAGGTGGAGCCCGGCGCCAAGGCGATCGTGTTCGGCCTCGGCGGTATCGGATTGAACGTGCTGCAGGGGCTGCGGCTCGCCGGCGCCGACATGATCATCGGCGTCGACATCAACGACGACCGCAAGGCGTGGGGCGAACGCTTCGGCATGACGCACTTCGTCAACCCGACGGACATGGGCAAGGACCTCGTCCCTCACCTTGTCGACATGACCAAGTCCGGTGCCGATCAGATCGGCGGCGCCGACTACACTTTCGATTGCACTGGCAACGTCAAGGTGATGCGCCAGGCGCTCGAAGCCTGTCATCGCGGTTGGGGACAGTCGATCGTGATCGGCGTTGCTTCCGCCGGCGCGGAGATCGCGACGCGGCCGTTCCAGCTCGTCACCGGGCGGGTCTGGAAAGGCACCGCGTTCGGCGGCGCGCGCGGCCGCACCGACGTGCCGAAAATCGTCGACTGGTACATGCAGGGCAAGATCGAGATCGACCCGATGATCACTCACATCATGCCGCTCGACGACATCAACCGGGCGTTCGACCTGATGCGCAAAGGCGAGTCGATCCGCAGCGTCGTGACGTTCTGAATCGAAATAGCGCATGAGCGATTCCACAAAGCAACCGCCTCTCGCGCTTGTCGCAGTCGATACTCCGCTCCGCACGAAGCCGTCGAACTATCCCGAGCCATTTTTCTCGCGGATGCTGAAGCGGGAAAAACGTCCGCTGGGCGATCATTTCGGCCTGACAAATTTCGGCGTGAACCTGACCAGGCTGTTTCCTGGCGGGGAATCCGCGTTGCTGCACCGGCACAGCAAGCAGGACGAATTCATCTACATCCTCGAAGGACGGCCGACCCTCGTCACGGATGAAGGTGAGATCGATCTCGAGCCTGGCATGTGCGCGGGTTTTCCAGCTGCCGGCCGTGCCCATCACCTCGTCAATCGGACGGCTGCCGACGTGGTTTATATCGAGATCGGCGATCGTTCACCCGGCGACGAAGGCAGCTACCCCGCCGATGATATTCAGGCGAAAATGGCTGCGCCCGGCCACTGGGTATTTACACGCAAGGACGGAACACCTTACGGCTAGAGCCTTTCCGCTTCTGACGGATCAGAAGCGGGGCTCTATGATTTTGATTGACGCGTTTTCTTGAGGGCGGCAGCACATTCCGGCGAAAATCCGGAGCGATGCGGTCATCGATGCACCAGCTTGCCTGCCGAAGCGGACTCAAGCGTTGCTGCTTGTTCAGCGAAATGGCGATAGAAATCCCGCATGTCATCGCCGGCGAGTTCACGGCAACGCGCCAGCGCCGCATCCGCATCCTGCACGTGACCGGCTTTGATCGCAGCAAGCAACGCGCCGTGCTGGCGCTTCCATTCGGCGAACTCCGGCGATGCCGCCACCACCTCGTCTCCCGCAATCGCGTAAATCTTGGTTGGCCGCGACTTGCCTTTCAAAAGAATTTCGCCTGCCTCCAGTAACGCGATTCCTTTTGCCCGCTGCGCCACGTCTTCCGAGACCAGAAGGTCCGCATTGAACGCCTTGCTCGCAGACTCGATCCGGGCCGCAACGTTCACAACGTCGCCCATGGCGGAATAGTTGAATCGCCGTTGCGATCCCATGTTGCCGACGCAGGCCAGTCCGGCATTGATGCCGACCCCGATCCTGACGCGAGGGTCCTCGAAGCCGCGGGCAGAAAATCCGAAGACGTCGGAGCCGTTAAGCGCATCAATCGCGGCGCGCATCTTGAGCGCGGCGCGGCAGGCCCGGGTCGCATGATCGGGAACCTCCACCGGCGCGTTCCAGAACGCCATGATCGAGTCACCGATATATTTGTCGATCGTTCCCATCTCGTCCTGGATGGCATCCGACAACGGCGCCAGCAGCGTGTTGATGAAATCGACCAGCTCTGTCGCCGACAGGGCCTCGGAGATCGGCGTAAAGCCGCGCACATCCATGAACATCACGGAAATGTCGCGGGACTCACCGCCAAGGCGCATCGCCTGTGGCGAATTTTCAAGTCGTGCGAGTAGTTCCGGCGCGAGATATTGGCCGAAGGCCTGGCGCACGAATTTCTTTTCATGATCGGAAGCAACGTGAAGTACGCGTTCCACCGCGATATAAACCGCCAGCGCCGCCAGCGCGGGAAAGATCGGATCGATCAACAACCGGAAATGCGAAAACGCAATCCATGATCCGGCGAGCCCAGCAAGGAACACCACGCCGCCGGCATAGAATGAAAACCGGGCGCCGAACGCCAGCACCAGGCCGGCGACCAGCGCACCGAACAGAACGGTCAGGACGATCTCAAGCCCGTTCGACCAATCCGGGCGCTCGATGAAATCCTGCGCGAGGATTTGTTCGATCAGTTGGGCCTGGATCGCCACGCCCGGAACCAATCCCCCGAGCGGCGTCGCCCGCGCATCCATCAGGCCCGCGGCCGATGCGCCGACGAGAACGATCGCGCCATCGATCAGAGGCTTGACTGCGGCCTCCTTGGCGGGATCGAGAATGTCTTTCACGGACACATAGCGTTGCGGTTGGTCGCGGCTGAAATAGACCCAGGATTCGCCGTTGCTGGTCAGCGGGAGCTTGAATTGCCCGACCCGCATATCAATCAGCGCAGCGTGGCCGGTGTCGCTGTCGCCGCTCGAGCCGGTTCCGCGGACGATGATGCTTCTCTGGTTCTGGGCGACGCGCAACGCCTCGACCGCGAGGCCCGGATAAACGTTCGCGCCATCGGAAAACAGCATCGGGACGCGGCGGACGATGCCGGCGCGATCGTGCGAACTCAGATTGATGCCGCCGATGCCCGCGGCCGCGTCGTTGAGAATCGGCAGGCTCGACACTGTGCCGTGAAACGGCACCAGCACCTTGGCCGGGTTGACACCGACGAAGGCCAGCCCGGCCCGCACTGGCGGGCGCTGGGCATTGGCTGTGGTGCTGGCGGCAAAGCCGAGCACGACCCCGGTCTTGCTGATGGCGTCCGCGAACGCCCGGTCATGATCCGGCAGGTTCGCAAGCAGCTTCATGGTCTGGTCGAGATCGGGGACGCCGGAATCCTTCAAGTCCTGGGCGAGCCGGCTCGGCGTGGTGCGATCCGACTCCGAAAAAACGACATCATATGCGATCACGCCGGAGCCAAGATCGGCGAGCCTCCGCGTCAGCGCGGCAAGCCGCGTCCGCGGCCATGGCCATTGTCCGTATTCGGCGATCGAGGCCTCGTCGATATCGACGATCCGCACCGGCAGGTCGGTATAGGCTCGCGGTTTGAGCCGCTGATAGGTATCGAACGTGCGCTCTTTCAATTCGGTGACGATGCGCGGATCGTAAGCGCGCAGCGACGTGAGCAGGACAAGCGTCACCACCGCCGCACCGACGGCGCGGAGATTCTTGTTGCGCGTCAGCCGGCGCAGACGTGCCACCGCCCGTGTGATGCGCACGCCCAAGGTGCCGCGGAGATGCGCCGCAGTCTTCACCGTTCGACCCCGACGCAACTGGAGTCCTTCGTCGTTTTACAAAAACGGCGAACCTCTTGCTGTGACCCGTTTTCTTCACGCGAACCGGATTCCACTTCGCTCGAAAACGCTGTGGGAAGCGACGACATCAAAGCCTCAATCCGGCTCCTCGATTTGCAGTCGGTGGCTCGATGGCCCGGCGGACCAGACGGCACGAGTGTTACCGGCACATTAACGAAATCCGCTCAATTTGGCGCGACGAAAATAGCCAATTTTTCAGCACTGTAAGAGGTTTTGCGAGGCCACGCGCAGCAGATTAACGACAAATCCGCCGTCTGTCTCTCATGCTTGCCGCCAGAGCCGATCAGCAAAGCAGCAGAGGCAGCCTACAATGATGGCCCGGACATTTTTCAGCAAACGGAGTTTCGCCGTGATGGCGGCGACAGCCCTCCCCTTTGTGACGGCAGCCGGTTTCGTGATGTCCGTCCACGCCGGGACGAACACGCGCTTGCAGGACATTGCCGACGACGCGGCGCTCGCGGGCGTCAACTCGCTGGCGACAAATATCGATCAGCCCGCTGACATGCGGCTGGCCGAAGCGATGGCGGCGGCCGGGACCGTCCTCGCAACGCAACCCGGCATCGTCCGGAAACTCCGGCCGTCGGTTGAGGGGTTGACGATGTCGGTTGCCGTGGAGGATGCCGGCAAAGGAACGCGGGCCTCCGCAACCGCGCGATACGTTCCGGCAAAGGACAGGCGGTCGGTCCCGCAGGTCGTGCACCTGCGCGGATACACCGCCGCAGCGCTCTGACGCGCGGCTCCGGTCGCAGAGCAGGTTCGGCTCAAAACCGCGCGGTTGGCCCGATCGAGACTGAAAGGTTATCGGTCGCGTAGTTCGGCAGCGAGGAGTCGATCCTGATATATTGGACCTGCGTTCGCACGCCGACGTTCTTGTACACCTGCGCATCGAAAATCGCGCCGTAACGTTGCTCGGTGTCGTTCCGCACCGTGACGGGATCGACGATCGGATTGGGCGCATCGTAGTTGGCCCAGCTAAAGCCGATCGTCGGCGCGATCACGAATTGATGCGGCGTGCCGAACACCGGCAGGGCGAACGCATACGGGAAGGCCATGTCGATCGAGTAACGCTTGTAGGAGTAATAATCAAAGACCGCTTGGTTCTGATCGAATCCGGCGCGCGCCGTCCAGTGCAGCGCTCCGAAGCGCAGATCCGACATCACAGCCGCCGACAGCAGATCCCCGCTCTGCTGGCTGGCCGTGGGAAAGTTGTTCGAATCGGAGAAATCGCGGTGCCGCCCCTCGACGAACGCCTCCAGAAGTCCGCGGTCGCCGATCGTCGTGCGCGCGGACACGCCGCCGCCGCCGGCCGAAAAATAATTGGCGTCCCCGAGCCAGACCTGATCGCCGATGCCGTAGAGCTTGAACGATGCGTTCTGGCCGATCGCGATGCGCGGCCCGACGACGAGTTCGACGAGACCGAAATTGTACTGGTTGAGCTTGTACTGGCGTGAATTGACGCCGAGGAAACTTGCTTCGATGGCGTCTCCCCGCGTGCCGATCTTGTAGGCGTAGTTGGCTGTGAGGGTCTGGAAGAAACTCCAGTCCGGACGCTTGCCGTACGTGCCGTCGAGAAGCGCGTCCTGACCGAGCGCGCGCACCATCAAGCTCGAAGGGCCGAGGTTGGCGTTGGTCTGATAGCGGAAGCCGGCGGTGGTGAACACGCTGAACTCGTATCGCGCCATCCGGCGGTCGATCTCGGTCAAATAGGCCAGGACCTGCGCCCTGATCTCATCAGGGGCGTCGCCAGCCTTGATCGCCTCCTGGAAATAGCTGCGCGCGAGTTCGTATGAGCCGAGCTTGAAATACAGAACGCCAAGTTCGAGTTTCACGCGCGGCAGATTCGGATTGAAGAACAGCATGCGCTCGAGCGCGCCGATGGCCGCTTCATAGTCGCCGCGCTTCACGGCCTGTTCGGCGAACTTGAAACTCGCCTCCAGGTCGGAGGGATTTTTGTACATCTGCTGAAACAGCGCGTCGTAGTCCTGCTGGACCACCGCCGCCGCCGTGACGGGCGGCGCCGGCGATTGCGCCGCAGCCGCCGAGCAGCAGGCAATGGTCGCCAGCAAAACGAATACGGCTTTCGCCGTCTGAACACATTTCACGCCGCCACCCAAAGCTATCTTTGATGCGAGGCTTCCGTTCCATCTTTGTGGAATATCGAGAAAATCCGCAGCTTAATAAATTTTAGCTTAGCGTCGGCGGACGCAATTGAAACGAGGCTGACCGTCGGGCCACGCAATTTCAGCGCGGAGTCACCTTTTTACCACACTTTGAACAAGTAAAATCAATGACTTGGCCATGCCTCGCGATTTTAAGCCAAAGAGACGAATCGAGCCGCGCCGCGCTCCCATCTCCAATCCACACCCCGGACCGTCAAGGTGGCTCGCGGTTCTCCAAGGACGACCCGGCAAAGGGCGTGACATCGGGACCTCGCTCTCCCTATAAGGGTGCGGGGCGCTCGTAGCTCAGCTGGATAGAGCATCGGATTTCGATTCCGAGGGCCGGGAGTTCGAATCTCTCCGAGCGCGCCAACCGCCATTCTCTTTCAGCTTGGCATTGCAGCGTCAGCCGCGTCCGCGCTGGCCTGGGATAGCTTCTCGCGTTTCCGCGATGGCATCCAGCCGCGTCAGTCGCCATCTGGCGTCTGTTTCAACTGCGATGCATTCAACTGCGATGCATCAGACTCGTCGCTTATCTTTTTGTTTGAGCATGATCTTTTCCGAAAACCGGTTTCCAGTTTTCGGGATCATGTTCTAGCGACGGCGCTTCGGCAGGATCCAGCCCAGGACGATCCGCCCTCCGATGAACAGCATGACGCCAACAAATGCGAGTGTGAACAGGATCGAAATCATGAGGCAGGGTCCGGTGTGGTGTTGAGAACGCGGGCGACATGATTACGTCCCTCCGCCTTCTTCGCAAGGCGTGGCCGCGTGGACGGCAGAACAAGGAAAACGCCCTTCCCAGCCGTCACGCCCGTTTTTTCGAATTGTGACCTGTAATTTCCTTCGGTCGGGACTTTTGCCGTTCCCCGATGTTGTGCAGAATGGATAAAATGGATTCACGATTGAGGACGGATCGATGGCGAAACTGCGAACTCTCGTGTTGGCGACCGCCGCTGTGGTCGTTTCGACGGCCACTGTCCAGGCGGCGGAGGATATGCGGCTTGCGGCCACGATTGCCCGTCACCATCACCACGCGAAGTACTGGCGCGCGCCCATTTCGGGCGGACTGGTGGCCGGTATACGTGGTGCGACGCCGTTAACCGTACCCTTCTTCGCACACGGCTGGTATCCTGGCCCCGCTTACTATTATGGCTGGCGACGGCATTTTTGCTGTGCCGCGGCCGAACATGTGATCTCGGTCAATTATTAGGACCGCTCGACATTCGGGATTGTCCAGCCGCTGGATCGCGGCCATGAGGTGAGCCAAGCCATGAGGTGAACCAAGCGGAATGGGCCTTTGGCCCGGCACGCGATCTTTTCAGCTCGGGCGCTTCATCGGACGGTCTATTTTCGTGGCCGCTTGGTCAACTTGTAGGACCACCAGGTGGTGGCGTGATTCCAGCTTTTGATGCTCATATTGCAGATATCGCAGTCTTGATGGTTCGTGTCCTTGAACGGGCTGGTATAGACCGTCACCTGATAGACTGCTCCGCACCCCGGACAGGTATATTCACCTCCATCGCGGGTTCGCACGCCGGGTGTGTGACGCTTCGATGATGCCATAGGGGGGCGAGTAGCGCCCTTTGGCCCAACCCGCAAGTCACTTCGTGACCGATCGCAACAATTCCTCACAAGCGATGCTTGTATAAGGATCCTTATCCTCGCTCGTGGTTGCTCTCAGCGTATTTTCGTGATGAGATTTGGTTCGTGTGGGGGAGGATGTTCAATATGCTTTCGAAGCTAGTCAGCACCGCCGCGGCCGCGGTCACCTGTTTTGCCGCCGCATGGCCGATCAGCGCATCCGCCGATATCTTCATCACGAGCGCCACCATCAGGCGTGGGGATTTGGTGATCGAGGGACGGATCCGGGGCACGCGCGACCCCAACGTCGAAATCAAGATCAACCCGGCCAAGACGGTGAAAATCGAGAGCACGGGGACCGGGGCATTCAGATGGTCCGGCGCTGAGTTTCCCTCAACCTGCATCGTGACGATCACCTCCGGGTCCCAGACCCGTGACGCGGTGATTCAAAACTGCGGAGCAGCAGGAGCGCCCGGTCCTGCCGGACCGCCCGGACCAACTGGACCCGCTGGCCCCGCTGGATCGGCGGGGCCCGCAGGACCACCGGGACCTCCCGGGCCAGCCGGACTTGCTGGCCCACCAGGGCCTGCGGGGCCTGCAGGTGCGTCAGAACCACCGGCGCCTAATGCGAAATAGCGAGAACCGCCCTCGCCTTCGAATCCGTGAACCATAAATGGCGCTGTGTCACTTGAGGCGCTGCGCGCGCGGTGGAGCGCCTCAAAATCCCGTTTCAGCCCAACTGGAACGGGATGAGTTGACGATGATGCGTTCTCAACGCGTCATGGCATAGCCGTTCGAAGAACGGCGTCGCTGCGCTCGCCTATGGCCGTTCGAAGAACGGCGTCGCCGTGCTCGCCTATGGCTGCTCGAAGAACGGCGTCGCTGTGCTGGCTCGAGGAACAGCGTTGCTTCGCGCTCAACGACGCCATCCAACGTCTTTGATCCGGTCCACGTTTCAAGACGTGGGATACGCGGCACAAGCCGGGCACGACAATTCGTCAAACCTCAACCCGCTCCGGGCCGGCACCGTCACCTCAAAGCCAAAAGCATAAACTCTATGCGTGAAGCAAACGCGCGAACATCTTTCCGAGAGCTTGCAAGCTCGGGAACATGTCGAACGCTTCCGCCAGAAAAATGAAAAGGAATGCGTGAACAATGTACATGCGGCCATCGAACCACCTGAGCGCGCATTCAAACAAACGCTTCGGGTATGGAAGGCTTGCAAAAATGAAAACGAGCGCTGGCCCGAGAACAAGCGCACCGATGATGTCGCTTGGATAATGAAGCCCGACAACGACCCTGGGAATCGCGATGATCAACGCGACCCATGCGAAGCAGAATAATCCGAGCCAGCGCTTCTCAACGAGAACAACGGCGGCAAGGCTGAAAAACAAGGTCGCGGTGTCGCTCGGAAACGAATTCGTCCGATCCCAGGGCGTTCGCGGCATGACGGTGTCCAGAGGAATTGCCAGATCCAGGATCGGGCGTATGTGAACCGCGGTATGAAACTGCGACCAGACCGAGAGCATCGTCGCCAGGCAGATCGCCATCAGGCCGGCCAGCATTCGACCACGGCGCTCCGGCTGTTCGCTGGAGAACCACAGCGCGACAATGGAAAAGAACAGGGGGAATCCCCTGAAGAGCGAATTGTTGGCGAGGTCCCAGAGGTCCTGATTTCTTCCACCGATTGAATTGAGCGTAAGCAGAACCTGCCTATCAAGGCCCATAATTGTCGCTGCTATAGAACTCATCGCATCAACCGGAAATGAAGGGTCGAAACAGACGCAAATTTCGCGGCACTGCTATTACGCGCAAACCGCTGCCGGTCAATAAAACAATGATGTAGCGTTTTTGAGCAAAGCGCGTGCTCGAGCTTGACCCGAGGCACCGATTCATGCGCGCCAGCAAGAATCAAAGCCCACCTGCGCTGTGGCAATCGCAGAAGAGAGAAGAGAGAAGAGAGAAGAGAGAAGAGAGAAGAGAGAAGAGAGAAGAGAGAAGGTGTGGCCAAAGCTGCCACGCCAAACGGTTCAGCGGGCAGGAAACTTAGTTTCAGTTCGGCGAAAGAGGAGCGGCACTGCAACTTGTCCTGCCGCTATTCGCACGCGCCGGTTCGGTATGAAACGAGCGAGCGACAGGTTGCCGAACATACCGGCTGGGACAAGGCATTTGCGCGTGGTCTGCAGCCGGGATGGCCGAGTTGATGGGGCGTCCCGCGTCTATTGCCGCATCGCCTCCGCCATATTGGACGAGGGATGAGGACTCGAGGCAGCCGCCGGAGACTCGTCCCGCTTCTTGCGGATTTCCCACAGAATGATCAAGGCCGGCAGAAAAAGGGCGACCAGAAGTCCGGCAATCACGATCCCATAGAGAATAACGTTCAGCGCCGACCAGAGAACCAGCGCCACGTGCATCAGCGTCGTCAGAATCAGGACCACTTCTCTGTACACCATCGTCGGGAAACCCAACTGGTACATCGCCATCGCCGTCAGTATTGACAGGACCATCGCCGGCAGCACGATCGCTATCAGCCGAAGGCTCATTACTGAAAGTACCTGCTCCTTGATGTCCGCCAGCATTGCGTGCGCCTCCTGCTACTCAACTTCATACTTACTCAACTTCGATGGAATCGTATCGTCGGGTGAGAAGCCACACAAGGGGTACCCGGCAGGGGATGCTTTATAGCGTTTACAAGCGATGCACGGCCTCGCCCCGGCCTGAGAATGGGCGCCCGATTGAACGAGGAAAACACGCTAGATCAAAATCATAGAGTTCATACCTCCGGTTTTGCCCGAAGCGGAAGCAGCTCCGGTGGCAAGCGCCGCATCCCACATGGTTGACCACCGCGCCGCCAGATCTGGCTCTCCTGCCCGCAGCGCGCATGCCCTCTCCCGCGATTCAGACGGTCGGCTCGTGTGTGGGAAGGGTCGCGCAGTGCCGGGAAAGACCGGGGGACTCGTTCACGCAAAATACCGCGCTGTCCACCAAGGTGAACAGCGCGGCAGTCCTGGGGAACAAGTTCGGACCGAAGTCCGACTCTTTTTACCGGCTTGCGCCGGTGGCGGACGGCCGATGAGGCCGAATCCCTCTCGTAATATCATTTACAATATAGCGTAAAACTTCAAGGCGTATAGTCGGATTTGGAGCGATTCCAGACATTTCCGGGCTTCACCGGTCATCGGAGATGACATCCAGCATCGCATGGTTTCGGGTCGCCGAACGCGCGCGACGACGCCTGCGCCGAGGCGGGCTTCACGGTCGTTAACCATTGATTAACCAGAATCCGGCGACGCTCTTTTCCGGCCTGCGTTGCTCGCTCCGCTGCCGAACGGGAGTCCCGCGGATCAGCAATGTTTCGGCTCGCTCGTTCTTTATCGCGGCCCGATGACGGCCGTAGCAGGAGTGAGGTTTCGATGGCGGACAGCGACAGCACCATTGCCTGGCATCGCGCCCGGTTGAAAAAACATCGCGAAGTTCTGCGCGACATGGAGGTTCGCCGTTTTCGTTTCGGTGAGACCGCAGAGCCCCAGGCGCGCGCCGAGAAGCAACGGTTGGTGGCCGACCTGCAGCGCAAGATCACCACCTCCGAGCGTGTCATCGGCGCCTACGAGAAACGGACCCGCCGTCCGCGGACGACCGATTATCGCAGTCTCGCCAGCGTTCACTGGGGTAATTGGAATAGCGCCCCTTGCAACGGCGTGTCTGCGCGTGGTTGAGGCCAGCGGCAAAGCTCGCTGATATCTGAAACGACACCACGACCTGGAGTCTTTCATCATTTCACGGAAACGGTGAAGGACTTTGGAGTCATTTCGTTTCTGAGAGATCGTCTCTTAAGACTATGATTTAACACGTTTTGTTCACGAGAGCCGGCATCCGTCCCCCAGGTCAAGTCTGAGGCCATGCTTCAGTCAAAACACTGTGAAACGCTATGGAATTGGTTAGGCGTGGAATCGGGGTGACGGGTTGGCATGGCCCTCTCCGATCCCATATGGCTGATTGCGACGCCCTTTGCGGAATCGGGATCACCGGCCTCCAGGGCTGCGACATGAGTTGTGGAGTTGCGCATAAGCATTTGAAACCGTTTATTTTCGGCTGACATGAATCTGCTCGAAACTCTTCCCACTGTCATGGGGGCAGCCGCCATCGCTCCTGCGCTGCTGCTGCTGTGGCTGGTGATCGCGGCCGACGAAAGGCCGGGACCGCCCGCGATGGTCTGGGCGGCGTTCGTGCTCGGCGCAGCCAGCGTATCGCTGCTTGGGTTAACGCGGGCGCCGTTCGCGCCGCTGGTAAACGTGACGGAGCCGCCGTGGCTGGCGTTGATCCTGCATTCGCTTTTTGCGATCGCCGCCCCCGAGGAACTGGTGAAGATCGCCGCCATCGCCGCGGTTGCCGCGATGCGCCGCAAGCCCGCCGATCCCATGGATGCGGTGGTGTACGGCGCCGCCGCGGGGCTTGGCTTCGCGGCCTATGAAAACCTCGCTTACCTGATGCAGCATGCCGACATCTGGCGTTCGCTCGCTGTGCTGCGCAGCGTGCTCACCGTTCCGTTCCACGGCGCGCTGGGCATTATCGCCGGCGCCTACATCGCCATCGCGCGTGCGGGCACCGCGCTCGGCGCGCACCGCCATGCCCGCGACTGGGCGCGCATCCGCAACCGGGTGGCTATCTTCGCGGTGCCCATCGTGTTGCATGCCAGTTTCGACGCGCCGCTGCTGGCGCTGCAACGCAATCCCGATCTCAGCGGACCCGGGGCGCTGGTGCTCGAAGGCACGGCCATGCTGGTCGGATTCGGCGCCATCCTGTTTGCGGGCTATCTGGTTCGGCGTGTCGGCGCGCACCACGCTCCTCGCACCGAGACCTCGCGCGAGCGCCTGCGCAACCTGCGCGGCATGTGGGCGCTGCTGGTCGGCGGCGGCGGGGTAAGCTTTCTCGGCGCGGCCTTCATCCTGTCATCGATCCATCGATGGATGACCAATGTGGACAGGCACGTCGCCACCTACCTCGTCCCGGTGGGGATGGTTGCGATCCTGATCGGGACCGTCCTCCTCCTCATGACCTCCGCCATCTATGTGCGCGGACGCAACCGCCTGCGAATGGCCGGGGCCGGAACGAGTCCCGCCGATCCAGATTGATTTCGGTATCGCTGCCGAGTCCATCTCCTTTGAAAGATTGATGGATTCCGGTCAAGCCCGGCGCTGACGGCTGATCAAAATGCCAGTCAGGACATGAAACGTTTCAGAACACGGATTTTTTGCCACTTTTTGAGCCGTCGTGCGTTAAACTCCGGCCCGAAGGATGCGCGGTTTTCGTTTCATGGAGCCAGCCGATGACAACCCCTTCCCAGGATTTCGAACGTCTTCAGTTGAAAATTACCACCGAGGTCCACGAGCATTGGAAGGCCTTCCTGTTCGAGGGCATCCTGCTGGTGCTCCTCGGAATGGCCGCGGTCATCGTGCCGTCGCTCGCAAGCTTTGCCATCACGATCTTCCTCGGCTGGCTGTTTCTCATCGGCGGCATCGGCGGCCTGATGATGACGTTCTGGGCGCCACGGATACCCGGTTTCTGGTGGTCTCTGCTCTCGGCAGCGCTCGCGCTGCTGGTCGGCATCCTGCTGGTGATCCAGCCAGTCCGGGGCATGCTGACGCTGACCATCGTGGTCGGCGCCTACTTTCTCGCCGAGGGCGCCGTCACCATCATGTACGCGCTCGACCATCGCCGTGAACTTTCGCAGCGATGGGGCTGGTTGCTGACGGCGGGAGTGATGGACATCATCGTCGCCTTCGTCATCATTGTCGGGCTGCCCGGAACGGCCGGATGGGCCGTCGGATTGCTGGTCGGGCTCAACATGATGTTCGGCGGCGCGACGCTGATCGCAATGGCGCTCGCGGCACGCAACGCGGATTAGGGACCGTCAACAGCCCCGGCAGATGCTCTTGATCTTGCGGTCGAGAGCGGCATCCGCTGGATCGACTTTCGCCTTCTCGGCCTCCCTGGTTTCCGGAGGAAGGTCGCTCAGGCGCGGCTGACGGTGACCAACCGGTGCGTTGGTGTAAGGCGATGACGGGGTAGCGGCCGGAGCAGCCGGATCGTTCAATCCGCCCTTCGTTCCCTGTTGCGCCACCGCCGCGGACGCTCCGATCAAAGCCACAGAAACCGCGATCGCAAAGGTCTTGCTCATTCCGCTGCTCCCATTCCGCTGCTCCAATGTCCGCTCATGGTGTCCGCTCATGGTGTCCGCCATGGTATTGTCGGGAACGTTCCGGAAGCTTCAACGTTCCGCGACTTGCGCAAGCACCTTTTCGGCTTGGACCGTCGAGCGTATGATCCACCAGCGCATGATCCGCCAAAGTGTGAGCGATGTGGCGAAAAGATCATGCGCATTCTCGGATCCCACTCTAGGGCAACGGTGGATAGAGATGAACGCCTCCGCAATAATCGACAACATGATACCGCGATTCCGGCGGATATTCACCTTTTCCCAAGGTTAAATCTGCGCGCGACATATAGTCCGGTCCTACCGGCGACTTGCCGTATCCGCCCGGGATATCGAGCACGTAATCCGGCTGGCACAGGCCGGACACCCGGCCGCGCAGCCGGCGCATCAAGGCCTGTCCCTGTTCCAGCGTGGTCCGCAGATGCGCCGTGCCCGGCGCGAGATCGCCGTGATGCAGATAGTAGGGTTTGATGCGGCATTCGACGAAGGCGCGCATCAACGCCTCCAGCGTCGCGGCCTCATCGTTGACGCCGCGCAGCAGCACCGACTGGCTGACCATGGGAATCCCGGCCTCGACGATCCGCGCGCAGGCCGCCCGCGCCGCAGCCGTCAGTTCACGCGGATGGTTGGCATGCAGTGCCAGCCAGGTGGTGGCGCCCGCGACTTTCAGGGCCGCCGCCATCTCGTCAGTGACCCGCGCGGGGTCGGCCACCGGCACGCGGGTATGAATACGTATAATCCTGACATGATCGATGGCGGCGAGTTCAGCCATGATCTCGGCCAGCCGCCGCGGCGACAGCATCAAGGGATCGCCGCCGGTCAGGATCACTTCCCAGACCTCCTGATGCGACCGGATGTAGTCGAGCGCGGCCGAGGTCGCCGATTTCGACAGCGCGGTTTCCTTGGCCGGGCCGACCATCTCGCGACGGAAGCAGAACCGGCAATAGACCGCGCAGACATGGACGAGCTTGAGCAGCACCCGATCGGGATAGCGGTGGACGATGCCGTCCACCGGCGAATGTGCGTGGTCGCCGATGGGGTCGGCGCGCTCGCCGGGTTCGGCCGCAAGTTCATCGCCGCTCGGCACATACTGCCGCGCGATCGGATCGTGGGGATCGGCCGGATCGATCAGGCCGGCCACATGCGGCGTGATCGCAATGGCATAGCGCGCGGCGACCTTCACGAGATCGGGCAAAGCCGCAGCCGGCGCAAGGCCATGGGCAATCAGGTCTTCCGGCCGCCGCAAAGTCGAAACCACGCTCTCGCCGCTCCTTCCGCTCATGCATCCTCCGCGGGCGGCGTCCACACCACCTGATCGATCCTTGAGGCGCCGCTTGCCAGCATCACCAGCCGGTCGAAGCCGAGCGCCACCCCGCTCGCTTGCGGCATCGAATCGACCGCCGCGAGAAAATCCTCGTCCAGCGGATAACGCTCGCCGTAGCGGCTTTGCTTCTCGTCCATCGCGCGCGTGAAACGAATGCGCTGTTCGGCGGCGTCGGTCAATTCGCCGAACCCGTTCGCAAGCTCGACGCCGCAGGCATAGACCTCGAAACGCTCGGAGACGCGGTCGTCATTCGGATTGACCCGCGCCAGCGCGGCTTCCGGCGCGGGATATTCGAACAGGATCGTCAGCCGCCCCTGCCCGAGCTGAGGCTCGATGTGCTCGACCAGCATCTTGCTAAAAATATCCGACCAGGTGTCGTCGTCCGCGATCCGCACCTTGCCCAACGCCGCCGATGCCAGCGCTGCGCGATCGCCCTCCCCGGCGGCTACGGTTTTCAGGAGATCGATCCCGGCGAAGCGATCGAACGCAGCGGCGACGGTCAGCCGCTCCGGCTCCGCCAGCGGATCGGCGCGCCGGCCGCGAAAGGAGAACGTGCCGATGCCCGTCGTCCTGGCTGCGCGGGCGATGACAGCGATGCAGTCGGCCATGACGATGTCGTAGGCACAGCCTGCGCGATACCACTCCAGCATGGTGAATTCTGGCAGATGCAGGTCGCCGCGCTCGCGGTCGCGAAATACTTTCGCGAATTCGACGATCTTCCGTTCGCCGGCCGCGAGCAGCTTCTTGCAGGCGAATTCAGGAGAGGTGCGCAGGTAGCGCGTGACCCGCTCGCCGGCCGGCGACGTCAGCGCGGTGCGGGGCGCATGGAGGTGGGTTTCGTTGCCCGGCGACACCTGCAAAACGCCGGTTTCGACCTCGACGAACGCTTCCGCGTCGAACCAGGCCCGCAGCGCCTTGGTCACGGCACAGCGCGCCTGCAAAAACGGCCTCCGGTCCGCGTGCCTGGCCTGATCCCACCAGGGAGAAATCCCGCTCATCCATCCTCAGCAATCGACCGGAATCGGCCGCAAACCACTGGCGCCGACGGGCCAAATCAGTATGTTGCGGCCCGAAACCGCCTCAACGGCCGCAGGACGCCCCTGTCCGGACCGGTCTCGAGCCCGAACCTTAGGAAATCCAGCCTTGAGAGTCATCGCCAGTTCTATTCGCAAGGGCAACGTCATCGAGCAAGACGGCAAGCTGTACGTGGTCCTGACCGCGGAAAACATCCACCCCGGCAAGGGAACTCCGGTCAGCCAGATCGAGATGCGGCGGATCAGCGATGGGGTCAAGATTTCCGAGCGCTACAAGACCACCGACCAGGTCGAGCGCGCCACCATCGAAGACCACAACTTCACCTACCTCTACGAAGATGCCGACGGCTTCCACTTCATGAATGCGGAAACCTACGATCAGGTTCAGGTGCCGAAGGACGTCGTCGGCAACGCCGCGCCGTACCTGCAGGAAAACATGGTGGTGAAACTGTCCCTGCACGAGATGGTGCCGGTGGCGATCACGCTGCCGCAGCGGGTGACGCTCGAGGTCGTGGAAACCGAGCCCGTCACCAAGGGGCAGACCGCATCCTCGTCCTACAAGCCCGCGATGCTGTCCAACGGCATCCGCACCGGCGTGCCGCCCCATGTCAGCGTCGGCACCCGCATTGTGGTGATGACGGAAGACGGCTCCTACGTCGAACGCGCCAAGGACTAAGAGAGGAAGCAGGGCCACGGATGTGAGACCGGCGGTTCGCGGCAGCATGTCTCTTCGGTTCGCCAGACGCGCCGCCGCGGCATGGCTGCTGCTCGCAATCACGGCCTGCGGTGCCGCCGCCGGCGACTTCAGGACGCCCGGAATTTCGATCGTCCGCGTGGAATGGCGCACCGTGCTCGATCAGCTCAAGTCCGAGATCGAGGATCGGCCCGCCCTCGCCGGCCGCTTCACCTTCAACGCCTTGCGTCATCTGCCGTGGTCCGATCCGCGCACCATGCCGGCGCTGATGCAACTAAATGCGGTGACGCTGCCGCTTTTCACGCGCATCAACCAGAGTCCGGTGCCGGTGCTGCTGCCGTTCGATGCCGGCATGTATCTCGCCGAGCGCATGACCAGCGCGTCGCCGCGCCCGCCGCTCGCGCACTTTCAGGACGGCTTCCAGGAGCGGATGTTCGATGCCGGTCCGGCCGGCTATGACGCCAAGTTCGCGCTGCCCCCCGGCGCGGCCGACGGCATGCCGCAACTCACCTACAAAAAGCCCGTCGAAATCCAGATCACAGGTTCGATCCTCACTTACGACATCGACGATCCGTCGGGAGGAAAAGGTGAATCCGTAAGCGCGCTGGCGGCGCAGTTTCCGGATCTCCGGCGAATCATTCGCGAAGGTTACGTGCGCTATGCATTCACGCGGTTCGGCGTTCCCTATGTGGTTTCGATCCATTGCCTCGACAGCGCGCCGCGCGCGAACCGGCTGGCGTGCCGCGAGGCCTCGGCCGTGGCCGAGCGGTTTCTGAAAGCGTTGCACATCGCGGGCGGGCGGCCGTCGCAATCCCGCATGGCGATCGCACCCGGCGTGATGCCTCGCCCGGCGGCATCTTCCTCCGATTTCACCTACCGTCCTCCGGGCGAGATCATCGCGAACAGCGGCTATCGCGGCGATAGCGGTCGAGCCGACACGACCGTCTATTCGCAGATCCGGTTTCCGATCGAACGGGCGCCGGCCTACGCGAACTCGCAATCGTTCCTGAACTGGGGCGACTGCTTCCACCGCGGCCGCGTTCCTCCGCCGTCTGACAAGGGCGATCGCTATCACTGCAAGTCGAGCAACAAGCCGCTGGTGTTCGACGAGTCCGCGGCGGAAAACTATTCTTACCCATGGCAGGACAATTTCTGCGAGGCCCGCGATTTCAACGTCGGACAATGCCCCGCCGGATCAGGACATCAGGGTCAGGACCTGCGCCCGGCGACATGCACGCTCCGCAACAAGGGTGCCGATCGCTGCATCCCCAACCGCCATGTGGTGGTAGCCGTGCGCAACGGCGTCATCATCCGTTCACTGAGACAGCAGGGCGTGACACTGCTGGTCAACACCCGCGATGAGCACGTGCGCTTCCGCTACATGCACATGAATCCGGCGCGGCTGGACAAGGACGGCATCCTTGACGATCGCCGCGTCAGTGAAGGCGAAAAGATCGGCCTTGTGTCGAATTACATGGACCACCTCGGCGGCACGACGACGCACCTGCATTTCGACGTGCAGGTGTTCACGCGCGACGGCTGGATCTGGGTCAACCCCTACGTCACGCTGATCTCGGCCTATGAACGCCTGATCGGCGGACGCGGCCGCGAGATCACCACCGAAGCCGAAGCAGGTCCGCAGCCCGCGAAGCCGCAGGATCCCGTTCATCCCGAGAAGCCCGCCGAGGGCGAGGGAGATTGAGAAGGGTCGAGTTCCCGCGACGCAATGAACCTTTGCCGCCGGGCGCTTCTCTCCGTTAAGCTCGCCGCATGAAAACATTCGATTCCCAAATCCGGATCAGCCGGCGCGGCGTGCTGCAATGTCTCGGCGCGGCGGCGGTGCTCACGCCCTTCCCGGCTCTCGCAGCGACGCCGCAAGGTTTTGAGCGGTGGCGCGACAGTTTTCGTGCCCACGCGTTGGCGAAAGGCATCTCGGAGGCAACGTGGAATCGCTGCATGGGCCGGATCGAGCCGGACATGAGCGTGTTCAAGCAGATGCGCAACCAGCCGGAGTTTCATGAGAAGACCTGGCAATACATCAACCGCCGCGTTTCGGACTGGCGCATCATCGCCGGCAAGGAGGCGCTGCGAAAGAACGAGGCGCTGTTTTCTCGGATCGAGCACGATTTCGGCGTCGAACGCGGCACGCTGCTCGCGCTGTGGGGCGTCGAGTCCGCGTTCGGCGATCCGCTGGTGCAGAAGAACCACATGCGACCGGTATTCCCCTCGCTGGCGGCGCTCGCATGGAACGAGCCGCGCCGGCGCACCTATTGGGAAACCGAACTGATCAACGCGCTGCGGATCGTGAACAAAGGCTGGAGCACGCCCGAGGAGATGCGCGGCTCGTGGGCCGGCGCGATGGGGCATACGCAATGGATGCCGGAAGTCTGGCTCACTGTCGGCATCGACTATGACCACGACGGCCGGGTCTCGCCGTTCGGAAGGCCGGACGACGCGCTGGGCTCGACGGCGCGCTATCTCATCAACCGCGGCAAATATCATCGCGGCGAGCATTGGGGTTATGAGGTGCGCGCATCCGGCGGCGCAAGCGGCAATCGCAGCTACGCCGCGTGGACGGCGGCCGGCGTGCATCGCGCCGACGGCAAGGCGTTTCCGCAGCCGAATGCCTCGGCCAAGCTCTGGATCCCCGAGCCGGGCGGTCCAACATTCCTGCTGGGACCGAATTTCTATGCCGTGCGCAGCTACAATCCGTCGATGAACTATGCGCTCGCGATCTGCCATCTCGGCGACCGCATCCTCGGCGCGCCGCCCTTCATCCAGCCCTTCCCCGGCTCCGAGCGCGCGCTCACGCTCGCCGAAGTGCAGGAAGTGCAGACGCGCCTGACCAAGGCCGGATTCGACACCGGTGGCACCGACGGCCGCGTCGGCAACGACACCATGAAAGCGGTGAAGGATTTCCAGACCCGCGTCGGCCTGCCCGCCGACGGCTATGCGGGACTGCAAGTGCTGGCGAAGCTGCGGCAGGGATTGTAGCTGTTCTTAACCTCTCCCGCTTGCGGGGCAAGACGAGCAAAGCTCGCTCTGAGAGGTCGACCGACGAAGTCGGTCGGTGGGGGCATCTTCACTGACATTACCCCCTCCCCAACCCTCCCCGCGCAAGCGGGAGAGCGAGTTCGCATTGCCTCGACGACACATTTCCGTTCAAATGTAATCACTTCAACGGATAACCGCCGGTCCCGGATCGGGCACCGCGACGTCCGTGACGCGCAACTGCACGCGCTCCGCGCCTTGCCAGCGATCCACAGCCAGCGATCCCGCGACATGCAGCGGCTGTCCGCGCATTTGCGCCAGCGCGTTGCCGAGCGGCTGGCCGACCGCGCGGAACGCGATGCCGTTCACGATCGCGCCGTCACCCGACTTGAATCGCAGCCGAAGGTGTGCCTGCCCGACCTCGTCAGCATGGATGAGTTGGTGCGACGGCAGCGCCAATACCGGTTCGGGATTGCCCGCGCCAAATGGTCCCGCGCGATTGAGCATCGCCACGAATTCGGGAGTCACCGCGCGCGCGCTGACCGCGCCATCGATGAACAGTTCGTTGACGTGACGCGACTGTGCGACATCGGCGGCGAGCGCCTTCTCCATGTAGGCGCGGAATTCCGCCAGCCGTTCCTTGCGCAGCGTGACGCCGGCCGCCATGGCGTGGCCGCCGCCCTTGAGCAGCACGCCGTCGGTCACCGCCTGCCGCACCGCCCTGCCGAGATCGACGCCGCCGATGGAGCGGCCCGATCCGGTGCCGATGCCGCCCGGCTCCAGCGCGACCACGAAGGCGGGCCGGCCGAACTTGTCCTTCAGCCGCGACGCGACGAGACCGACCACGCCGGGATGCCAGCCCTCGGATGCCGTGACGATGACCGAACCCTTGTCCTCGAGTCCGAGCGAGGCCAGCGCCTCGGCTTCGGCTTGTGCCTCGGCCGCCTGCTCGATCACGCGGCGCTCCGTATTGAGGCGATCGAGTTCGGCGGCGATGCGCGCCGCTTCCGAGACGTCGCCTTCGAGCAGCAGCCGCACGCCCAGGTCAGCACGTCCGATGCGGCCGCCGGCGTTGATGCGTGGCCCCAGCATAAAGCCGAGATGCCAGGCCTCCGGTGGGCCGTTCAGCCGCGCGACATCCATCAGCGCGGTGTGGCCAATGTGATCGCGGCGGCGCAGCGCGATCAGCCCCTTTGCCACGAAGGCGCGGTTGAGGCCGGTGAGCGGCGCGACATCGGCGACCGTGCCGAGCGCGACGTGATGCAGCATGTTCAGGAGATCGGGCTCCGGCCGCTCGGGCGTCCAGAAGCCGCGCTGGCGCAGTTCGCGGTTCAGCGCGACCAGCGTCACCAGCACAAGACCGACGGCGGCGAGATGCCCGAGGCCCGAGAGATCGTCCGGCCGGTTCGGATTCACCAGCGCGTCCACATCCGGCAGATCGTCGGCGCACTGGTGATGATCGATCACCACCACCGACATGCCCTGTTGCTTCGCGACCGCCAGCGGCTCGATGCTCGTGGTGCCGCAATCCACCGTGACAAGCAGCGTCGCGCCTTTTGCCGCAAGCGCGTTGATCGCGTCGACGTTCGGGCCGTAGCCCTCGAAAATCCGGTCCGGGATGTGGATCAGCGGCGTGAGGCCGCAATGGCGCAGATGCCAGGCGAGCAGCGCCGCCGAAGTCGCGCCATCGACGTCATAGTCGCCGAAGATCGCGACCGTCTCGCCGCGCATCGCGGCATCGGCGAGCCGTTGCGCCGCCGCCTCCATCTGCGTCACGGTGAAGGGATCGGGCATCAGCCGGCGAATGGTGGGATCAAGAAAATCCGCGACCGCATCGATCTCGATGCCCCGCCCCGCGATTACCCGCGCCAGCATTTCCGGCAACTGATGCCGCTGCGCGATCGCCAGCGCGCGCGCCGCCCCCCGCGCATCGAGGCGGTCGCGCCACAAGCGGCTCGTGGCCGAACGCGCGACGCCGAGAAAAGCGTCCGGTGCTTCGACCGGAAATGCGGTGGCTGGCAAGGTCATGATGTCGTCCGCGCCTTGCGAGAATTTTTCGCGCCGGACGCACGGCGTCGCGCGAAGATTGACGTCAATCCAGGTGAAATTTATCCAACTGCCGGTGCTCGGCCTTGATGCGGCGCACGGTGCCCGTCACCGAGCGCATCACCACCGTATCGGTCTTGATTACGTCCTTGCCGAACCGGACGCCCGAGAGCAGCGAACCCGAGGTCACGCCGGTTGCGGCGAAGACGCAATCGCCTTTCACCATGTCGCCGATCTCGTATTTCTTTTTGGGGTCCTTGATCCCCATCTGCAGTGTCCGCTCGCGCAAGGCTTCGTTGTCGATGATGAGACGGGTCTGCATCTGGCCGCCGATGCAGCGCAACGCCGCCGCGGACAGCACGCCTTCCGGCGCGCCACCGCTGCCCAGATAAATGTCGATTCCGGTTCGCGGCTCCGCGGTGTGGATGACGCCGGCGACGTCGCCGTCGCTGATCAGGCTCACCGCGGCGCCGATCTTGCGCAGCGCGGCGATCTTGGCGGCATGGCGCGGGCGGTCGAGCAGAATGGCGGTGATCTCGGTCGGCTTGACCCCCTTGGCCTTGGCGAGATTGATGATGTTCTCTTCCACGGGCGCATCGAGATCCACCGTTCCTTGCGGATAGCCCGGACCGATCGCGATCTTGTCCATGTAGCAATCGGGGGCGTGAAGCAGCGTGCCGCGCTCGGCCATCGCGATGGTGGCGATCGCGCCGGGCATGTTCTTGGCGCACAGCACGGTCCCCTCGAGCGGATCGACCGCGATGTCGACCTCCGGTCCGTGGGAATTGCCGACTTTCTCGCCGATGAACAGCATCGGAGCCTCGTCGATCTCGCCCTCGCCGATCACCACCGTGCCGTCGATCGGCAGCTTGTTGAGTTCGCGCCGCATGGCGTCGACCGCGGCCTGATCGGACGCCTTCTCCATGCCGCGCCCCCGCAGGCGCGCCGCCGATACCGCCGCCCGCTCCGTCACGCGCACGATCTCAAGCGTCAGGAGACGACGGAGCGCCTGTTGCGGCGGAATGGAAATATCTGTCGACATCGCTTCAACTCTCCTCGGGCAGCGCGGCGGGATCCCTCAATTCTTTTCGATACGGATGACCTGCGGACGGCCGGTGATAACCTTGTCCGCCCTCACCGCATGAAGCGCGCGGTGCACCGCGTCCTCGCTGGTCGCATAGGTAATCAGAAGCACCGGAACCGGCTCCGCCGGTTTGCCGGTCTCGGTCATATCGAGCTTGCCGTTGGGATGGCGCTGGACGATCGATTCGATCGAAATCTTCTGCTCCGCGAGCCGCGTTGCAATGGTCGCCGCGGTACCGGCGAAATCGCGCGCCATCAGGCGGATGTAGTAGCCGCCCTCATGGCGCTCCATCGGCGCCTTCTTGGTCGCAAGCAGCCGTGACGCCGGCCGCCCGAACGGCAAGGCGCGAATGCCGCACGCGACATCGGCGATATCGGCGACCACGGCGGACGCCGTCGCGGCGCCGCCCGCGCCGGGACCGACCAGCGTGATCGGCGGAATGCCATCACCGTCGATGGTGACCGCATTGGTGACGCCCATGACTTGCGCGATCGACGAGGTCTTCGGCACCATGGTCGGATGCACCCGCTGCTCGATGCCCTTGGCGGTGCGCACCGCGACGCCGAGCAGCTTGACACGGTAGCCAAGTTCTTCCGCCGCACGAAGGTCCTCCGGCGCGATCGACGAGATGCCTTCGACATAGACAGCGCTCTGCGCGACGCGGGTGCCGAAGGCGAGGCTCGCCAGGATCGACAGCTTCTGCGCGGTGTCGTGACCGTCGACGTCGAACGACGGATCGGCCTCGGCGTAGCCGAGACGCTGGGCCTCCTTGAGACACTCGGCGAACGACAGGTTTTCCCGCTCCATCCGCGTCAGGATGTAGTTGCAGGTGCCGTTGAGGATGCCGTAGACGCGGTTGATCGTGGTGCCTGCAAGTCCTTCCCGCAGGGTCTTGATGACGGGAATGGCGGCGCCGACAGCGGCCTCGTAGTTCAACGCGCCGCCGTGTTGCTCGGCGAGAGCGGCGAGCCGCAGGCCATGCTTGGCGATCAGCGCCTTGTTGGCCGTCACCACCGACTTGCCCGATTTCAGCGCCGCCTCGATCGCCGATTGCGCCGGGTCGCCCGCACCGCCCATCAACTCGACGAAACAGTCTATGTTTGGATCGTTCGCCAGCGCGAGTGCGTCCTTGGCCCACGCAATGCCGCGGAGGTCGACATCGCGCTTCTTGGTCTTCGAGCGCGCGGCGACAGCGGCCACGCGCACGCCACGCCCACAGCGCGCCGACAGGATGCGGCCCTGCTGCTCGATAAGGCGAACGACGGCGGACCCCACGGTGCCGAGCCCCGCAATGCCCACTTTCAGGGGTGCGACCATAAAGGAAACCTGCTGGAAAACCGGTGTTGCAAGGAAGCGATCAAGGAACGATCAAGGCACGATCCGGCCCGACAGGCCGCAAGGCCGTCCCCGAACCGGCGCCTATCGCCGGTTGGCGAGAGGAACCACGTTGTGCAACGTTTCGATGCCGCTTTCAAGGAAGTGGCGGACGCCGCGGGCGGCCTGGCGGATTCTCTGTTCGTTTTCCACCATGGCGATGCGGACATAACCCTCGCCGTGCTCGCCGAAGCCGACGCCAGGCGAAACCACGACCCCGGACTTCTCGACCATCAGGGTGGAGAACTGCATGCTGCCGAGATCGCGGAAGCGTTCGGGCAGCGGCGCCCATGCGAACATCGAGGCCTGCGGCGGCGGGATCACCCATCCGGCGCGGCCGAAGGATTCAACCAGCGTGTCGCGACGCTTGCGATAGGTGTCGCGCATCTCGCGAATGCAGGTGTCCGGACCATTCAGGGCCGCCGTCGCCGCCACCTGGATCGGCGTGAACGCGCCGTAATCCAGATAGGACTTCACCCGCGCGAGCGCGGCGATGATGCGTTCGTTGCCGACCGCGAAGCCGATGCGCCATCCGGCCATCGAGAACGTCTTCGACATCGAGGTGAACTCGACGGTGACGTCGATCGCGCCGGGCACCTGAAGCACGGAGGGCGGCGGGTTGTCGTCGAAATAGACCTCGGAATATGCAAGGTCGGACAGGATGAAGATCTCGTGCTTCTTGGCGAACGCGACGAGGTCGCGGTAGAAATCGAGTCCCGCGATCTGCGCCGTCGGGTTCGACGGATAGCAGACGATCAGCGCGATCGGTTTCGGTATGGAATGGATAATGGCGCGCTCGCAGGCGGCGAAGAAATCCGGCCCCGGCTCCGACGGCACTGAGCGGATCACGCCGCCCGCCATCAGAAAGCCGAATGCGTGAATCGGATAACTCGGGTTCGGGCATAGCACGACATCGCCCGGCGCGGTGATCGCCTGGGCGACATTCGCGAAACCCTCCTTGGAGCCGAGCGTGGCCACTATCTGGGTATCGGGATTGAGCTTCACCCCGAACCGACGGGCATAATAGCCGGCTTGCGCCTTGCGCAGGCCGGTGACGCCGCGCGAGGCGGAATAGCGGTCGGTCTTGGGCTTGCCCAGGGTTTCCTTGAGCTTCTCGATGACATGAGGCGGCGTCGGCAGGTCCGGATTGCCCATGCCGAGGTCGATGATATCGGCTCCGGCGTTCCGTGCGGCCGCCTTGGCGCGATTGATCTGTTCGAACACATAAGGCGGCAGACGGCGGATACGATAAAACTCTTCCATGGCTCCTGGCTCCGGGCCGGATTTGACGGGCGATCGGCACAAGGACTACCTCGCCGACCTGACGGTTCCACGCGTACTCTCGTGCTTGAATTGCGGCAGTCTATAGCGTTTTCGAGCGAAGTGGAATCCGGTTCGCGTGAAGAAAACGCGTCAAATCAAGAATCTAGTGGGCAAGAATCTAGTGGGGGGTTTGACATTCGCTCCCACCTGCTGCGGGCGCGCGACGCGAATGTCAAACCCAAAACTCCACTAGAAACTTATAGTTGCTAGTGGTCCCGTGGTTCCAACATTCGCAAAAAGCATCTGTTGAAACAGGGTACGAATGTTAAAACCGGACCACCAGAGTTTCCATCGTTTCCGTGGAACGGTGAAAAGCTCCAACACAAACGCCCTGCTCCACCGGCACGTCGCATCCTGCGCGGACGGATGCGCGGCCTATCTGGGGTCCGAGGTCTGGGCCGACTGGGACTGGTGCTCGCGCGCGGCGATCAATTCCTTCTCGACCCTGGCCTGTTCGGCGGAGTCCATCGCCGCCTGGTCTCTCGGCGCGGGAACGTCGTGCACGGCAGGATAGTCCGGCACCTCGGCCGCCCGTTCCGGCGCATCCGGCGAACTCCCGAAAGGCAAATCCGCAATCGACGTCGAGCAACCGCCGAGCGACAGCGTCAGCAGCACCAACGTGGCGGCGCCGGCCATCGCGCAGCCTCTCCATTCGCGCGCCTGTCTGCTGGATGCTGTCGACCCGGACGCGCTCACGTCTCCATCCGAACCTGCGGCATCATGATGCGTTTGCTTCATAAGATCGAATCGCACGCTTAGACTCAATTATCGCCCGGGAACGCCAAAGCCGCTATCGCCGGCCCGGCGTCCTTAAGCCAGTTCATCGGGGCTCATATATGGCCGCATAAAGATGTTTTGTCGCACCGCAACACATCGAAACCGGCAATGCTCCCCAGATTATGCCATGATCGCTGCCCGCCTCGCGCGGGACGGAATTTTTAACGAACCCTCAGGTGTGCGGCCATGAGCGAGTTACCTGTCGAGACCAAGGCCGAGGCCGAGCCCCGGTTCGACCCGGACACCTTCGCGATGAACCTCGCCAATGCGATGGAAAGCGGCGGCAAGGCGCTGGCTGCCTACCTCAAGGCGCGTGAGGGCGGAGAGGCGAGCGACGACCGGCCGAACGAGTTCGCCGAGTTGATCAGGACCATCAGCACGGTGGCGGAATACTGGCTGTCGGACCAGAGCCGCGCGGTCGAATTGCAGGCGAAACTCGGCAAGGCCTATCTGGACCTCTGGGGCTACGCCGCGCGCCGCCTCGCCGGCGAGGAGATCAAGCCAGCCGTTGAGCCGGCGCCGCGCGACAAGCGTTTCACTGATCCGGAATGGCGATCGAACCAGTTCTTCGATTTCGTCATGCAGGCGTATCTGCTGACGACAAAATGGGCCAACGAGCTGGTGCGCGACGCCAAGGGCCTTGATCCGCACACCCGCAAGAAGGCCGAGTTCTATACCGCGCAGCTCACCAACGCGATGTCGCCGTCGAACTTCGTGATGACCAATCCGGAGGTGCTGCGCGAAACCTTCGCCTCGAACGCCGCCAATCTCGCGCGCGGCATGAAGATGCTGGCGGAGGACATCGCGGCCGGCCACGGGGTGCTGCGTATCCGCCAGTCCGACTCCAGCCACCTTGAAGTCGGCATCAACATGGCGACGACGCCGGGCAAGGTGATCTACCAGAATGAACTGATGCAGTTGATCCAGTATTCGCCGAACACCGGAACGGTGCTGCGAACGCCGCTCCTGATCGTGCCGCCGTGGATCAACAAGTTCTACATCCTCGACCTCAGGCCGGAGAAGTCCTTCATCAAGTGGTGCGTCGATCAGGGCATCACGGTGTTCGTGATTTCCTGGGTCAATCCCGACCGACGGCTCGGCGAAAAGACCTTCGAGGACTACATGAAGGAAGGCCCGCTGGCGGCGATGGACGCGATCGGGAAAGCGACCGGTGAGATGAAAGTGCATACCGTCGGCTATTGCGTCGGCGGCACGCTGCTCGCCGCCACGCTGGCGTGGCTCGCGGACAAGCGGCAGAGACGCGTGGCGTCGGCGACGTTCTTTGCCGCTCAGGTCGATTTCACCTATGCCGGCGATCTCATGGTGTTCGTGGACGAGGACCAGATTTCCGCGCTTGAACGCGACATGAAACAGGCGGGGGTTCTGGAAGGCAGCAAGATGGCCATGGCCTTCAACATGCTGCGCTCCAACGACCTGATCTGGTCCTATGTCGTCAGCAACTACCTCAAGGGCAAGACGCCGCCGGCCTTTGATCTGCTGCACTGGAATTCGGACGCGACGCGGATGCCCGCAGCCAACCATTCCTATTATCTGCGCAACTGCTATCTGGAAAACCGTCTGTCGACCGGCTCGATGGTGCTCGACAACACCCTGCTCGATCTCTCGAAGGTCAAGGTGCCGGTGTATAATCTGGCGACCCGCGAGGATCACATCGCGCCGGCGGAATCGGTGCTGTACGGTTCGCGCTTCTTCGGCGGCCCGGTGCGCTACGTGCTGTCTGGATCCGGGCACATCGCCGGCGTCATCAATCCGCCGTCGCTCGGCAAATACCAGTACTGGACTAGCGATGCCATCGCCCACACCACGCTGACCGAGTGGATGAAGAGCGCGCAGGAACACAAGGGCTCGTGGTGGCCGGACTGGCACGCCTGGCTGCGCGGCATCGACGCCGAAATGGTCTCCGCCCGCGAGGTTGGCACCGACGCGCTGCCGCCGATCGAGGACGCGCCCGGCAGCTACGTGCGCGTGCGGGCGTGAGCCGCGAAGCGACTCCGTGACGCGAAATGTCCCGCCGGTTTGCATGCGGACATGCCGTGGGCGGAAACGCGGAACGCCCTCCTCAGATCATGACCGAACGTGTTCGCTCCAACATCACCTCCATAAAGGTGGCGATGTCGGCGCATCCATTGGGCGAGGACGTCTAGATTTGTTCTAATATATTGCCATTGTACGGCAACTCGCGATTGGTTATGCGAAACCGCATCGGCCTCGTCTCGATCGAGGGGGCGAATGTATCGTGAGCATGCTTTCGCAATTGTTTCCTCGCACCGCAAAGCTGAGATCATCGCTGCCCGCGCCGTTTCCACGGTTTGAAGGCGAATCCGATTCCCTATTGCGAAGGTCCGGAAAGAGGCGGGGATGGCCGGGTCCCTGAACGCCGCGTTCCTGCTGCATCGACGATCCCTGATGTGGAGCGTGATGCGGATCGTGCGCGACCCTCAGACGGCCGAGGATCTCGCCCAGGAGACATACCTCCGGGCCGCGCGCGCTGCCGAGAGCGGACCGATCGAACATCTCGAAGCCTTCCTGTACCAGACGGCGCGCAACCTGGCGCTGGACCACCTGCGACGGCAGAAAACGCGAGGCAGCGTTCAGGTCGATGGCCTCTACACCGCAGAGGTCGAGAAAGTCCCGGCGCATATCCCGACGCCGGAAGCGGCGATCATCGAACGCGAGCGGTTTCACCGGTTTCGACAGGCCCTGAGCGCGCTTCCGGAACGGGCGCAGACCGTCGTCGTGCTCAGTCGCATCGAAGGATGGCCGAACGGACAGATCGCAAGGCATCTTGGCGTCTCAGAACGTACAGTCTTCAATGACCTCAAGCTGGCGATGGCGCATTGCAGTGACGCGCTCCGCTGCCTTGACGGTGCCGGGAAGATATCTCGATAGCAGGTCGGACCGCTTCCCGAACCTCATGCGTCGTCGCGGGCTCCCATGGTTTTGCCGGATTCCGGTCAACCGGACGTCTCTGCTATAAGAGCCCGCGATACGACACGACGACAGGATGATCCGAGTGGGACAGGAAGGCGCAGAAGACGACAAAGCCGGAGAGGCTTCCGCCTATCCGGACCCGATTGTCGACGAAGCGCTTGAATGGCTCGCGCGCCAGCAGAATGCGCCGCTGGCGCGAGCGGACCAGCAGCAATTCCAGGAATGGCTGCGGCGCAGCCCGCGCCACGGCGAAGAGTTTCGTTCTCTCGAGGCGATGTGGGGCTCTCCCGAACTGAGGAAGGCGGCTGAAGGTCTGCCCGCGGCTGCCCGCGGCTCGATGGATCGACGCCGGTTGCTCCCGTCGGCGCGCCATCCTCGCACCCGATCGCTGCGTGGCGCCGCCGCCGCCGCCATTGTCATGATCGCCATCGGCGCGTGGCAATATCCGGCTCTGATGCTGCGGTGGCGAGCCGACTACATCACGGCGACAGGCGACCGGGCGAACGTCTCGTTGCCGGACGGCTCATTGATGCTGTTGAATACGGCTTCGGCCGTGTCGATCGATTTCAGGAATGGTCAACGACATGTGACGATTCTGGAAGGCGAAGCCTTCTTTGATGTGCGGCACGATCCGGCGCATCCGTTCCGCGTCGCGGGTCACTTCGGGGAAACCGAGGTGAAAGGCACCGCATTCGCCGTGCGGACCGAAAGCGATCGGGACACCGTCGTGCTCGAACGCGGCCGCGTCGAGGTCAGCCGCCTGTCGGATTCCGGCGATCACGTCGAACTCGATCCCGGCGAGATGGTGACGGCAACCGCAAAGGCGCTCTCCACCGTTGTCAGGCGCGACCCATCGGAGATTCTCGCCTGGCGTGACGGCCGCATCATCTTCGAGAATCAACGCCTCTCACGCGTGCTGGACGAACTGCGCCGCTACTACCACGGCATCGTCATCGTCGCCGACGGGCGGGTCGACGATCTCGTCGTCACCGGCAACTATCGGCTTGATGACGTGCCCGGCGCCATCGGCACGCTTGCCGATGCGGCGGGCGCAACCATGACCCGCCTGCCCGGCGGAATCATCCTGCTGCGATAACACCGGATTTTTTGCCGGATCGTCCCATGTCGAACGTCATCTGTTCGAGGGCGAGGCGCAGGCACGGCGCGTGACAAACCCTCGGGTTGGATCAGGGGGCTTGGGAATGGAGCAGGTGAACCGGAATGGCAGCGGCGGAGCGCGCGCCGACGGCATGACAAGGGGACGCCGTCTTTTATCGCTCCTGCTTTCGACAACGATTTTCGGCCTCGCCGGTTCGTTCAGCGTGGGCCCTGCGTATGCGCAACCTGCCTCGCGCCAGGCGGCGACATCCCAGCCGGTGAATTTCTCGATTCCCGCGCAGCCGCTGTCGTCGGCGATCAACGCGTTCATCCGCGCCACGGGCTGGCAGATCAGCTACTCATCGCAGCTTGCGCGCGGCAAGACATCGGTCGCCGTGGTCGGCGCCATGCCGCCATCGACAGCGCTGGAGCGCCTCGTTGCGGGCACCGGGCTCAGCGTACGGATCGGTGGTTCAGGTTCTGCCGCATTGGTCGGTTCGACCGATGCGTCGGCTGCGGCGCCCGCCGGCGCGATCTCGCTCGACACCATAGACGTGCAGGGCGCAACGTCGAGCGATCCCGGCAGGACCGAAGGCACGGGTTCCTACACCACAACCCAGTCTTCATTCGGCAAGGGGCAGACGTTGAGAGAGTTGCCGCAGACCGTCACGGTGATGACGCACCAGCGCATTCAGGAGCAGGGGTTAAAAACCCTGGAGGATGCGTTGGAATACACCCCCGGCATTACGGTCACGAAAGAAAGCTTAACGACTTCAAATTTTTATTCCCGCGGTTTCGAGATTACGAACTTCCAGATAGATGGCAACAGCCCATTGCTATCACGGTCAGTCACGCAGGTTTACGCTGGCGGCCTCAACACATCGCAACTTGATCTGGCAATTTACGATCGCGTCGAGGTGCTGCGCGGCTCCGACGCACTCTACGGCACATCGGGTGAACCGGGCGGTGCCATCAATCTCGTCCGCAAGAAGCCGACCAGGCAGCTCCAGATCAACGCGCTGGTCCACGGCGGGAGCTGGAATAATTATCGGGGCGAACTGGACGTCAGTGGCCCGCTTACGGAGAATGGCGCCGTTCGCGGCCGTCTTGTCGGCGTCTATGAAGATCGAAAATACTTCTACGATGTCGCCAAGAGCAACAAGTACCTGCTCTATGGGATCATCGAAGCGGACATAACCGACAGTACGATGCTGACCTTTGGCAGCGATGTCATGCGGGAGGACGGCACGACTATGCGCCGAGGTCTCCCTCGCTTCTCGGATGGCGCCGATCTGGCTCTTCCGCGCAGCACGTTTTTCGGTACGGACGACGATCGCTGGCTCAGAAATAGTAACAGGCAGTTCGTGCGTCTCGATCAGGAACTCGGGGAAAAATGGACCCTAGGCATCGAGGCATCGCGAGCGCACAGTAAGGTGAACGACAGACGTCTTGATTGGTGGGGCGCGATTGATCCGGTTACGTTCGCCGGCTTTCACAGCGCTACAGGACACGGCAGGCAATTTTTCCGCAGTGAAACACAGGACACGCTGGATGCCGTCCTGAAGGGATCATTCCACCTGTTTGGCAGAGATCACAAGCTGATCTTGGGAGCGAACACAAGCCGATACATGGCCGGCGTACAGACCAATTCGCGTATCGGAAGCAATATACCGATACCGAATATATTCGAATTTAATCCTGAGGATTATCGATTCAATGATCCCTATTTTCTAACGGGCAGAAGCAGAGATAAGATCACACAGAAAGGGGTTTATGGATCGCTGGCAGCGAAGATTGCCGACCCGCTCACACTCATCGTCGGAGGGCGGCTTAGCTGGTACGAATACCGTAATAATTACGTCAGCTATAATATAAATACGGGCGCGGTCACGAATACATCGTCAACGGGCTACAAAGACGACAACGTTCTTACTCCTTATCTTGGCTTGGTTTACGATCTATCGAATCAATGGTCGGCCTATGCCAGCGCTGCCGAGACCTATCAATCGCAGGCGACAAGCCTCAAGGGACCTCTGCCCGGCACGCCGCTGGGTCCGGTTACCGGACGCACTTATGAGGTCGGCATCAAGGGCAGCCTGCTCGACGGACGCTTGAACACATCGCTCGCGCTTTATCACATCAACCGCAACGGCGAGGCGGTGCGCGATCCGGCTTATCCACCTACACTCGGAGATCTGGGCAGCAACTGCTGTTATCTCGGTGACGGCCGCATTGTCAGCCGGGGCGTGGATGTCGAGGTCAGTGGCGAGATCGTCGCAGGCTGGCGGATTCAGGCGGGCTATACTTTCAACGACAACGAGAACAAGGCAGGCAACGGCCGCTACAGCACGATCACGCCCAAGCACATGTTCAAACTATGGACGAGCTATGATTTTCAAGGCCAGCTTGAAGGTTGGAAAGTCGGCGGCGGCGTGACCGCGCAAAGCTCATACTATCAGGAGGGCGAGGCGATAACGTTTAACCCTTCGACCGGACAATACGATGGTCCTGGGGTTCCCTTTAAGTTTACCGAGCCGGGCCGCGCGGTGGTCGATCTGTTCGTGCAATATAAAATCGATCAACATTGGACGATGGCCCTCAATGTCAACAACGTCTTCGATAAGAAATACTATCAAACTGTGGGGTGGACCGACCTCGGCAACTGGTATGGCCCGCCACGCAATTTCCTGCTGAGCGCGCGGGCCAGTTTTTAAGCGGTTCGCGTGAAGAAAACGCATCCAATCAAAATCATAAAACCCCGCTTCTGATTCCATCAGAAGCGGGCTCTATGTCCCGGCCATCCCTCTCTTTTTGTGGTCTTCCGAAGACATGGATGTCCGGCATAAAATCCGGGCAGACAGTTCCGCCGGGAGCGCGCTTCAATCCGCTCCCGCGTCGCTCAGCCCGAGCATCAGCCGCATGTTCTGCACCGCCGCGCCGGATGCGCCTTTGCCGAGGTTGTCGAGCCTCGCGACCAGAACGGCTTGCCGGTGCTTCTCGCTGGCGAAGACATGAAGCTCGAGCTTGTTGGTGCCGTTCAGCGCCTCCGGCTCGATTCTCCCGCCCTTCGTCGCGGCATTATCCAGGGGCATCACCGAGACATAGGCGCTGCCCGCGTAGCGCTTCGCCAGCGCCGCATGAAGCGCTGCGCCATCGGGTTGTCCCGGCAGCGTTTCGAGATGCAGCGGGATCGACACCAGCATGCCCTGCCGGTAGTCGCCGACCGACGGCGCGAAAATCGGCCGCCGCGTCAGGTTCGCATAGGTCTGCGTTTCCGGCAGATGCTTGTGCTCGAATCCCAATCCGTAAAGCTCGAACGCCGGCGCGGTCCCCTTCTCGAAACTCTCGATCATCGACTTGCCGCCGCCGGAATAGCCGCTCACCGCGTTGATGGTGACGGGATAGTCCTGCGGAATCAGGCCGGCGTCGGTCAGCGGCCGCAGCACGGCGATCGATCCGGTCGGATAGCAGCCGGGGTTCGCGACCTTGCGCGCTGCCCTGATCCTGTCCGCCTGATCCGGCGTCAGTTCCGGAAAGCCGTAGGTCCAGTCCGGCGCGACGCGAAACGCCGTCGAAGCGTCGAGCACCTTCGGCGCGTCCGCGCCCATGCCGTCGATCAAGGCGACGGTTTCCCTGGCCGCCTCATCGGGCAGGCACAGGATCACGAGATCGACCTCCCCCATCAGCGCGCGCTTGGCGGCCGGATCCTTCCGCTTGTCCTCAGCCAGGCTTTTGACGGTGACGTCGCCCTGCCGATCGAGCCGCTGGCGGATTTCGAGCCCTGTGGTTCCAGACGCGCCATCGACGAACACCGTCGGCCGGACGGCGGCCTTGCCGCTCGAAGCCGGGTTTTTCGTCGTGGTGTCTGCGAGAGTCATGGCGTCATCCTTGTGTCCCGCCTTGTAATCCAAACGCGGCGGCGGCGCGAGCGCCTCGCGTTCACACTGCGCGCCAGATCCATTCGACGATCCGCGAGATCAGGTCGCCGAACAGCAGCAGCACCGCCGACCACACCAGCGCAGAGGTCCAGTTGGCGATCTGGAAACGCCAATACGGCATTTCGAAAATTCCAGCGGCGAGCGGCACCGAGGCGCGCAGCGGTCCGAAAAACCGCCCGATGTAGATAGATGGGATGCCCCATCGCCGCACGAAAGCCTGGCCGCGCGGCAGCAGATCGGGATGGCGCGACAGCGGCCACATTTCCGCGACGCGATCCTTGAAGTGATAGCCGAACCAGTAGGACAGCCAGTCGCCGAGCGCCGCGCCGACGGCACCCGCGATCCACACCGGCCAGAAATTGACCTGCCCCGGCCCCAGCATCGCGCCGATCGCCACCAGCACGCCCCATGCCGGAACCAGCAGCGAGATGAAGGCGAGCGACTCGCCGAAGGCAAGCACCAGCACGATGGGAGCGGCCCAGACCTGATGATCGCGCACGAAGGCGATCAGATCGTGCGCGTAACCTTCCATCCCGCAGCCCTGTCATGTGCATGAATCCAGCGCTCCGGTTGAACCATTCCACTGGTGCAATCTCGAACGCGGCGTACAAAATGCTCCGCCGCCCGAAGATCGGCGTCACCCAATTTCGCCCCTCCTGATATATAGCTGAAAATCAAAGGATGAATGGCATGATTGCATCGACGATGATGCGCACCAGCGTCATGCTGTTGCTGCTGAACATGGTGAGTTTCCTGGTTGGGAGGTCGCCGGCGAACTTTCCAATCGCCTACGTCTACATCAATCTGGTCGGCGTCGTTCTGCTGTTCATGTTCGGTCTGTACTATCGGGTGGTTCCGGCAGCCAGGCAATCGACCGTGGCAAAAACACAGGGCTGGCTTCACATCGCCGGAGCCGTCCTGCTTCTGGTCGGCGCCGCTCTGCTGAACCCACTGGACGAAAGCACCGTTATCGTCTCCTTCATCGGGTGGCTGGTCGCCATCGTAGCCGTGGCGCTGTTCGCCATCATTGTGTTCCGGACTTCGCGGGACTGACGCTGCATGGAGCACCTTTCGGCCTGATCTCAGCGCGGCAATCTTCTGGCGTGGCCACACTTCCGACCCCAACCGTGGCATAGTCAGGGCCAGCGATTCGCAGGCCCGTTGCGAATATCTTACTTCAAAAATAACGAATAAGACATTGGCTAGAAATACAAAACCAAAAGACAGCGATCTGTTCGGCGCATCCCCCGCCCGCGTTCCCGCGCAGCCGCGCGGGTCCGGCGGCGAGGCCGGCTACACCGCCGCCGACATCGAGGTTCTGGAGGGACTTGAGCCGGTCCGCCGACGTCCCGGCATGTACATCGGGGGAACCGACGAGAAGGCGCTCCACCACCTGTTCGCCGAGGTGATAGACAACTCGATGGATGAGGCGCTGGCGGGGCACGCGACCTTCATCGTGGTAGAACTATCCGCCGACGGCTTCCTTACCGTGACCGACAACGGGCGCGGCATTCCGGTCGATCCGCACCCGAAATTTCCGAAGAAGTCGGCGCTTGAAGTCATCATGTGCACGCTGCATTCGGGCGGCAAGTTCGACTCCAAGGTCTATGAGACCTCCGGCGGCCTGCACGGCGTCGGCGTCTCCGTGGTCAACGCCCTCTCCTCGTGTCTCGAAGTGGAGGTGGCCCGCAGCCAGAACCTCTACAGGATGACGTTCGAACGCGGCCATCCCAAGGGCAAGCTGGAAGACCTTGGCCGGATCGCCAACCGCCGCGGGACCACCATCCGCTTCAAGCCCGACACCGAGATTTTCGGCGCGAAGGCCGCATTCAAGCCGCTGCGCCTGTTCAAGATGACGCGCTCGAAGGCGTATCTGTTCGGCGGCGTCGAGATCCGCTGGCGTTGCGCCCCCGAACTGCTCAAGGGCCTCGATGACGTTCCGGCGGAAGCGACCTTCCATTTTCCAGGCGGACTGAAAGACTATCTCGCAGCAGCAATCCACAAGGACACGCTGGTGCATCCCGACATCTTCTCCGGCAGGTCGGGGCGCAACGGCGCGCATGGCGGCTGCGAATGGGCGGTGGCATGGACCGCGGACGCCGACGGCTTCCTGTATTCCTACTGTAATACGGTGCCGACGCCGGACGGCGGCACCCACGAATCGGGCCTGCGCAGCGCGTTGTTGCGCGGGCTGAAAGATCACGCCGAACGCGTCGGCCATGGCAAGCGCGCAAGCTCCATCACCTCCGAGGACGTGATGGTCGGGGCCGCCGTGATGCTCTCGGTGTTCGTCCGCGAGCCGGAATTCCAGGGCCAGACCAAGGACCGCCTCGCCACCGCCGAGGCCGCGCGGATCGTCGAGCAGGCGATCAAGGATCCGTTCGATCACTGGCTGTCTGGCAATCCGACGCAGGCCAACAGGCTGCTCGATTTCGTGGTCGAGCGCGCCGACGAGCGGCTGCGCCGCCGCGCCGAGAAGGAAACCTCACGCAAGAGCGCGGTAAAGAAACTGCGCCTGCCCGGCAAGCTCGCCGATTGCACCAACACCGCGACCGACGGCTCGGAACTGTTCATCGTCGAGGGCGACTCCGCCGGCGGCAGCGCCAAGCAGGCGCGCGACCGCAAGACCCAGGCCGTACTGCCGTTGCGCGGCAAAATCCTCAACGTGGCCTCCGCAGGCAAGGACAAGGTCACCGCCAACGCGCAACTCGCCGACCTGATCCAGGCGCTCGGCTGCGGCACCGGCACCAATTATCGCGAAGAGGACCTGCGTTATTCTCGCGTCATCATCATGACCGACGCCGACGTCGACGGCGCGCATATCGCCTCGCTGCTGATCACGTTCTTCTACCGCCAGATGCCGCGCCTGATCGACGAGGGGCACCTTTATCTCGCGGTGCCGCCGCTCTATCGCCTGACCCACGGCAGCAAGACGGTCTATGCCCGCGACGACGCCCACAAGGAGGCGCTGCTCAAGAGCGAGTTCAACGCCAATGCCAAGGTGGATGTCGGCCGCTTCAAAGGGCTTGGCGAGATGATGCCGGCGCAGCTCAAGGAAACCACGATGGACCCGGCGAAGCGCACGATGTTGCGCGTGGTGCTGCTGGCGGACGATCGCGAGGACACGGCGGACTCGGTCGAGCGGCTGATGGGCACCAAGGCGGAGGCGCGCTTCGCCTTCATCTCCGACAAGGCCGAATTCGCCAGCGAGGAAATGCTTGACGTGTGAAAACATGATCCCGATCTGAACGGTCGCGCGCCAGCGCAAGTCGGAATTGTTTTCGGACAACATCGTGCTCGATCAACAGGATAAGGCCAGACCTTTTTAACGCGGTTGAATCAACTCTGGCGGCCAACCTGCGGTCACATTCGCGAGCGATCATCGCGCCCTTAACCGCAAGGAGGTCAGGCGATGGGCTCGACCGTGATCCCCGCGATGCGCTATCGCGATCCGCACAGAATGATCGACTGGCTGTGCGACACCATCGGCTTCACCCGAAAAGCCGTCTATGACGATGGAAGCGGCGGCGTCGCTCATGCCGAGCTCACGCTCGGGGATGGCATGATCATGCTGGGCTCGGCTCGCGACGACGACTACGGCAAGATGCAGCAGCCAGCCACGGCCGACCGCCCGGTGACCCAGAGCTCCTACATCGTCGTGCCGGATGCCGACGCCGTCTATGCGAAGGCCAAGGCCAACGGCGCCGCCATCGTTCTCGACATTTCCGACAAGGATTATGGCGGACGCGACTTCACCTGTCGCGATCCCGAGGGCCACGTCTGGAGTATTGGCACCTATAATCCCTGGACATGATCACGCGACCGCCGTCTCCGGCGAATGCTCGTGCTTCGGCCGCATATCTAGAGTCTCACCGTTTCATGGAAGCGGTGAAAGACTCTCCCTCTTGATTTGACGCGTTTTCTTCACGCGAACTGGATTCCACTTCGCTCGAAAACGCTTTCGTGGAATGTTGTGCAATAATGAGAATCGCGCTCCTTATTCTCGGCCTGCTCGCAATCCTGATCGGCCTTGTCTGGGCCGCTCAGGGCGCCGGCGTGTTTCCCTATCCGGCGTCGAGTCTGATGATCGGGCAAACGCAGTGGGTTTGGTATGGCGGCGCGGTGGCGGCCGCCGGCCTGCTGGCGGTTCTGCTGTCGCGGCGGCTGTATTCTGCTTCGCCGTCTTAAGATCGTTCTCGATTTAGCTCTGTAAAACGCGATTCACGCTTTCGGCGAATGGACATGTTCAGGCCGCACGCCGACAGCAATGAACTTCGCAGTCAGGCCCTGCAACCACGGCACCGCGTTGACGATGCGCGCGAACAGCGGCGGCTTGAACGGGCCGCTGCCGGGATTGAGCGCCGCATTGACGATGTTGTTCTGGACGATCACTTGCATGCCCTGCGTCATGCGCATCGGAAATTCGCGGCGGCGCTGGACGGCGGCGAGATCATCCTCGCTTACAGCGCCATCGCTCGCGAGCTTCTCCGCAAGCAGGTTCGCCGCCGCCACCGCATCCTGAACCGCGATGTTGACGCCGACGCCGCCGACCGGCGACATCGCATGCGCGGCGTCGCCGATGCAGAGCAGACCGGGCCGGGTCCACCGCTTGAGACGGTTCACGGCGACAGTGAGCAGTTTCACATCGTCCCAGTTCTTTACGTCCGCTATGTTGGACCGGAGCGACGGCGCCAGCGTGACCAGGTCGGAGCGTAATGCCTCGATGCCCCGCGCCTTGATCTCGTCGTAGTGTCCCTTGACGATGACGTAGGCGCATTGCCAATACGTACCGCGATCGAGCATCACCATCATCCTGCCCGCCTCGATGCGCGCGAACACGCTTTCGGTCTCGGCGCTTTTGCCGATGCGAAACCACAGCACGTCCATCGGCGCGCCGATCTCCTCGACCTCAAGCCCCGCGCTACGCCGAATGATGGAATGGCGTCCGTCGCAAGCGACCGTCAGGTCAGCCCTGATGTCGAGCGCACCGCCCGCGTCTGCGCGGACGCCCGCCACCCTGTCGCCGTCATGGATAAGCCCGACCGCCTCCGTGTTCATCATGATCCTGAGGTTCGGAAGGCGGCGGCCCTTGTCGCGCAGGAAATTGAGAAAATCCCACTGCGGCATGAAGGCGATAAACGGATGCTTCGCGCCGGTGCGGCCGACGTCAGCGATGCGCAAGCGGGTCTTGCCGAAGCAGGCTTCCAGCCTTTGCAATTCATCATGCGGCACTTTCAGGAAATCATCGATCAGGCCGAGTTCGTCCATCACCTGCATGGTGGACGGGTGTACCGTATCGCCGCGAAAATCGCGGAAGAAGTCGGCGTGCTTCTCAAGGACGATCGTATCGACCCCTGCGCGCCCGAGCAGATAGCCGAGCATCATGCCGGCGGGACCGCCGCCGACGATGCAGCAGCGCGTGGATATCGTGCGGTTTTCGCTCGGACGGGCTGCATCCATACTGATGTCCTCGTTAACCGAAAAATCCGGCAGGATGCAGAATATCTCACGGTCATTTTCGCCAGGTTCAAGCAGAAACGGCAAGGTTTTTCGCTATTTCCGCCGTTTCTGAATTGACTTTACGTATTTCCACCCTATGTTTCGCCGTAACGCGGCCCGGGATCGAAACGCGATTCCCAAGGTGAGCCGCCCGTCAGCGTTGCCAGAGCCCCCTTCGCTTCTTGAAAGCACGCCGTTAAGGGGTTGAGCGCGACAGCCTTCTACATTCGATTCCGGACGGCGGTGTCGATCAGAGGCTCAATGTCTTTTTCTCATCTTGGTTTGTCCGATAAAGTGCTGGCTGCGGTTGCGGCCGCAGGTTACACCTCCCCCACCCCCATTCAGGATCAGGCTATTCCCCACGTCCTGGCGCGCCGCGACGTTCTCGGCATCGCCCAGACCGGAACCGGCAAGACCGCGGCCTTCGTCCTGCCCATGCTCACGCTGCTGGAGAAAGGCCGCGCCCGGGCGCGAATGCCCCGCACGCTGATTCTGGAGCCAACCCGCGAACTCGCGGCGCAGGTGAAGGAGCAGTTCGACAAATATGGCGTGGGCCAGAAACTCAATGTGGCGCTGCTGATCGGCGGCGTCTCGTTCGGCGATCAGGACATGAAGCTGACGCGCGGCGTCGATGTGCTGATCGCGACCCCGGGCCGCCTGCTCGATCACACCGAACGCGGCGGCCTGCTGCTCACCGGCGTGGAGCTTCTGGTGATCGACGAAGCCGACCGGATGCTGGACATGGGATTCATTCCCGACATCGAACGCATCTGCAAGCTGGTGCCGTTCACGCGGCAGACCCTGTTCTTCACGGCGACGATGCCGAACGAAATCCGGCGCATCACCGACACCTTCCTGCACAACCCGGAGAAGATCGAGATTTCGAGGCCGGCGACCACGGCGGCGACTGTCGCGCAGTCGCAGGTCAGCTGTGGCCGCGAACCGCACGAGAAGCGTGAGTTGCTCCGTCGCCTGCTGCGCGAAGCCCAGGATCTCAAGAACGCGATCATCTTCTGCAACCGCAAGCGTGACGTCGCCATCGTCTGCAAGTCGCTCCAGAAACACGGTTTCAGCGCCGGCGCTTTGCACGGCGACATGGACCAGTCGGCGCGGACCGCCTCGCTGGATCAATTCCGCAAGGGCGAGCTGCCGTTGCTGGTCGCTTCCGACGTGGCCGCGCGCGGCCTCGACATTCCCGAAGTCAGCCACGTTCTCAATTTCGACGTGCCCTACCATCCCGACGATTACGTCCACCGCATTGGCCGCACCGGCCGCGCCGGCCGCACCGGCACCGCGATCACGATCGTTTGTCCCGCCGATTTCAAATCGCTCGCAGCGATCGAGAAGCTGACCGGTCAATCCATCCCCAAGGCGGATATCAAGACCGATTTTCCCGGCCATGAAGCTGGCGCAGGCGATGACAACAACGCCGACTCCGGCGCCGACACGGCGTCGACGGGCCGCCGCCCATCCCGATCCCGCCAGGCCCGCGACAAGGGCGGCGAGACCTTTGCCCGTGCCGGCAAGCGCGAGGGGCGCAAACCGCGCCGTTCCAGCAGCGATCACCAGAGACACGAAGCCCCGGCGGCGACGGCCGGCGCGCCCATGGCCGCGCCACAGCCGCCATCGATCGGTCGCGCGCCCGCTCCGCGCCGCGAAACTGTCTCCGAGCCGGCAGATCATTCTCACCTGCCCGCATTCCTGCTTCGTCCGATCCGCGCCCGCGGCTGAGCGTTTAGAGCATGATCCCGAAAAAGCCTGCGCCGGACTTGATCTTGGGTGACAACCGGTTTCCGGAAAAGATCATGTTCAATCAAAGAGATAGGCGGCGAATCTAATTCAACGCAGTTGAAGCGGACGCTAGAGCCTTTCACCGGTTCCACAAAACCGTGAACGGCTTCAGCTTCTTGATTTGACGCGTTTTCTTCACGCGAACCGGATTCCACTTCGCTCGAAAACGCTCCAGCGGCCTCCCCCGCCCGGCTCAAACAGCATTTACCGCGCGTAAACCCTCTGCCGCTAGGTTCCCGGCATTACTCTACGTTGATACTTTGTCGTTTGGGGCGACGATCAGTCGGAATCGTCGGCGGAGCCGCAGAAGTGGTTGAGCTGGACGAACATGAGCGCACGATGGCGTTCGCGGAGGTGGCGCTCGGCCAGATCCGATCGCTGCGACAAGCTGCGATCCCGCGCAACTATGAAATCTGGTACGTCTACGCCACCGGATACAATTCCGCGTTCAACAAGGTCATCAACGAGACTCTTGCCCGCAATGGCAAGCTGACCGAGTCCGATCTCGAACAGATCTACGAGAACTACCTCTCGCCGATCAGAACCACCGAGCGCATCGATAAGCTCGGCGGACGAGTCATCACCGAGATTGATGACGTGATGCAGCTTATCACCGACGCGCTCGGCATGACGGCCGGATTCGGCGACAGCCTGAAGGGAGCGGCCGAAAAACTCGGAATTGCCCACGACCGCGATCAGGTCAAGGCTGTCATCACCGCGCTGATAAAGTCCACCAATGAAATACAGGAAGCCAACAAGGCGCTGGAAAACCGGCTGGAACTCTCGAAGATCGAGATCAACAATCTTCAGCACAGCCTTGAAGCCATCAGGACCGAGAGCATGACCGATCCGCTCACCGGTCTCGGCAACCGCAAATATTTCGACCGCGCCGTCGCGGACGCGGTGACGCTGGCGCTCAACGAAGCCGGGTCGCTGTCGCTTCTGATGTTCGACATCGACCACTTCAAATCATTCAACGACAACTACGGCCACCTGACCGGCGATCAGGTGCTGCGGCTGGTTGCTATGTCGCTGAAGCAGACCATCAAGGGCCAGGACATCACCGCGCGTTACGGCGGCGAGGAATTCGCGGTCGTGCTGCCCAATACCAGGATACATCAGGCGGTAACTGTCGCCGATCACATCCGCCGCGCCGTGATGGCCAAGGAGTTGAAGAAAAAATCGACCGGCGAAATCCTCGGCCGGGTCACGATCTCGGTCGGCGTCTCGATGCTTCGCCGCGGAGATACCACGGACTCGCTGATCGAGCGCGCCGACACCTGCCTGTACGCCGCCAAGCGCAATGGCCGCAATCGCGTCGTTTGCGAAGCCGACTCGGAATGTTCATTTTGCGCCGACATCCAGGTGCAGGTAGCCTGACGTCCGCTCGATCGATGTAACCCAAGGGCTTCGCCGAAACTTGCGCCGCCAAGGGGCAGCGAGGGCAGCCCGAAACCTCAGCCGTCGATCTTGGCTGGCGTGAGTTGCACGGATTCGCCGCATCCGCAGGCCGAGACCTGGTTCGGGTTGTTGAAAATAAACTGCGCCTGCATTTTTTCGGACTTGTAATCCATCTCGGTGCCGAGCAGGTACAACACGGCCTTGGGGTCGACCAGAACCTTCACGCCCTTGTCCTCGACCACCTCGTCAGTCGGCCTGATGTCGTGGGCATATTCCACCGTATAGGACTGGCCGGCGCATCCGCCGTTCTTGATGCCGACTCGCAGGCCGACGATCGCCGAATCCGCGCGCGCCGCGAGTTCCTTGACCCGCGCTGCCGCGGCATCGGTCAGCCGCATCACCTGCGGGCGTGGTCTCGGTTTTGGCTTGGCTGCTGGTGTTGGCGTCATTTCTGTCATCTGGTCAATCCTGGAAGTAAATCAACCCTGATCATAGCACAGGCCGAAGGTAAAATCGTCACCACATATTGAGAACGAGGCGAGCCTCGTCGGTCATCCGGTCGGGCATCCACTGCGGTTCCCAGACGATGTTGACGTTCACCACCCCGACGCCGGGAACGCTCGAGACCGCGTTTTCAACCAGCGTCGGCAATTCGGCCGCCGACGGGCAGTTCGGCGATGTCAGCGTCATCTCGACGTCGACGGCGCGGTCATCCTTGATGTCGATCTTGTAGATCAGCCCGAGTTCATAGATGTCGGCCGGGATTTCCGGATCGAACACGGTTTTCAGCGCAGCCACGATCCCCGTGCCCATGCGTTCGGTTTCGTCCGGCGCCAGCACTGAACTGGTCTGCATGTGGCAGGTCTTGTTGACAACAATTTCGGCAATGTCGCTCATGCGAACAACTCCCGTGCCTTGATCAGCGCTCGCGCCAGATCATCGACTTCCTCGCGCGTATTATACATGCCGAACGAGGCGCGACAGGTCGCAGAGACGTTGAACCGCTCTAAAAGCGGCATCACGCAATGGGTGCCGGCGCGAACGGCGATGCCGGCGCGATCGATCACGGTGGCGACGTCGTGCGGGTGTGCGCCTTTCATCTCGAACGAGATCACCGGTCCCTTGTCGCGCGCGGTGCCGATGATGCGCAGCGAGTTGATCTCGCGCAGCCGCTCCTGGGCGTAGACCAGAAGATCGTGTTCATGCGCCGCGATGCGCGTCTTGCCGATCGAGTTCACATAATCGATCGCGGCGCCGAGCCCGACCGCCTCGACGATCGCCGGCGTCCCGGCTTCGAACTTGTGCGGCGGATCGCCATAGGTGACCCAGTCCTGCGCGACCTCGCGGATCATCTCGCCGCCGCCGGTATATGGCCGCATCGCGACGAGATGATCGTATTTCGCATACAGCACGCCGATGCCGGTCGGACCGTAGAGTTTATGACCCGTGAAAATGTAGAAGTCGCAATCGATGTCCTGCACGTCGGCGGCAAGATGCACCGCCGCCTGGCTGCCGTCGACCAGCACCGGAATGCCGCGCGCATGCGCGAGCTTCACCACGTCCTTGACCGGAACGATGGTGCCGAGCGCGTTCGACATCTGCGTGATGGCGACGATCTTGGTCTTCGGCGTCAGCAGCTTCTCGAATTCGTCGATCAGAAAATTGCCGTCGTCATCGACAGGCGCCCACTTGATGACCGCCCCATGCCGCTCGCGCAAGAAATGCCATGGCACGATGTTGGAGTGATGCTCCATGATCGAGAGCACAATCTCGTCGCCGGCCTTGATGTTCGGCTCGCCCCAGGACGACGCCACCAGATTGATCGCTTCGGTGGCGTTGCGGGTGAAGATGATCTCCTCGGTGCGCTTCGCATTGAGGAATTGCGCAACCCTGGTGCGGCCGCCTTCATAGGCTTCGGTCGCGGCGTTGGCGAGATAATGCAGTCCACGATGAACGTTGGCGTATTCGGTCTTGTAAGCCTGCGTCATGCGCTCGAGCACCGCGTCCGGTTTCTGCGCCGAGGCTGCGTTGTCGAGATAGATGAGCGGCTTGCCGTAAATTTTCATCGCCAGCGCCGGAAAATCCTGACGCACGCGCATCACATCATAAGAACCGTTGGCGACCGCCGGATGGGTCATGTCACTACTTCCATATCCATCGTCAGAACCTCGGGCTTCTCCCATGCGAAGGGAGCACCCGTCATTGCGACGCCGGAACAAAACCGGCAACGCCGGTTTCGTTCTAAGCGAAGCGACGAAGCAATCCGGCTCTGCCGAGACCTCCGGGTTGCTTCGCGGAGCCTTTTATCGGACGGCCGCTTCGCGACGACCCGTCAGCTCGCAATGACGCTCCGACAATCTCTTACCCGCGCGCCGCGAGCCACCGCTCGCCGGCTCCGATGACGATCTCGCGCACGCCATCGTCGGCGATGGATTCGATCGCCTCGCCAATGAACGCCTGAATCAGGAGCGCCTGCGCTTCCTTTTCCGAAAGACCGCGCGCGCGCAGATAGAACAGCAGGCTCTCATCGAGCGCGCCCACCGTCGCGCCGTGACCGCAGGTGACGTCATCGGCGAAAATCTCAAGCTCGGGCTTGTTGTCGGCTTCCGCTCCATCGGACAGCAGCAACGCCCGCGTCATCATCTTGCCGTCGGTCTTCTGCGCGTCGGGCTGAACGATGATCTTGCCCTGAAACACCGAGTGCGCGCGATCGTCCACCACCGCGCGGAATATCTCGCGGCTCTGGCAATGCGGCACTGCGTGCTCGATAACGAGCGTGGCGTCGCCGTGCTGCTGATCCTTCAGCAGATTGACGCCGTTGATCGACGCATTCGCTTCCTCTCCGCCGAAGCGGACGAAGCCCTGATAGCGGCTAAGCACCGAACCGGTCGTCAGGCTGAAGGTGTTGTACTGCGTCCTGCCGTTGAGGGTCACGATCGCGGTCGAGATGTTGCTGGCGTCCGGCGCATCCTCGACGAGGCGAACGTGCTGGACATCGGCGCCCTCGCCCGCCCACAGCACCACGGCGTCGTTCACCTGATAGCCTTGCGCGCCGTTCGCTGCGATGAAACTCTCCACGAGCGTGACCCGCGCACCCTTGGCCACTTGCAGCAGAGAACGCGTGAACGAGGACGTGGATGATTGCGTCGCGACGTGCACGATGTGCAGCGGCTTGGTCAGCACGACGCCGTCCGCAACGCCGACAACGACCCCATCGGTCGCCATCGCGGCATTGAGCGACACCATCACGTCCGTGGTGGCGTTGGTGCGCAGCAGGTCCGCGCGCGTCGCGTTGTCGGCGCTCTCCAGCATGTCGTGAAGCGTGCGGACATCAACGCCCTTTTCCAGCGCGCCGAGATCGGACAGTTCCGGCGCGAACGTGCCATCGACCAGGACGAGCCTGCAGCCGCCCTTCACCTCGATTTGAGCGAGCGCCTCTGACGCGCGCTTCAGCGCATCCGCATCGGGGCGCGCGGCAAGCGGCGCGACCTCGCGCAACAGCACGCGCAGGTCGGTGTATTTCCATTCCTCGATCCGGCGATGCGGAAGCCCGCGTTGCGCGAACTCCGCAAAGGCAGCCTCGCGAACCTCGGCAACGGGACCCTTGCCCGGAAGACGACCCCGCGCGGCCGCGAAAATATCGCTGGCAGCGTGGTCGGTCGTGGGCTTGACCAATGCAACGTTCATGATGGCGCTCAGGCTGCTTTTTCTTCGAACTGGGCGTAGCCGGATGCTTCGAGCTCCAGCGCCAGTTCCTTGCCGCCGCTCTTGACGACGCGGCCGCTCGACATGACGTGAACGAAATCCGGGACGATGTAGTTGAGCAGCCGCTGGTAGTGCGTGATGACCACCATGGCGCGCTCGCTGTTGCGCAGGGCGTTGACGCCATCGGCCGCGATGCGCAACGCGTCGATGTCGAGGCCGGAATCCATTTCGTCCAAAATGCAAAGGCTCGGCTCGAACAGCGCCATCTGCAGCACTTCGTTGCGCTTCTTCTCTCCGCCGGAAAACCCGACATTGATGCCACGGCGCAGCATGTCCTGCGGAATGTTCAGCGAGGCCGCGACCTCGCGCACCTTCTTCAGGAAATTCGGCGTCGAATATTCGCTCTCGCCGCGCGCCTTGCGCTGCGCGTTCAGCGCGGTGCGCAGGAACGTCATGGTGGCGACGCCGGGAATTTCCACCGGATACTGGAACGCCAGAAACACGCCTTTCGCGGCGCGCTGGTCCGGTGCCATCTCCAGAAGATCTTCGCCCTTGAACAGGATTTCGCCGCCGGTCACCTCATAACCGGGCTTGCCGGCGATGACATGAGAGAGCGTCGATTTTCCGGAGCCGTTCGGCCCCATGATGGCGTGAACCTCGCCCTGATTCACCGTGAGATCGAGCCCGTGAAGGATCTCGCGATCCTCGACGCGGACGTGCAGGTCTTTGACTTCGAGCAACGGCATTTTGGTTTCCGCTTTTTGATCGTCGTACCGCTATGCGCCAGCGCATCGGCAAAAGGACGGTTTCAATGTCAGGCGCTCGGGAGCTGGGCCCCGAACGCAACGTTATCCGACGCTGCCTTCCAGCGAGATCGAGATCAGCTTCTGGGCCTCGACCGCGAATTCCATCGGCAACTGCTGCAGCACGTCGCGGACGAAGCCGTTGACGACGAGGCCGACGGCCTCTTCCTGCGACAGTCCGCGCTGCACGCAATAGAACAGCACGTCTTCGGAAATCTTCGATGTGGTCGCTTCGTGCTCGAACAGCGCCGAGGTGTTCTTGGCCTCGATATACGGCACGGTGTGCGCGCCGCACTTGTCGCCGATCAGCAGCGAGTCGCACGCGGTGAAGTTGCGCGCATTGCTCGCCTTGCGGTGCGCGGTAACGAGACCGCGATAGGTATTCTGCGACTTGCCCGCCGCGATGCCCTTGGAGATGATCCGGCTCGTGGTGTTCTTGCCGAGGTGCAGCATCTTGGTGCCGCTGTCGACCTGCTGGTAGCCGTTCGAGATCGCGATCGAGTAGAACTCGCCGCGCGAATTGTCGCCGCGCAGGATGCAGCTCGGATACTTCCAGGTGATGGCGGAGCCGGTCTCGACCTGGGTCCACGAAATTTTCGAATGCGCGCCGCGGCAGTCGCCGCGCTTGGTGACGAAGTTGTAGATGCCGCCCTTGCCCTCGGAGTTGCCGGGGTACCAGTTCTGCACCGTCGAGTACTTGATCTCGGCGTCGTCGAGCGCGACCAGTTCGACGACTGCGGCGTGCAACTGGTTCTCGTCGCGCTGCGGCGCGGTGCAGCCTTCGAGATAGCTGACATAGGCGCCCTTGTCGGCGATGATGAGCGTGCGCTCGAACTGGCCGGTGTTGCGCTCGTTGATGCGGAAGTAGGTCGACAACTCCATCGGGCAACGCACGCCCGGCGGGATGTAGACGAACGAGCCGTCGGAGAACACCGCCGAATTCAGCGTCGCGAAGAAATTGTCGGAGGTCGGCACGACGCTGCCGAGATATTTCTTCACCAGTTCCGGATGCTGCTGGATGGCGTGCGAGATCGGCATGAAGATCACGCCGGCCTTCTTCAGCTCCTCCTGGAACGTAGTCGCCACCGACACCGAGTCGAACACGGCATCGACCGCGACTTTCCGCTCGCCCTCGGGACGAACGACGCCTTCCAGCGCCTCGACCTCGCGCAGGGGAATGCCGAGCTTCTCGTAGGTCTTCAGGATTTCCGGATCGATCTCGTCAAGCGAGGCGATTTCCTTCTTCGGCTTCGGCGCGGCGTAATAATAAAGATCCTGGTAGTCGATCTTCGGATAATCGACGCGCGCCCAGTTCGGCTCCTGCATGGTGAGCCAGCGGCGATAGGCTTCGAGCCGCCACTCCAGCATCCAGGCCGGTTCGTTTTTCTTCGCTGAAATAAACCGGATGGTGTCTTCGGAAAGTCCCTTGGGAGCCTTCTCGGACTCGATGATGGTCTCGAATCCATACCGGTATTGATCGACGTCGATCTGGCGAACCCGATCGACCGTCTCTTGTACGGCTGCCATTCCTACCTCCGCTCGCGGTTTCAAGGACCACGGTGGATTTGAAGTCTCAGCGCCTGCTGTTCTCGAGAAATCCTCTTAGAACCGTTCAAGCACTGTTTCGTCTTTCCTTAGTAGTGCACCTGAGAGCTTTCGCCAAGCCTTAATAGCCTGATCGACGTCCGCGTCCTTGGTCTCCCAGCCCAGCGAAAATCGTATCGCGCTTCTGACCAGTTCCGGACCGTAGCCCATCGCCTGCAATACATGCGAGGGTTGCACCTTCCCCGAGGAACACGCAGAACCTGAAGATACAGCAATCCCCTCAAGGTCGAATCTGACTACGGCAGTCTCCGCTTTCAACCCCGGAACGCCGAAAAGTGTCGTATTCGGCAGACGCGCGACATCATGCGAAAAAATAACGCTAGCTTGGGATTCGCCTTGGTCGCTGCCTTGGCTTTGCCTCAAGCCTTGTTCGAGCCGGTTGCGGAGGCTTTCGATCCGGGGCATGTCGCTCGCCCTCACCGCGACCGCCGCCTTCACCGCGGCTCCAAAGCCGGCAATGGCTGCCACGTTTTCCGTGCCGGCGCGGCGACCGCGCTCCTGACCCCCGCCCCGTATCAAGGGGTGAAGACCGATCACATCCTCCGCAAGGACCAATGCGCCCGCCCCCGCCGGGCCGCCAATCTTGTGCGCGGAAAGGGATAGAAGATCGATATTCAACTCTTTGATATTGAATTCTATTTTTCCAAGCGCCTGAGCCGCGTCGACGTGCAGCAGCCCGCCCGCCTCGTGGACCAGACCGGCCACCTCGACGACCGGTTGGATGGCGCCCGTTTCATTGTTGGCGAGCATGACCGACACCAAGGCCGGCGGTCTTCCCGCGAGCATCGTTCGTAAGGCTTCGAGGTCAATTACTCCCGAGCGCAGCACCGGCAGGCGGGCGATCCGGTCAGGCGCGAACTGGCCGCCGGTCAGCACCGAGGCATGTTCTATGGAAGAAACGATAAGCCTATCAATATTTTGCTTATTTTTTTCAAGGCCATTGCTTAAAGCCAGCGCATTGGCTTCGGTCCCGCCGGATGTGAAGATCACGTTGCGGGGTTCGGCGCCGACAGCCACAGCCAGCGCGGCGCGCGCCTTCTCCATCAGCCCGCGCGCGCGCCTTCCTTCTGCATGAATGGACGAGGGGTTACCAAGAACGTCCCATGCGGCGGCCATCGCCTCGCGCGCCTCGCGGCGCAGTGGCGTGGTGGCGTTCCAGTCGAGATAAGTCCGCTCCTGCATCATCTTGTGACTCTACAATATTTTTGACTGGCGCCGACACACCCGCGCAAGATGCTTGCTTTTCGCCCCTCGCTCTATGCTAGAACGCGGCGGCATTCGCGGACGATTTGCCAAGGATTCTTAATGCCTGAAGTCATTTTTACTGGTCCCGCCGGCCGTCTCGAAGGCCGTTATCATCCGGCGAAGCAGAAAAATGCGCCGATCGCGATGGTCCTGCATCCGCATCCGCAGTTTCGCGGCAGCATGAACCACCCGATCGTCTATCAGGTCTACTACGCTTTCGTGGCGCGGGGCTTTTCGGTGCTGCGTTTCAATTTTCGCGGCGTCGGCCGCAGCCAGGGCTCCTTCGACCACGGTACCGGCGAACTATCGGACGCGGCTGCCGCGCTCGACTGGGCGCAGACCATCAATCCGGAAGCGCGCGCCTGCTGGGTGGCCGGCTTTTCCTTCGGCGCCTGGATCGGCATGCAATTGCTGATGCGCCGGCCCGAAGTCGAAGGCTTCATTTCGATCGCGCCGGAGCCCAACCGCTATGATTTTTCCTTTCTCGCGCCATGCCCGTCGTCGGGCCTCATCGTCCATGGCGAAAAGGATATCGTCGCGCCCGCCAAGGATGTCACGACGCTGGTGGAAAAACTGAAGACCCAAAAGGGAATCGTGATCGACCAGCACATCATTCCGGGCGCCAACCATTTCTTCGAGGACAAGATGGAGCCGCTGATGGAGACGGTGACCGGCTATCTCGATATGAGGCTCGCCAACATCCGCTGACCGTTCGCAGCCGAATAAGCGGCTCAAGGCTTGGTCACGGCTTGGCGATGACTCCGCCGGTCATCGGAATAGGTACGCCGGTGGTCGAGGGATAACTCAGGGGCAAGCCTTGCAGGCCGCGCGCAGCGAGATAGGCGAAAGCCTGCGCCTCGATGGCGTCGGCCGACCAGCCCAGCGCCTCGGCCGACTCGACAGAAGCCGGCGCAACCCTCTCCCTCAACATTCCGAGCATGGTCGGATTGCGGGCTCCCCCGCCGGCCACGATCCAGCTTTCCGGCCGCTTCGGCAGTAGCGGAACGATCCGCGCGATCGCCGCCGCGGTGAAAGCGGTCAGCGTTGCCGCGCCATCGGCGGGCGCCATGTCGGGCAGCGACAACGACGCGAAATCATTGCGGTCGAGAGATTTCGGCGGCGACTGCGCGAAGAAGGGGTGTTGCAAGGCATGCGCGATCCAGTCCGCGTCGGGACGGCCCTGCGCCGCCAGCCGCCCCTCGCCGTCAAAGGATTGGCCCGTCACGCGCAGCATGAAATCGTCGAGCAGCGCATTGCCGGGGCCGGTATCGCAGGCGATCAAGGTTTCGGCGCCATCGATATAGGTGATGTTGGAGACCCCGCCGATATTGACCACGCAGACCGCTCCTTCGCGACTCTGCGATTGCGCCAGCGCGCGATGATAGACCGGCACGAACGGCGCGCCCTGCCCGCCGGCGGCCACATCGGCCGCGCGAAAATCGTGCATGACCGGAACGCGGATCGCTTTCGCCAACGATTCCGCGTCACCGATCTGCACCGTCAGCCGCTGAGCCGGCCGATGCAGCACGGTCTGGCCATGGAAGCCGACAATCTCGATGTTTTCGCGCGCGATATGATTTTGCGCGAGGAACGCAGCAACGGCTTCGGCGTGCGCCATGGTCACGGCGCGCTCGGCCTCGCCGATCACGCCCGGCCGTGCATCGCGCTGCGTCAGATTGACAGCCTCCGCCAGAGCCTCTCGCAACAGGCCGCGTTCGTGGCCCGTGTAAGGGCGGTAGCCGGTCGGCCCGAACGCGGCCACTCGCTCGCCGTCGGTTTCGATCAAGGCGATATCGACACCGTCCAGCGAGGTGCCGCTCATCAGACCGATCGCCATCATCATCGTGCGGATCCCCCGGGTGGCTGCCATGCTAGGTCTGGCTTGTACCGAACGGACACTTCTTATAATGGCACACAGCAGAGTCAGGCGGCAGTGTCCGACAATCATACACCGGAATCGCTTGCGTCAGAATCGAACGAAAACGATCAGAGTTAGATAGCCATGGCCGCCTTCAAGTCCGATTTCCTCAACATTCTTCAGGAACGAGGCTTCATCCATCAGTGCTCCGATATCGAGGGGCTTGATGCGCTGGCCGCGAAAGGCCAGGCGACGGCTTATGTCGGCTACGACTGCACCGCACCCTCGCTGCACATCGGCAACTACCTGACCATGATGATGCTCCACTGGCTTCAGCAGAGCGGCAACAAACCGATCACGCTGATGGGCGGCGGCACGACCATGGTCGGCGACCCATCCGGCAAGGATGAATCGCGCGCGATCCGCAGCGTCGCGGAAATCGAGGCCAACAAGGCCAGCATTCGCGGCGTGTTCGCCAAGGTGCTGCGTTACGGTTCCGGCGCGACCGATGCGGTGATGCTGGACAATGCCGAATGGCTGACCAAGCTCAACTGGATCGAGATGCTGCGCGACATCGGCCGGCACTTCTCGGTCAACCGGATGCTGACGATGGACTCGGTCCGTCTCCGTCTCGAGCGGGAACAGGAGATGAGTTTTATCGAGTTCAACTACATGATCTGCCAAGCTTATGATTTCGTCGAACTGTCGCGGCGCGTCGATTGCCGCCTGCAGATGGGCGGTTCGGATCAGTGGGGCAACATCGTCAACGGCGTCGATCTCGGCCGCCGCATGGGAACGCCTCAACTGTTCGCCCTGACGACGCCGTTGCTGACGACGGCATCGGGCGCGAAGATGGGCAAGACCGCGCGAGGCGCGGTCTGGCTCAACGCCGACGCCTTCAGCCCTTACGACTTCTGGCAGTACTGGCGCAACGTCGAGGATGCCGACGTCGTCAAATTTCTGAAGCTGTTCACGATCCTGCCGATGGGCGAGATCGCGAAACTGGCTGCCTTGCAGGGCGCGGAGATCAACGAGGCCAAGAAGGTGCTGGCGACGGAAGCGACCGCGCTCCTTCATGGCCGGGATGAAGCCGAGAAGGCCGCCGACACCGCGCGCACGACTTTCGAGCAAGGCGCCATCGCGGAGAGCCTTCCCACGCTGGACATTCCGCACAGCGAGCTTGCAAGCGGAGCCGGCGTGCTCGCGCTGTTCGTGAAGGCGGGTCTTGTCGCCTCGAACGGCGAAGCACGCCGCCAGATCAAGGGCGGCGGCCTTCGCGTCAACGATGTCGCCGTCACCGACGAGAAGATGATGCTGACGCCGGACCATCTAACGCCCGAGGGCGTAATCAAGTTGTCGATGGGCAAGAAGCGCCACGTCTTGCTAAGGCCGGCATAGGAACTCTGCACGGCGGCGTTGACGCGGCGGCGCGCGCAAGCAGACGATCAGTTGCTGCTCTGAGACGGATATTCGATCTGGCTGGCGGGCTTGCCGGTCTGGAATTCAAAAATTTTGCGCAGCACGCCGGGCGCCATGGCCGAGATCGGGTTGACGCGCAATTGCGGCTGGCCCGGCGTTCCCACCACCTCGTAGGTCACACCGATCAGCCCCTCATTGCTGCCGCCGCCAAGAAACGGACCCAGGATCGGAAGCTGTCCAAAGATATTGTTAAGCCCGTACATCGGCACGAAGGTGCCGCTCATGCGAACCTGATTACCGGGAAAGTCGATATTGCCCTCGATCGTCGCGCCGATCATCGGCCCCTTGACGACGCCCTCGTGCACCGTGAGTTGCCCATTCTGCCGGGTGAATTCCGCGCGCAGACGTGAGAATGAAATACCGTTCTGAGCGGTCCGGGGGCCGCCCGCCGCGGCGCGATCCAAAGCCGCCTCACCCTTGATCGTGAAATTGCTGACGTTGATGAGCCCCTGCTTGGCGCGCGGCTCGGCGGTTGGCGGATCCATGGCCAGTGCGAGCTGACCGCCAAACATCTTTCCATACGTGTCGGTAAAGCGAAAGAACGCGCCCGCATCGTCGGTCTCGATCAGGATGATGTCCCGACCCTGCGGGCGACCGCGCAGATCGCCCTTCAGCGAAGTATCGCGGCCGATCTTGCCGCTCATTGCGAAGCTGCGGATCGAGCCGTTCCGACGGGCCATCTTAACGTCCACGCTGCGCACGGCTTCGCCGTAGAATCCGGCCACGGCTCCAACCTTCAGGTCAATGTCGACATCGATGCTCCTGGCCTGGCCTTTGGTGTCGGCCTGCTTGCCGGAGATCGCCGATTTGATAAAGCCGCGGCCATCGAACACGTCGCCGCGCATGACGACCTTCAGCACGCCGTCTCCATTGCGCTCGGCCTTCAGAGAAGCCTTGTCACCCTCTGACGGCGCATAGACCGGGAAATTCGCGTTCAACAGATCGCCGTTCTGATCGATCTCCAGCGACCCCTTTATCATGACGCCGCTACCGTCGATGACGATATCCTCCAGGCGCGTCGACTGCGCTTTGCGCACCACATTGAACGTCGCATGGCCCGACTTTCCCGGCAGCTTGACCCAGCCCGGCAGAAGGTTGTCGAGTTTCAGCGATGTCAAATCGGCATCGATGCCGATCTTGCTGTCCTTGTCGGCGCCGATTTTCCCAACCAGCTTGATCGGAACAGCACCCGTCGCGCCGGCGCCGAGGTCGATCCCGAGTTTTGCGCGGCTCGCGTCATCGAGGGTGGCCTGCAACTTGATATCGGCGTCACCCTCCGTCGGCTTGCGATAATCGAGCGAAGCCGGCTGCCCGTTGATCCTGACGTCACCCTTGACCTGGTATCCCTGATTGTTGGCGACCACCTTCAGCGTGTTCGCTTCGAGCTTCTGATTCATGACCAGGCCATCGGCGGCAAAACCCGCGAGATCGGCGGTGAGGGAATAGGTCGTATCTTCCTTGGTGATCTGACGCCTGATCGGCAGGCCAAGCGCGATCTGCGCTGCCACCGTTCCCTTGCTGGAGTTCGGATCGACCAGGTTACCGGTGAATTCGCTGAGACGGTCCGAGGCGAGAATTTCGGCGGCTGCGGGCACCGGACCATCGATCCTGAACCTCACTTTGGCCGGTGCGGGCTTGGGCGCCATGTCCGGCACCTCGAAAACGATGTCGGAAATGTTGAGCTTGCGGCCGGCCGGGGTATCGGCGGCAGCCTGCCCGATCGTCACCGTCGCGGTTCTGCCGGTCACGCGCGCTGTCATGTCGGCGTCGCGGATTGAAGGCATCTCATCGACGGGATGCAGCGTCACATTGCTTGCGGCGATATCGACGGAAAGGCCATCATCCGGGATCGGCGGCCCGCGTCGCGACAGGTTATGGAGCGGAGAATTGACGCCGATTTCAATGCGCTGGAGGGAGCCTCGTCCGATTCGCTCGATAACCCATTCGCGCACCTCCGGCACGATCAGGACCGGCCACATGCTTTTCAGCGCAGCCACGGACATCGGCGTCCCGGCGAAGCCAAGTTTCAGCCGTGGCTCTTCTGAATAGTCGATGCTGCCGGTGCCGGCGACGCCAACCTCGCCGTTGCTGATATCGGCCTGAGTCAGCCTTATCTGCCTGTGTTCTGTATCGAACTGCAATCCGACCGCGATGTGATTGAAGATCAAAGGTTCTTCGCCATCGGAGCCGGCGAGGACGATGGTGCCACCGCTCAGACCCATCTGCCAGTCCGGAATATTGCCATTCGGCGGCTCAAGACGGGCAAGCAGCGTGATTCGATTCTGGCCGGACACGATTTTGAACGGCGCAACGAGGACACGCCGTGCCGAATCCCACTCCATGTTCATTTCGATCTGATCGATCGCCATGGGATAATCCGGCGTATCGGTGTCGATGATCGTGCCTTTGCCCGCGAAGAAGCTGCCGCGCAGGTAAGTCGGCAGACCGTCGCGGCCGATTTCGCCCTTCAATTCGCCACTGAGCGGCATGTCCGCGCTATAGGTGAGATCCTTGATGCGCAGCGCCAGCAGAATGTTTTTCGCCGGAACGCCGGTGGCGCGCAGATCAATGGGACGCACGCCATCGGCGGACGGACCGACAGTGACCTGAAGCGACCATGGCTGGCCGCCTCCTTCGCCGACGCTGAAGGCGACGCCGCCTCCGCTTGGGCGGCGAAGGCTCAGGCTGATATTGCTCAAGTTCCAACGATTGCCGCGCTGCTGGTCGTCGACCACCAGCCGACCGTTTTTCAGACCGATCTCATTGAGATTCTGCCCGTCGAGCCCCGACCGGCTGAGACTGTCAAGCCAGTTCAATCCCGCCAGAAGCGCGCCCGCGCTGTTGTCGCCGCCCTCGGCACCTACCGGCGCGGCGGTGGTCTGGGATTCGCCGTCCGATTGGGACGTCGGCTGTGACGGTGCGACGGCGGAGGGGACAATGCCGGGTGCGAACGGCGGATCGGATGGCCGCGCCGGCGCGATACCCGTGGCGAGGGGCCTGGCGTTATCGCCCGCCGAAACGGTAACCCGACCGTCCGGCGTGATCCGCACCGCGAGTTCGGCATCGACCAGATTGAGACTTTCGGCACGCAGTCGCCCGGTCAGCAGCGCCATGCCGGACAGTTTCACCTCGGCTTTCGGCGCGCTGGCAACGATCACATGATCGCGGTCACGGACCACGACGTCACGAACACGAACCGCGATACGAATTCTGCCGGCGCGCTCGATCTGCGTGCCGCCGATCTCCACGGTGTTGCCGTGACCGATGTTTTCCTCCATCGCGGCGACAAGCCAGGGCGTCATCATATCGAGATTGACGGGGCCGGCGCCAAGGCGCCACCAGAGCGCGCCGAAGCCTCCCGCGAATACGACCGCCAGCACGCAGAAAGTGATCGCGAGCCGCCTGACCCGGCGTTCGCCCACCAGCCAGCTTTTGAGCCGCCCGAGCCGATCGCCCAACCTGTGGATTCCGGAATCAGAGCGCGACAGCAGCCGGCGCACGTGGCGGCTTTGAGCCTCGTCGTGCTCCACGTCCCAACCGGCATCTTCCCCGTGCGAGATTTGCTCTTGCGAGACCTGGTCGCCGCCACGCTTCGGCATTGGGATCGGCGTCTTGCTTGTCATTGCCTCTACGTGCCGGCCGGGACCAGAGCCGCCACCGCCATCGATCCGTGCGCCGCTCCCGGACGAACGCTCTCGTGACGGTACTTCAGCCAATCCGCAATGTAACATGTCACGCATCATCCGACCCCTAAGTGTGCTTGCCGAGCAGAAAACGGGACGGAAGTTCGTGAATCCCTTGTAGACATACCCCGTGATCGGCGGAAATGCACAACGGCCACGGCTCGAGTCGCCTTGGCATCTCCGGGAGTCGGTGCGGATACTGAGCGCCGGAAAGCGACGAAAGGAAGGCGTATGTCCAAGAAGACACGCAAGAAATCCTCTAATACAGTCGTTTCCGACCCCGCCCGCCCGACGGCCGCAAGTCGCGCAAGAACGGCCCGAAAGGACGCTTCGTCGTCTCTGCCGACAACGGGCGAAAAGCCCAAATCGCGATCGGCGGCCCCGCCGCCCATGTCTCGGACGCCAAGCCTTGTGGAAGGCTCGCGGGCCCCTTCATTCACTCTTCCCCGGGATGGCGGCGGCCGTGTATCGCTCGCCGATTTCGCCGGAAAGAAGCTGGTGATCTTTTTCTATCCGCGCGCCAACACGCCGGGCTGTACCCGGGAGGCGATGGATTTCACCCGTCTCGCGAAAGAATTCGCGGCTTGCGGAACGACGGTGCTGGGCGTCTCAGCCGATTCGGTGAAGACGCAGGAATCATTCCGCACCAAGCACAAGCTGACCACTCCTCTCATCTCGGATGAAAAGCACGAGATGCTGGAAGGCTACGGGGCCTGGGGCGAGAAATCCATGTATGGCAAGGTCTTCCTCGGCATCATTCGCACGACCGTTCTGGTGGCGGCTGATGGCCGGATCGCCCGCATCTGGCGCAGGGTCAAGGTCGACGGGCACGCCGAACAGGTCCTTGCGACGGCCCGCGGGCTGTAACGACGCACCGCCATTTTCCAAAAATTAACCATGAACGGTTCAAATCAGCACCGAAGTTGAGCCGACTGGAACTCGTTTTCAGGCCGGCGCGGGAGTGCCGATGTCGTACCGTTCCAGTCAGTATGCCGAGTATTCGCAGCATCGCGCGCACGATCATCGACATCCCTCCCGCCAGGCGGCGTCCGCCGCCTCGCGGCCGAGGGAGAAGCAAGCCCACCAACGTGGCTACACGCTTGCCCATGCCGGCAGGCAGGTCCGATTCGGCCCCGTGGTGTTCTGGATTGTCGTGGGGACCGTCACGCTGCTTGGTATCTGGTCGGCTGCGACCGCGACCTACTTTGCATTCCGCGATGATGTGCTGACGCGGCTCATCGCGCGCCAGGCCGACATGCAGTACGCGTATGAAGACCGCATTGCCGAATTGCGCGCGCGTGTCGATCGTACCACCAGCCGCCAATTGCTCGATCAGGAGCAGTTCGACAGAAAGCTCGAAGAGATCGCACGCCGTCAGGCAGTGCTCGAATCTCGCGCAGCCGCCCTGAACGCCCTGCCGGACGTTTCAACAACAGGCTCGATCAAGGGGGCGTCCCGGAAGACGGAAAAGGGTGCGGATGCAGGCTCGCCGGGATTTGCAAAACCCACCCCGATCAACGACACCGCCACTGCCGACACGGCGTCCGACCTTCGTAAACAGCCGATCCGGTTTGAGAAAACCACAGGTCAAATCAACAAGCTGATGCGGCTTGAATCGTCGCTCGACCGGATCGAGAGCCGTCAGGTCGCCGAACTGAATGCGGTTGAAAATCGGATGGAAACGCGTGCGCGCCGGTTGCGCGGCGTATTCTCCGACCTCGGGCTCAGCATGGCGAAAATGGAGGCCGGAACACCGCATTCCGGCACCGGAGGCCCCTACGTGCCCGTCAAGCTGCGGCCCGACGCCGGCCCATTCGAGCGCCAGCTCACCCGTGTCAATCTGACCCGGGCGCAGATCGACCGGCTTAACGGCGCCCTCGCCCTCGTCCCTTATCGGAAACCGGTGGTCGGCGGGATCGAATTCACCTCCGGCTTCGGCGTGCGCGTCGATCCGTTCGTCGGGCGGCCGGCGATGCACACCGGTCTTGATTTCCGCGCGGCGATGGGAGATCCCGTGCGCGCGACGGCGAATGGAAAAGTTGTTTCCGCCGGCTGGGCGGGCGGCTACGGACGGATGGTCGAGATCGATCACGGCAATGGCCTGTCGACCCGCTACGGGCATCTTTCCGCGATCGACGTGAAGGTCGGCCAGTCCATCAAGATCGGACAGGTCGTCGGAGAAGTGGGATCGACCGGGCGCTCGACGGGTCCTCACCTACACTACGAAACGAGGATCGACGGAGAGGCCGTGGATCCCCAGAAATTTCTCCGTGCCGGCATACGCCTGAACGAGGGTTAGGCCAGCAACCGCGATTGGCTCACCCCGACCTGAGCCTCCGGTCGATTCGGCGAGGAACCTTCGCGATTTTCCGCGCATGTTCGCCAGCCCTACATTCCCGCGTTTATGCTCGCGGATTCAACCTGCTTTGGGCAATTCGGCGGAAACAATCTGCCGGTCCGTGACTTAACACGATGTCTTCTATGATACGGAAGCGGAACGAGGAAATGACCAACCAACCCGCCCAAGGTCCTGACCTGATCGATGCGAAAACCAGCAGGACGGTTGCCGAGGCGATCGGTGAGCGGCTGCGAATCGATGCCCGGCCGGAACAGTCCAAGCTGCCCTTTCAGCTCCAACTTCTGCTGGACCGACTACGGATGCTGGACATTGCGCCGCAGGATATTGGGCGTGAGGGCACTTCACGCATCGTCCCAGATTGCCGTATGTCCGGTTCCCGTTAATCAGGCGTCGGTCGCTGACCTCTCGCGGACGACCACAAATGGGTTGCGTTTGGTCGGCGCAGCGGTGAAAAGCCGCCATGCTTTCCCTCACCGACATCTCGATCCGCATCGCCGGACGGCTTCTGATCGACCATAGTACCGTACAGATCGTGCCCGGCGCTCGCGTCGGCTTTGTCGGCCGCAACGGCGTCGGCAAGTCCACCCTGTTCCATGCAATCCGCGGTGAACTTCCGACGGAGACCGGCTCCATCGCCTTTCCCCCGCGCTGGCGCATCGGCAGCCTTGCTCAGGAGGCGCCCGACGGCCCCGAAAGCCTGATCGAAGTGGTGCTCAAGGCCGACGTCGAGCGGCACGCTCTGTTGCACGAAGCGGAAACCGCGCGCGACCCGGGCCGGATCGCGGACATCCAGACGCGTCTCGTCGATATCGATGCCCATTCCGCGCCGGCGCGTGCGGCGTCGATCCTGAGCGGCCTTGGATTTTCGACAGCGGATCAGGCCAGGCCCTGCGCGGAATTCTCGGGCGGCTGGCGCATGCGGGTCGCGCTCGCCGCAACTCTTTTTGCCGCGCCCGATCTACTGTTGCTGGACGAGCCGACCAACTACCTCGACCTCGAAGGGACGCTGTGGCTGGAAGATCACCTCGCGCACTACCCGCGCACGGTCATCATCATCAGTCATGACCGCGACCTGCTCGATACGTCCGTCGATCAGATCCTGCATCTCGATCGCGGCAAGCTTACCCTCTACAAGGGCACCTATTCCTCTTTCGAGGACCAGCGCGCCACCCGCGAGATGCTCGACGCCAAGCACGCCAGGCGGCAGGCCGACGAGCGCAAGCGGCTGCAGGCCTTCGTCGACCGCTTCAAGGCCAAGGCCTCGAAGGCGCGTCAGGCGCAATCGCGCGTGAAGATGCTCGAACGCATGAAGCCGGTGACCGCGCTGATCACGCAGGACGTGCGTGAGATTTCGTTCCCCGCGCCCGACAAGCTGCTGTCGCCGCCGATCATCGCCGTCGACGATGCGGTCGTGGGCTACGACCCGGATTCGCCGGTGCTCAAACGCGTGACCCTGCGCATCGATGAAGACGACCGCATCGCCCTGCTCGGCGCCAACGGCAACGGCAAATCCACTCTCGTCAAGCTGCTCGCGGGAAAGCTGCAACCGTTTGCGGGCGGGGTGGTGCGCGCCGACAAGCTGTCGATCGGCTACTTCGCCCAGCATCAGACCGACGAACTGGACCTCGAGGGCTCGCCTTACGATCATGTGCGCCGGCTGATGCAAGGCGCGCCGGAAACGAAGATACGCGCGCGCGTCGGCGCTATCGGCTTTTCCGGCAAGGCGGGCGACACGCTTGTGAAAAGCCTGTCGGGCGGCGAGAAAGCGCGCCTGCTGCTCGGGCTTGCGACGTTCTTCGCGCCGAACATGATCATTCTCGACGAGCCGACCAATCACCTCGACATCGACAGCCGCGCCGCGCTCGCTGAAGCCATCAACGAATTTCCGGGCGCTGTCATCATGGTCTCGCACGATCGCTACCTGATCGAAGCCTGCGCCGACCGGCTGTGGGTGGTCGCGGACCACACCGTCACCCCTTACGATGGCGACCTCGACGATTACCGCCGCGCGGTTCTGTCGGCGCGCGGCCTGCGCATGAGCGGGCGCGACCGCGCGTCATCGGCCGAGCGCGACGATGGCCGTGAGAAGCCGAGGCGCAACAAGACTGAAAAGCGGACGCCGCTCAAACAGAAGATCGCGGACGCTGAAGCCGAGATCGAGCGGATCACCGGCATCATTGCCAAAATCGATGCCGCCCTGGCGTTGCCGGATCTGTTCAAGCGCGACCCCAAACAAGCGGCGCAACTGAGCAAGGCACGCGTCAGCGCGACCAGCGCGTTGCAGCGCGCCGAAGAGGAGTGGCTTGAGGCCAGCGCATCACACGAAGAAACAGCGGGTTAGAGAACTTTTTCGATTTTGGCAGCAAAAGATGACGATAAAGCCCTGACGGCAACCCGCCGCTGTAAATTTCAGGTCGCCGCGCCCTTTTTCTTTTTCGCGCGCCGCTCCGGCCTGGGCGATGCCACCGGTTCTGGCGCCTTTTCGATCGAGGACAGGCGCCCCGCGGTAAATGTATAGATTCCGGCGCGAGGCCCGTGCAGGAACGTCAACACCGCAACGCGATCGCCGTGCGGATTGTTGGAAAGGCTGACGTTGTCGGGCGCGCCGATGCCGCGCGCCACATCGCATTCGGTGTGGCCGAGCGCCACCGTGCCCGTTAAAGGCGCCGTGGACGCTGTCGTTGTCGGCCTCCCTGCTGCACTGTCGGAAAGCGCGCTGGATTCGCCCGCGCCGATCGGCGGCGCCATGCCCGGACAAAGGCCGTCCGCGCTGATGAGGTCGTCCGGAGTCACCGGCTTGTCCGGTGTCAGCGGCGGCGTTTCAATCGAAACGTTCTTGGTGAACAGCCTGCCCGACCTCGAAAACCACTCCGCATCCTTGGCAGACGACAACATATCCGACGCGCTGCCGCAGCCCGCGACGAGCGGCGCCACGAAAAGCAACGACATCAAGGCCCTTCGGTGAGATCTGGGCTGTTTCACGATGGACTCTGTTCCTGATCGATCCTGAAGACTCGTCCGAACACCAATTTGAGGCATGACCATGGCTGGTCGTCGGCCTGAACCAAAAAGCCTCAAATATCCCTAAATTACAATACGCCGTTATATACCGCAGTTAACGACGCTGCCAGCGCCCCCGGTCGTCCGCCTGCCAGTAGGTCACCTCGAACCCTCGCGACTTGCAGTCGGCCCAGACGGCGCGCGCGGCGTCCAACGCGAGGCTGTCGTCGCCGTCGAAGATCAGCACCAGCCGCTCATAGGTGTCCGCACTCTCCGGAAGCGGGGCACTGTCGATCAGAAATCTGACGGTTGCCCGATTGGGATTGTGTCCGTCGATTGTCAGCACGATCGGCTGCTCACTTGCGTCCTCGATCCGCCAGGTCGCATGCGGCAGGAACGAATCGTCGCGATAGGTCCACAGATGCGCGTCGAGCGCCTCGGCGCGCTCCTCCGATGTCGTGTGCACGACGGCCCGCCAGCCGCGCTCGAATGTCTTTTCGAGCAGCGGCGGCAGCACGTTTTCAAGCGGCATGTTCTGCAAATGATAGAACAGGACCTCGGTCATCGCCGCGCTTCGTAGTACTCCGCAACCAGCCGGTCCAGCAGGCGAACGCCGAATCCTGATCCCCAACTCTGATTGATGTCGGATTTCGGAGCGCCCATCGCCGTTCCCGCGATGTCGAGGTGCGCCCACGGCGTGTTGTCGACGAACCGTTGCAAAAGTTGCGCCGCCGTGATTGAGCCGCCGAAGCGGCCGCCGGTATTCTTCATGTCGGCGAACTGCGAATCGATCAGCTTGTCGTATTCGGGGGCGAGCGGCATGCGCCAGACCCGCTCGCCGGTCTCTAGGCCGACTTTGGTCAGCCGCTCCGACAATTCATCATTGTTGGAAAACAGGCCGGCGTGTTCGGTGCCGAGCGCCACCATGATCGCGCCGGTCAGCGTCGCGAGATCGATCATGATCTTCGGCTTGATTTTTTTCGCGACGTACCAGAGCACGTCGGCGAGGACCAGCCGGCCTTCCGCGTCGGTATTGATGATCTCGATGGTCTGGCCCGACATCGAGGTCACGATATCGCCAGGCCTCTGCGCGTTGCCGTCCGGCATGTTCTCGACGAGACCGATCGCGCCGACGGCGTTGACCTTCGCCTTGCGCGACGCGAGCGCATGCATCAATCCGACCACGCAGGCCGCGCCGCCCATGTCGCCCTTCATCTCTTCCATATTGCCGGCGGGCTTGATCGAGATGCCTCCGGTATCGAAGCAGACGCCCTTGCCGACGAAGGCGATCGGCGGTTCGCCCTTCCTGCCGCCGTTCCAGCGCATCACCACCGTCCGGCTGGGCCGCGCCGACCCCTGCCCGACGCCCAACAGCGCGCCCATGCCGAGCCTGGTCATCGCCTTGACGTCGAGAACGTCGATCCTGACCCCGGCCGTGCGCAGCCGGCTGGCGCGCCGCGCAAATTCCTCGGGATAGAGCACATTCGGCGGCTCGTTCACGAGATCGCGCGCGATGATGATGCCATCGACAACGTGATTGGCCGGCGCGAACGCCTTCTTCGCGGCAGAAACGTCGGCAACCGCGATCGACACCTCGGCATGCAGCGCCGCTGTATCGTCGCCGTCTTTCTTCCTGGTCTTGTAGCGATCGAATTTGTAGGCGCGCAACCGGATGCCGGACGCGAACGACGCCGCCTGATCAGGGCTCATCGCCGCGGACGGCAGCTCCGCAACGATTGTCACCGCGCCGCCGACACCGCGAATCTTTCCGGCCAGGACGCCGCCGAACTTGAGGAAATCGCTATCCTTGAGAGCCGACGCCTTGCCTGCGCCGACGACGATCAGCCGATCAACCTTGAGTCCCTCCGGCGCAAGGATATCGAGCGTCGCCGCGCTCTTGCCCTTGAACCGATTGGCCGCCGAGGCTCGTTTAACGATTGCGGCTGACGCTCCGAGAGCCTTGCTCGCGGCCCGGCCGAACTTCAAAGTCTCATCGCAGAACACCACGAGGATACCGCGCGGCGCGGCCGAAAACGGAACAAAGCCGACCTTGACGGCGTCGGGCATCAAAAATCCTCCAAAATCAGGGACGGCGCAGCGCCGAAACCGGCTGGCTTGTGAAGGCGCGACTATGACCTGTCAAAGGCAATGCTGCCAAGGGTCTGCGAACCCGGATCAGCCATCCGCGGCCGTAATGGCTCCAAAACACCCCGGCGCACAGATTTGAAGTTCCGCCGCCTTGACGGCAAGGCAATATAGGCTGGAATTTAACCATAATCGATGCGCATCGAGGCTCGGCCATTTTGTTGACAGATCAAAGGGATGGTACTGAGAGGCGAGTCAGGTAAACAATTGCCGGGGGTTTGGGGGAAGCCTCCACCGGAATCGGCGTGCGGCCGGTTGTTCTGATCCGGAGGACGGGGGATCGTTCAGACCAATGGGGTCGATCGATAAGTATATTTTCCGGACGACGCTGGCGTCGTTCGTCGTGGTCCTGGTCAGCCTGACGGGCGTGATCTGGATTACGCAGGCGTTGCGCGGCATCGACCTGATGACGAGCCAGGGTCAGACCATTCTGACGTTTCTGGGGATCACCAGCCTCGCGATCCCGGTGCTGGTGCTGATCATCTCACCGATCGCGCTGATGATCGCGATTTCGCACACCCTCCACAAGCTTGCGACGGATTCCGAAATCATTGTGATGAACGCCGCCGGCCTGTCGCCGTTCCGGCTGTTCCGGCCTTTCATCTACGCCACCGTGGTGGTGGCATTGCTGGTGGCGTTCATCGCAGCCTATCTCGCACCCGACGGGATGCGCCGGCTGAAACGATGGGACGCCGAGATCACCGCCGACGTTCTGGCGAACGTTCTGCAGCCCGGCCGATTTGCGCAACTCGATCAGAACCTGACAATCCGGGTTCGGGAACGCCAGCCCGGCGGCCAGCTTGTGGGGATATTCATCGACGACCGCCGCAATCCAGATGAGCGGCTCAGCATCATCGCCGACCGCGGAACCGTGATGAACAACGACAACGGATCGTTCCTCGTTCTGGAGAAAGGGCACCTGGAACGACTCGAGGCCGGCAAACGCGAGCCGACCATGGTGGCGTTCCGCCGCGACGCGTTCGATATGTCGAAATTCTCAAACCGTGGGCGCGACGTCGTTTACGGCATCCGCGAACGCTACCTCTGGGAACTGATCGTACCCGGTCCGGCGGACCCGCTGGTTCAGCAGATGCCGGGTCAGTTCCGCGCCGAGCTTCACGATCGCCTCACGGCGCCGATCTATCCGTTTGCGTTCGCCGCGCTGACCTTCGCGTTCCTCGGCACGCCGCGCACGACGCGCCAGAGCCGCAATTTTTCCATGGGAGCGGCGATCGCCGCCGTGTTCGGGCTGCGCATGGCGGGCTTTGCACTTTCGGTCATGACCGTGAAGACGCCGACAGCCGCGCTGCTGCAATACCTGCTTCTGTTCGGCGCAATCGGCCTCAGCATCCGCGTGATCGTTGCCGGCACCGTGCTCGAACCGCCGGCCGCGCTGATGGAGGCAATCAACAGATCGAACGCACGGCTCCTTCGACTGTTCGGGAGGCCGGCGGCCGCATGAGCATGTTGACGAACACACTGGGCCGCTATTTCGCCGGCCGTTTCGCGGTGGCTGCGCTCGGCGTGTTCGCCAGCATCTTCCTGCTTCTCGTTCTCGTCGACTACATCGAAATGGTCCGGAGAACGTCCGGACTTGCGTCTGCGTCCGCACTCATGGTCGCGGAAACATCGCTGTTCAGGGTGCCGCAACTGCTGGAAAAACTGACGCCGTTTTGTGTCCTGATCGGCGCCATGACCTGCTACCTGGCCTTGTCGCGGCGGCTCGAACTGGTGGTGGCGCGCGCCGCGGGCGTCTCTGCATGGCAATTCATCTCGCCAGCGCTCGCTTGCGCGCTCGTCCTCGGCGTGCTCGCGACCACGGTCTACAATCCGATGTCCGCCAACCTGCGCGAACTGTCCAAGCGGATGGAGGCCGAACTGTTCGGCAGCGCCCCCGGAGGTGGCCTGCAGGACGCATCCGGCTTCTGGATCAATCAGGCGACCGACGAGGGTCAGGCGATCATCAACGCCGTGCGCAGCGAGCAGCAGGGCGTTCGCCTGACCGGCCTCACCGTGTTCAGGTTCGATCCCGACTCCCGGTTCAAGGAGCGCATCGAGGCCCGCGAGGCGACCCTTGAGGACGGCCACTGGCTGTTCAAGGACGTCCACCGCTTTACCCTCGACAGCCCTCCGGTCGAACAGGAGCGATTCGTCCTGCCGACGAGTCTCACTCCGGCCCAGGTGCGGAACAGTTTCTCGACCCCCGAGACTGTGTCATTTTGGCAACTGCCGGGCTATATCAGGTCGTCCGAGAGTTCGGGCTTCGCCACCGCAGGCTACCGGCTGCAATATCACAAACTCCTTGCACAGCCGTTTTTGCTGGCAGCGATGGTGATGCTGGCAGCTTCGGTGAGCCTCAGGTTCTTCCGCTTCGGCGGCGTGCAAAAGATGGTTTTAAGTGGCGTGGGATCGGGCTTTCTGCTCTATGTCCTGTCCAAGGTAACTGAGGATTTGAGCAAGGCCGAACTGATGAATCCGATCGCTGCGGCGTGGCTGCCCGTCTGTGTGGGCGGCCTCGCCGGCTTTTTGGTCTTGCTGTACCAGGAGGACGGGTAGTGGCTGCAATCGCTGCCCCCCGAAGACGCTTGCGTGCTTGCGAGCGGCGCGCCTCCCCGCGCCGCCGGATCGGCGTGTCCGCGATTCTATTCTCCCTGATCCCCGCAGCCCTCAGCCTGCTCGCCGTCGTCTTTCTGGGCATCGTCACGGTCGCGCCAGCCGCCGCCCAGAGTTTCACCTTCAATCCTCACCCGACAAAGCCCAAGCCGCCGCCGGCTCAGAACAACGGGCAGATGCTCGTGCAGGCAACCGAACTCGATTACGACTACAACAACTCCCGCGTATCGGCGGTCGGCAACGTCCAGATGTTCTACAACGGCACGAGCGTCGAAGCGGACAAGGTTATCTACGACCAGAAAACCAAGCGGCTCCACGCCGAGGGCAACATCCGCATGACCGATGCGGACGGCAAGGTCACCTACGCCAACATCCTCGATCTGAGCGACGACTATCGCGATGGCTTTGTCGACTCGCTGAGGGTCGACACCGCGGACGCGACGCGCATGGCCGCAAGCCGGGCCGATCGGACCAAGGGCAACTACACCGTCTTCGAGAACGGCGTCTACACCGCCTGCGCACCTTGCAAGGATGATCCGAAAAAGCCGCCGCTGTGGCAGGTCAAGGGTGCCCGCATCATCCACAATCAAACCGAGAAGATGCTGTACTTCGAGGACGCCCGGCTGGAATTTTACGGCGTGCCGCTGGCCTACATGCCGTTCTTCTCGACGCCTGATCCGACCGTGAAGCGCAAGAGCGGCTTTCTGATGCCCTTTGTGTCTTCCTATGACAAATTCGGGGTCGGGGTCGAGGTCCCCTATTATTTCGCGCTCGCGCCGAATTACGACCTGACCCTCTCGCCTCGCTTCACCACGCGACAGGGCGTGCTGATGCAGGGCGAGTTCAGGCAGCGCCTTCTCGACGGCGCCTATCAAATCCGTGCTTATGGCATCAACCAGCTCGACCCGGACGCCTTCGGTTCAGCTCCCGGCAACCGCGACTTCCGTGGCGGCGTCGATACCAAGGGCCAGTTCGCACTGAACGACAAATGGGTCTGGGGCTGGGACGGCGTCCTGCTGAGCGACTACTTTTTCTTCTCGGACTACCGGCTCAGGCAGTACAGCGACCCGCTGCAATCGTTCCTGAGTCTGCCGACCGAGGCGATCTCGCAACTTTATCTGACCGGCGTCGGCAACCGCAGCTATTTCGATGCCCGCACGATCTACTATCTCAGCTTTTCCGGCAACCAGAGCCAGGTTCCGGTCGTTGCACCGGTCATCGACTATTCGAATGTTATCAACCACGCGGTTCTGGGCGGAGAGTTCAGCTACAAGTTCAACTTCGTCAATCTCACGCGTGATCAGGCCCAGTTCGATCCGATCTCGACGCTCGCGAATACCTCATACCTGTGTCTTCCGACATCCGCCGACCCCATGGCGCGGACGCCGAACAACTGCCTGCTGCGCGGCGTTCCCGGCACCTATACGCGCCTGACCGCCGAAGCGCAGTGGCGGAAGTCGTTCACCGATCCCATCGGCCAGATCTGGACACCATTCGTTTCGCTTCGCGCCGACGCCATCAATGCCGACATCTCGAACCAGCCCGGCGTGTCCGACTTCATCCAGCCTGGCAACACGAGCACGGTTCGCCTGATGCCGGCGGTTGGCCTCGAATATCGCTACCCCTTCATCAACGTTCAGCCCTGGGGCACCACCACGATCGAACCGATCGCGCAAGTCATCATCCGTCCGAACGAGTCCTATGCGGGCAAGCTGCCGAACGAGGACGCACAAAGCCTGGTGTTCGACGCAAGCAATCTCTTCAGCGTCGATAAGTTTTCCGGATACGACCGTGTGGAAGGTGGCGGCCGCGCCAATGTCGGCGTGCAGGCGACGACCCAGTTCGATCAGGGCGGCGCGATCAATTTCCTGTTCGGCCAGTCCTATCACCTGTTCGGCCTGAACTCGTTCGCCGTTTCGGATATCAGCAACACCAGCGTCGATTCCGGCCTGCAGCGCGCGCAATCCGACTATGTGACGAGCATCAATTATTCACCCAACAGCATCTTCACATTCAGCACGCGCGCGCGTTTCGATGACAGAACTTTGAACGTGCAGCGATTCGAGGCCGAAGGCCGCGCCGCATTCAACCGCTGGTCTGCGAGCGTGTTGTACGGTGATTATGCCGCGCAGCCTGATCTTGGATATCTTACACGTCGCCGGGGCATTCTGGGCTCGGGCTCCGTCAAGATCGCATCGAACTGGGTCGTGCAGGGTGCGGCACGCTGGGATCTGGAAGCCGACCAGATCAACCAGTATACTATCGGCGCAGGATACGTGGACGACTGTTTTGTTCTCGGTCTCAACTACGTCACCTCGTATACATATTCCGCAGGATCAACGCCGCCCCAGCTTAACCATGCTTTCATGCTCCAACTTGGCTTGCGGACACTGGGTCAGACCCGCGGGGCAGCCGGCTCTGGCATCCAGTAGTTTCAGAGCGGCGACAACTGGATGGCGGAGTGCTCCGCCGATGTCCCGGTTCACCAGAGACTTGCTAAGCGCGACTGACATGAACATGATTTTACTCCTTCGGGCGTTTCGCCGCCTTGCCATATTCGCAGTTCTTTTGTTGGCGTGTTTGAACTCGCCGCTGCATGCGCAGGCCGTGGCGGTCATGGTCAACGGCGAGCCGATCACCACGTTCGACATCGAACAGCGCAGCCGGCTGATTCAGATATCGACGCACAAGACCCCGACCCGGCAGCAGGTGATCGACGAACTGATCGACGAAAAGGTGAAGGTCAAGGAAGCCAGGAAATACGGCGTCAACCCGACATCGTCGGATATCGACCAGGCCTACGCCAGCATGGGCGCCCGAATGCGAATGTCGCCCGATCAGTTGACGAAATCGCTCGCTTCGCAAGGCGTCCGCCCGGACACGATCAAGGCGCGCCTGAAGGCCGATCTCGTCTGGGGAAGCCTCGTGCGCGGGCGCTTCAAGGACAGCCTTCTTGTCAGCGACCGCGACGTGAACGAGGCGCTGAAGGCCAGCGGCGGCGACCAATCGAAAACCGAAGGGTTCGAATACCAGATGCGCCCCGTGGTGTTGATTGTCCCGCGCGGAGCGGCCGCTTCCGCAATGGAGGCCCGGCGCAAGGAAGCGGAGTCCTTGCGCGAACGCGTTCAGTCATGCGCGGATGCGGCTCACCTTTTCAAGGCGATGCGGAACGCCACGATACGCGATACCGTCGTCAAGACGTCGGCCGATCTGCCGCCGCCGCTTCGCGATCTGCTCGACAAGACGCCCGTGGGTCATCTGACCCCGCCGGAGATCACGCGGCAGGGCGTGGAAATGGTCGCTGTCTGCGAAAAAAAGGTGACCAGCGTGGATACCCCGAAGAAAAAGGAAATCCGCGAGAAGATGTTCGCCGCCAAATACGAGAAGAAATCCAAGGATTATCTGGACGATATTCGGAAATCAGCGATGATCGAATATCGTTAGGGCGACGCCGGAAAAACGGGCGAGTGACCGAGTGACAATGGCGCTCGCGTCTTCCTTCGACCGGGGACAAACAATATTGTGAGCGGCGGCATGTGCTTGACGGAAGGCCGCGCTGGAGCGACCGCGTTGTGAAGCCTCTTGCACTGACCCTTGGCGAGCCGGCCGGCATCGGACCTGATATCGCGATCGCAGCGTGGCTCCGCCGCAACAGCGATGCCGTTCCGCCGTTCTATCTCCTTGGCGACCGGGCATTCATCGCCGCACGCGCCAAGCTGCTTGGAGTGGATCTTCCCCTCGCGGACGCCGCTGGCGGCGACATCTCTCGGATATTCACCGAAGCGTTTCCAATCGCTGCAACCGGCCATCCGACAACCGCGCGGCCCGGTCACCCCGACGACAACAGCGCGGCCGCGGCCATCGGGTCGATCCGCCAGGCGGTCAACGACGTCGTTGCCGGACACGCAGCCGCGATCGTCACCAACCCGATCGCCAAGAGCGTGCTCTATCGTGCCGGGTTTGCTCATCCCGGTCACACCGAGTTTCTCGCCGAACTGGCGGCGAGCGACGGCAAGCCGCGGCAACCAGCGATGTTGCTGTGGTCATCCGATCTGGCGGTCGTGCCTGTTACGATTCATCTTTCCTTGCGCGAGGCGATCGCGACGCTGTCGAGCCCGATGATCGTGGACACCGTCCGCATCGTCGTTTCCGATCTGCAATCACGCTTCAAGATCGCCCGGCCCCGCATAGCGGTGTCCGGACTGAACCCCCATGCCGGAGAAGACGGCTCGCTCGGAACCGAAGATCAGATGATCGTCGCTCCCGCCGTCGCAACCTTGCGCGCCGAGGGGATCGATGCCAGAGGCCCGCTCCCCGCCGACACCATGTTCCATGAAGCGGCGCGACGGACCTATGACTGCGCGATCTGCATGTACCACGATCAGGCGCTGATCCCGGTCAAGACGCTGGCTTTCGACCGCGCGGTCAACGTCACGCTGGGACTGCCGTTCATCCGGACATCGCCCGATCACGGCACGGCCTTCGACATCGCGGGCACCGGGCGCGCCGATCCATCGAGTCTGATCGCGGCGCTGCGCCTGGCCGCGCAAATGGCGGACGCAACGCATTCGGCATGAGCACAATTGACGACCTCCCTCCGCTGCGTGACGTCATCAAACGCCACGCGCTGTCGGCGCGCAAATCCCTGGGGCAAAACTTTCTGCTCGATCTGAACCTCACCGCACGGATCGCGCGCGCCGCCGGCCCGCTTCAAGATGCCACCGTCATCGAGGTCGGCCCTGGTCCCGGCGGATTGACCCGAGCGCTGTTGGCCATGGGGGCTGGGCGTGTAATCGCCATCGAGCGTGACGAGCGTGCGCTCGGACCGCTGGAAGAAATCTCGGACCGCTATCCCGGACGCCTCACCATCATCAACGCGGATGCGATGCAATTCGATCCTCGTCCGCTGCTCGGCCCGACGCGCGCAAAGATCGTCGCCAACCTTCCGTATAACATCGCAACTGCGCTTTTGATCGGCTGGCTGAGCATCGAGCCGTGGCCGCCCTGGTATGACGCGATGGTGCTGATGTTCCAGCGCGAGGTGGCCGAGCGGATCGTCGCCCGCGAAAACGAGGAAGCATATGGCCGCCTTGGCGTGCTGTCGAACTGGCGCGCCGAGACCAAAATCCTGTTCGACATATCGCCCGCGGCGTTCGTGCCGCAGCCCCAGGTCACCTCCTCCGTCGTTCGGCTCGTGCCTCGCGACAAGCCTGAGAGTTGCGAGCGCCGGCTGCTCGAACAGGTCGCCGCCGCCGCCTTCGGACAGCGTCGCAAGATGCTGCGGCAGAGCTTGAAATCACTGCCCGTCGATCCGGCGTTACTGACCGCGGCCGCCAATATCGACCCGACCCGGCGAGCCGAGACCGTTCCGATATCCGGCTATGTTGCCATGGCACGCGAATTGGCGGACTTACGAAGCAGAACAAACAGGGCCTGAGGAGAAAACGTGATGGCCCTCATGAGACGCCAATCGCTCGTGACATTCGATGCGCCGTTGCGCGAGACCACTATCGATGCACCGAAGCCGCAGGGCCGCGAGGTTCTGGTGCGGGTGGAGCGCTGCGGACTCTGCCATTCCGACCTGCATTTGCAGGACGGCTACATGGATCTCGGCAACGGCAAACGGCTGGATACGACTCGTGGCATGGCGCTGCCCTTTACCCTCGGGCACGAGATTGCCGGGGTTGTCGACGAAGTCGGCCCGGACGCGCCGAAAGACATCGTCGGGCGAAAGAAAGCGGTATTTCCCTGGATCGGCTGTGGTCAGTGCCGGGACTGTGTGGCCGGGGACGAAAATCTCTGCGCCAGAAACCGCTTTCTCGGCGTTTCGATCGACGGTGGATTCGCCACTCACGTGCTGGTGCCGGACGCAAAATACCTGCTCGACTACGATCCTCTGCCGGTCAACATGGCGGCGACGCTGATGTGCTCCGGCATCACCGCCTATGGTGCTCTAGGCTCGATACTCAATTGTTCTTGCGGTGATTGATTGGGGCTGATTCCTTGTGTCCGGGAGGATTTCCGGATGTCGAGGAAACGAGAAGTCTATTGGCTTTCGGATGTGGAGTGGGAGGTGATCC